>LSQX01275969.1_pt1 | contig 27271 bp, 24 predicted proteins | sample 654561 | NCBI WGS metagenome assembly LSQX01 (sample SAMN04489861, study PRJNA283612) | anaerobic digester metagenome | isolation source: 4 biogas reactors fed with cattle manure at either 37C or 55C with and... | place: Denmark: Kongens Lyngby | collected 2014
CTCTTTGGTCCAGGGGATGTCGTCGGCCTGGGCGTGAGTCCTCCAGCGGCCATGGTTGGACATGACCAGCAGTGGGTACACGCGGGCACGGACGCTCGAGATACGCTCGTCGTGGGTGATGCCCTTCTCGATCCACTTGGGGATACCGGGGCGCTCTTCGTCTGTAGGGAAGGCCTTCTCCAGGCTCTCCGACCAGAACTCCAGTTTGCCGGTGGGAGTGGGCAGCGGGTTCTTCTGCGGGTCCTTGTAGAACTCATAGAGCCCTGCCGGCCACTTCTCCCAGTCCTTGGCGACCGGAAGCACCGTGTACTGTTTCTCCTCGAACTCCTCCCACGGCGTGACCGTGTCGAACTTCATGCCGACGTATGTGCCTTTGATCAGCTCGGCATCGCTGAAGCCGTCGGTGACCTCGTCCAGCATGTCCATCTTCTCGGCTACCGCGCAGACCACGTGATAGTCGGTCCTCGCTTCACCTACCGGCTCGATGGCCTTGTTCATGAGGATAACGCTCTGGAAGCTGTCGCCCTCGCGGATGCACGGCGAGATGTCGTCGCACTCCAGAGTCGTCGTGACCGGGAATACGATGTCGGCACAGAGCACGTCGTTCTCCAGCCAGGGGTGCTGAGCTACCACGCACTCGATCTTGGGATTGCGGAAGGCCTCCATGACCTCACCGCCGCCGCCCCAGCAGGTGACGCGGCACGGCGTGTCGGTCCACATCATGTGGATCTCGGTACCGCCCTCAGCCTTCTCGATCGGATACTCATAACGCCTGTACTGGTCAGACGTGGGCTCCTCGTGTCCGCCCGTGCCCCAGAACTCCACCTTGCCGTCTCTGATGGCCTCTTCGATGAGCACCTTGGGGATCATCTGCTTACCCCAAGCGGTCGGCGTGCCACGATGGGGTTTCAGCAAACGCTCACCGTAGGGCTGGGACGTCAGATTGGCGAACGGACCCATGTGGTCGGCGCCGCCGGTGATGACGTTCTTAGGCATACCTGTGTAGGCCACCTGCGCCTGATGCACACCCGGTTTGCCTAGGCCCTGCATGCCGAGGAGCACGCACTCAAGGCGGGCCGGCTCGGTGGAGTACGGTCCGCGGGCCATGCCGCCGCCGAAGTAGTGGCCGATGGTGACGGTCTTCTTGGCCCAGTCACGGGCCAGAGCCTTGATGGTCCAGGTGGGGACGCCGCACTTAGGCGACGCCCAAGCCGGCGTCTTGGGAACACCGTCTTCCTCACCCAGCACGTACGCCTTCATCTTGTCGAAGCCCACCGTATGGGTCTTCACGTACTCCTTGTCGTACGTGTCTTCGGTGATCCACACGTACATGACGGCCAACTGCAGCGCCGCATCGGTGTTGGGCAGCACGGGGATCCACTTGTCGGCGTGGATGGCGGCAGCGTAGTTGAGGTCGGGGTTGATGTAGATCTGCTTGACCCCGACTTCGGTCCAGAAGTACAAGAGCCGGCTTGCGAACTGGCCGCGGAAACCCCACGTGGTGGTCTCCGGATCGCTACCCCACATGAGGATCATGTCGGAATTTTCCGTGATGTCTTTCACAAGGTTGTCGTTGGGAGCCATCATCCCGATGAAACCCTTGCCCCAGACATGCTTGGATCCCCAATACCAGCCTTCCCAGCTGTCGGGGTTCCTGATCTGCTGGGTGAAACCGCCCAGCTTGTCCAAGAGCAGAGTGGAGCAACCGTGGGGAGCGTGCACCATTTTGCATTCGCCGTGCCCGTCGCCCTGCACCAGGATGGCCAGTGGGCCGTACTCATCGCAAACGCGCTTGACCTCGTCGGCGACGATCTGCGCCGCCTCGTCCCAGGAGATGCGGACGAACTTGCTCTTGCCCCGGTTCTGAGGATTGCGCCCTCCCGGCCCTGTCGAACCCGGCGCCCCGTTCGGATCCCAGTCGATCCGCTTCATCGGATACATGACCCGGTTGGGAGAGTAGGCCCGCTTCTTGTATGCGAGGCTCCAAGGGGCCGGCACCGACTTGAATAGAGGCTCTAGGGTCTTGCCGTTCTTCGTGATCTTCCAGGGGTTGAATGTCTTGGGATCGTACAACGAGTCCCAATGCAGGGGCCTGATCCGGATGATCTTGCCGTCCTTGACGTCCACGCAGGACGGGCAGGCCCCGAATATGCCCCCGCTCAGGCCGAGGGCTTTGAGGACCGTCCTGTCGATCCCCGGTGGGATTGCCTGTTTTTCCGCGGGTTTATTCGTGGGTGGTTTCTTATCTGGCATCTGCGACCCATCCTCCTTGGCTGCCATCTGGTTTCCCTTCCCGATCAGTCAGATCGATACGTCTGGCTTCACGACACCGATCGATCCATGTTCTTCGATCACGAAATCGATATACCCATTTCATCATAGACCGTGCAAAGGGAGGCACAGTCAGTTCCGCGGAACTTTTCATGGAGGCGAGCAAAGTATGACGATCACGCATAGGAACATGCCGTGCACCGGTCGCGCAGGTGCATCCATACGTACCGACCCCATACCGACGCCTCATCCGGCGATAGGATTCGCCCTCAGAATCTCGTCGGCGATCTGCCTGAACGGCGCCGCCTCCTCCGCGTCGCCCGAGAACGCCAACATGGACCCGTCGTCGAAGTAGAGCTCGATCTGCGGCTTGCGCGAGCGCGCGAAGAGAAAGTAGTACCCTCCGGCGGCCAGGCTACCCAGGAGCGCCAGGGCCCCGAACAACTTCAGTCCCTTCTTCACTTAGGCCTCCTCATTTCCTTGCTCGGCGCCGACCTCGGCGCCCAGGGCCTCCCGAGCGTCCCTCATGCAGGTGCGGAGATCGTACAAGACGAGCCCCACCCGGCTCCCCTTCCGGCCGGTCGCAAGCGCGGTCATCCCGTCGACGACGGTCTCGCGAACCAGAAAGACAAACCCGTTCGGAGCCTCGATGACCAGTTGCGTGAAGAGCTGAGACCCCATTTGACCCGCCTGAGCCTCGCCCAGGCGACTCAGTTCTATAGCTTGAGCGACCGCCGCAGTCTGCGTCTCTTCGGACATGTTGGACGCAAGAACCCCAGCCGAGTCGAAAAGGACTGCCTTGTCGATATCGGTAGAGATGTCGAGCATCTCTGCGAACGCGCTCTGCACCTCGTCCTTCATCAGCGCCTCCTCTTTCGGCGAAGACCGATCCCCGCTTACACCGCCCCTAGAGTTTACCATCGGTACGGGGGACTTCCGCAAACAGCAAGGCCAAGAGGGCCGAGGCGTCTGCAGTCGCCTCGGCCCTCTTGGCCCCGAATAGGATCGGGGCGCCCGAAGACGCCCCGATCCACTAAACGCCGTCTTGCGACTGAGACCGCCTTCCTACATCATGCCGCCCATGCCGCCCATGCCGCCCGGCATGCCGCCGCCGACCGCCTCCTTCTCAGGCTTGTCGGCCACGATGACTTCCGTGGTAAGCATGTTCTTCGCGATGGACGCCGCGTTCTGCAGGGCGGACCGGGCCACCATAGCCGGGTCGATGATACCGGCCTTGACCATGTCCTCATACTCGCCCGTGGCGATGTTGAGACCCACGCCCTTGGGACGGACCTTCACCTCGTTGACCACGACCGAACCTTCCAAGCCGGCGTTGTCGGCCAGCTGGCGAATGGGCTCCTCGAGGGCCCGCGCTACTATGCGGACGCCCGTGAGTTCGTCACCCTCTGCTTTGACCTCGTTGATGGTCGGGACCAGGAGCACTTGAGCGACGCCGCCGCCCGGCACGATACCTTCTTCGAGAGCAGCGCGGGTGGCGCTGAGAGCGTCCTCCACACGATGCTTCTTCTCTTTGATCTCGGTCTCAGTGGCAGCGCCGACCTTGATCACCGCCACGCCGCCGGCCAGCTTAGCCAACCGTTCCTGCAGCTTCTCGCGGTCGAAGTCCGAATCCGTGTTATCTATCTCAGCCTTGAGCTGGTTGATACGGGCCTTGATCTGATCGAGTTCACCTGCACCGTCAACAATGGTGGTGTTGTCTTTGTCGACGACCACCTTGCGGGCGCGGCCCAGCTGAGCGACCTGGGTGTTCTCGAGCTTGAGACCCATCTCGTCACTGATGACCTCGCCGCCGGTCAGGATGGCTATGTCTTCCAGCATGCGCTTGCGGCGGTCGCCGAAGCCCGGGGCCTTGACGGCGATCCCGGTGAAGGTGCCACGCAGCTTGTTGACGATAAGGGTGGCAAGAGCCTCTCCCTCCACATCCTCAGCGATGATGAGTAGCGCCTTGCCCGACTGTATGACCTTCTCTAGAATGGGCAGCAGATCCTGCACTGAGCCGATTTTCTTGTTGGCCATGAGGATGTAGGGGTCGTCCAGGACCGCTTCCATCCGTTCCGCGTCAGTGACGAAGTATGGGGAGATATAGCCCTTGTCGAACTGCATGCCCTCGGTGAACTCCAGGTCCATGCCGAAGGTATTCGATTCCTCGACGTTGACCACACCGTCCTTGCCGACCTTCTCGATGGCGTCGGCGATGACGTCGCCGATCTCACGGTCGTCAGACGAGATGGTGGCCACACGGGCGATGTCTTCTTTGCCGCTGATCTCTTGCGACATCTTTCTGATCTCTTCTACGGCCACCTCAACGGCGCGCTCTATTCCGCGCTTAATGGCTATGGGATTGGCGCCGGCGGCCACGTTCTTCAGACCCTCGCGCACGATGGCTTGAGCAAGCAGCGTCGCCGTAGTGGTGCCGTCGCCTGCGATGTCGTTGGTCTTGGTGGCTACTTCGCGCACCAGTTGGGCGCCTTGGTTCTCGAAGACGTCGTCGATCTCGATCTCACGAGCGATTGTCACACCGTCGTTCGTGATGGTGGGACTACCGAACTTCTTGTCGAGCACCACATAGCGACCTTTTGGGCCCAGGGTGATCTTGACCGCATCGGCCAGGGTATTCACGCCCCGCTCGAGGGCACGGCGGGCCTCTTCACCGTACAAAAGCTCTTTTGCCATAAATCCAGTCTCCTTCGATGTATGTAAATACTAGCCTTGGGGCAGGATCCCGATGAGGTCGGTCGCCCGCAGGACCAGGAAGTCCTCCCCATCCAACTTGATCTCGGTGCCGGCGTACTTCGCGAACACCACCACATCACCCTCGTTGACCGGCATTGGCAAGAGCTTGCCGTTGTCGTCATACCGGCCGGGGCCGACAGCGACGACCTTGGCCTTGGTCGGCTTCTCCTTCGCCGTGTCAGGAAGGACGATGCCGCTCTGGGTCTTCTCTTCTTGCTCAACGAGCTTGACGACGACCCTGTCTTCGAGTGGCACTAGTTTCATGCACAACCCTCCTATCGATCGCTTGCTGGTGCTCCCCGCCCGGCCGTCCGGCCGGGCGTCGTAGAACCTCTCTCGCAGATTGGCACTCTCCACCATCGAGTGCCAATCTGCGCATATGTTATGCGCTGGCTCAGGATTTGTCAATCGCCGGGACTGCGTTCTTCGACGTCGATTCCGTTCTTCTGAACGCCTCGACTCCGGACTAGGGCAACCACCGCCCCAACGACAGTGAAGCAGAGGCGTCCACGTCGAGATAAGCCGGGTAGTCCAACCGGGGCCCGCCCAGGGCCGCGGCCCCTATCATGGCCGCGTTGTCGGTGCAATACGCGAGGGCAGGGATGATCACTTCAAGCCCGGCGGCGGTTCCGGCTTCGACCATCCGGCGCCGCAGTAGGGAATTGGCCGCCACTCCTCCGGCCACAGCCAGGGTCGATACGCGCTCCCGCCGGGCCGCTTCGACCGCCTTCCCGACCAATGCCTCGACTATTGCCCTGCGGTAGGAGGCCGCGACGTCAGCAGCTTGATCAGCACGTTCGTCCGGCGTCATGTCACGGAGCAAATAATAAAGAGCCGTCTTCACCCCAGAAAAAGAGAAATCGGGCTTCGGCGAACGTTTCAACCCGATGGGAAAGGAGAAGGCCTCAGGGTCGCCTTTCTCCGCCAGTCGATCGAGCTCTCTACCTCCCGGATAACCGAGCCCCAGCAGCCTTGCCCCCTTGTCGAACGCCTCTCCGGCCGCATCGTCCAAGGTCTGTCCCAGCAGCCGGAAGCCCCTGCGGTGGTCCACCCTGATGAGCAACGTGTGACCGCCGGACGCCACCAGGGTCACCATCGGAAAGAGGACCTCGGGATCGGTCAGCCATGCAGCGGCAAGATGTCCGTGCAGATGGTTGACCGGATAGAAGGGCAGCCTCCTGCTCCAGGCTATGGCCTTGGCCGTCTGCACTCCCACCAACAAAGCCCCGATGAGGCCCGGGCCCACCGTCACCGCCACCCCGCCCAGCTCTCCCACACCACACCCGGCCCGGCGCAACGCCTCCCTGATCACGGCCGTCATCCGCTCCACGTGAGCCCGGCTGGCCACCTCCGGTACCACTCCCCCGTAGCGCTCGTGAATAGCGTCCTGCGAGTGACTGATGGACGCAAGCACCGTGCCCTCCGGCTCGAGCACAGCAGCGGCGGAGTCATCGCACGACGACTCGATGGCCAGAAGGGGGCCGTGCAGGACTTCAGAACGAGGCCGAGGCCGCCCGGCGCCCACCGATCGCGACATCATGAGAGCGTCCTCACCGCTGTCGGTGTAGTAAGCGCGGCGGACGGCGACTACTTCAAAGCCCCACGCCTCATACAGAGCCGTGGCCTCCCGATTGTCTTGGCGCACCTCCAGGACCACCTCCGTGCCCGCAAGGTCGGCGGCTTCAAGGAAGTCGGCGAGCAGGCTCTCACCTACTCCGGCCCGCCTCCGCGGAGGAGCGACGGCCAGATTCATCACATGCCACACATCCGGGTACCGCCGTCCGATGATGAACCCCACCACCCCGGCTCCGGGCCCGACGGCCACCCTGCTCCAGCCTAGACGTTGGCCGACTTCCCCCGCCATCATCCCCAGGCTCCAGGGCGAGTCGAACGAAGCGTTCTCGATGGCCATCACCGATGGGAGATCTCCCGTCTCCATCTCCCTGACGATGAAGGCGGCCGGCACCCTACCGCCCGCCCACAGAGTCTCGGCGGCCCCGGTCGGCCGCCCAGGGGTCGCGCATCTTGGTGATGTGGACGTCCGCGTCGGGAGAGCGCACATAGATAGGCCTGACGCTTTCCGGAGTCCCGATATCGCCGGGCCGTGGACGGCCGGAGCGTACGACGGCATCCGGGGCCCACGGTCCGACTTCGACCGACCCTTCAGATACCGCCCCGGCCGAAGCGCCGTAGACCACGCGCGACAGCCACGCCTCAAGTCTCCACCCCGCCGGCGCTTCGCCGGCCGGCTCCTCCAGTAGCCACTGGCCGAGGACCAGGTGCTCCGCCTGTACGTCGGCGGTCACCACGACGGTCTCCGCCGGCAGTCCGCCGACCAACTCGGGCTCCTCGGCTACGACTACAGCGGGCCCCGCGAGGATCATCCCGAGCTCACCTCGATCGCACACCCCGAAGGGGCCGCGCCGCGTCCAACGCCGCGCCAACCCGCTTTCTTCTCCCAATGAACCGCAGTGCTCATCGGTCGCCTCGTATACGCCGAAGAAAACCTGGCCGCGCCGCGCGTCCACCACCGGCACGAGTAGGGGCGTCGGCCCTCCAAGGCCGGCGACTTCGCCGAGCATGTCGGTCGTCGCCTGCATCGCGCCTGACTCATGGACCACCGGCCCGTCGGCCGCGTCGACGGCCGTGGATCCCACAACCCCCTTTGCGACACACTCCAGGGCGCGGGCTCCCGTCACCGCAAGAGCGGACAGCGAGCCGACGCCCAGCACCGGTACCGTCAACGCCAGACCAAGCGCGCGACCTGTCGCCACCGTGATGCGTACTCCCGTGAAGGTGCCGGGCCCGGTGCCGACCACGACGGCCCCCAGGTCGCCCGCTCCGCCGCCCACCTCGGACAGCATGTCGTCCACCTGCGCCAACAGCACTCTGGCCTGACCCCGGCCGTTCTTCTCGCTCCGCCGGGCGATCACCTCCCAGCCGGCATCACCCGGTCCAACGGCGGTGGTCGCACCTGCCGGAGCACTATGTACCAGCAGCGCTGCGCCGCACATCCGTGTGGACCCCTCGATGGCAAGGACCAACCGCTCATCCATCTCGACCGGTCTCCTCCCACCTCCTGCACGCCTCCGGCGTAACAGCCGTGATCTCCACCGTCCGCTCGTACAGTGACTCATGCGCAAGGTGGATCGTCCACGCCGGTGCACCCAATCTCTCCAGACCCGCCTCGGGCCACTCCACCAAAGTGACGGCGTCCATCCCAACATACTCTTCCAGCGCCAGCGCGTCGTCGTCCTCGATGCCTTCCAGTCGATATAGGTCAAGGTGATATATGAGGACACGGCCGGAGTACACGTTCGCGATCGTGAAGGAGGGGCTCCGAACGGCATCCGAAACCCCTAGGACACCCGCGATCATTCGCACCAGAGTCGTCTTACCCGCCCCCAAGGGTCCGTACAGAAGCACCAAGTCGCCGGGCCGAAGTGCTCCCGCAAGTCTGCGTCCGATCCGCTCCAATCCGAGGAGCGTCACTCCCCGGCGTATCAGGACCACCTGCGGCTCATCTACCACAGAGGCAGTTGCTCCGTGCGCCGCGCGGACGGCCCGAGACGGTCGGCTGGAACCTCGACCGGCGCTTCAGGCTCGGCGGTCTCGACCGGCGCGTCACGTCCGGTGGACTGAGTCGGCGCTTCTCCCTTAGTGGGCGCCGCCATGGACCCGGCAGCCTTCTCCACTTCGGGGCCCATGGCCGCCGGCCCCCGCTCCAGCAAGGGACGGAGCTTCGCAAAATCCGTCTCGAGTATCTGTCGGTTCGCCGGCGTATACAGGGCGGCCGCGGGATGGAATACCGGGAACACGATCGTATCGACGCCGGCCAACGTCACCATCTTGGCCTTCCCGTGGACGGCTGTCATGCTGAGCTCTGTGCCGGCCAGCAACTTGGTCGCGAAACGTCCCAGTGTGCATACCACACGCGGTCGAATGATCCCTATCTGCTGCATGAGATGAGGGCTGCAGACGGCGACCTCCTCTGGGGTCGGGTCGCGGTTCTCGGGAGGACGACACTTGATGACATTCGCGATGTAAACGTCCGCGCGGCTCAACCCGATTCGAGCCAGTAACTCGTTAAGGAGCTTCCCGGCCTGGCCGACGAAAGGCTCGCCCTGCCTGTCCTCGTGGAATCCAGGTCCCTCCCCCACGAACATCAAGGCCGCTTCAGGATCACCTGCCCCGAAGACAACCTGCGTACGACCTTCCCGTAGACCGCACTGCGAGCAGTCTACGAGGCTTGCGCGTAGCGCACCTAGGGCCTGAGCGCGATCGGTGTCTGTGCCTGTCATGTCTCCGGTTTGCATCCTTTTTAGAGTACCAGATGCCGGGCTCCGACCGGACTCCAAGCCTGCATCAGCTTCGCAGCCTGAGCCGGACGCAACATCTGAGACGGTCGGGCTGCCTGCCGCCCGTCCGCCTACACCCCGCGTTGCCACCGTGGAGAGCTCCTGTTATGCTACCTCTGGATTGTGCGGGGACTCTCGCTCGATGCCGGGACCGGACCGCTTACCCTCGGAGGTGGATCCAGCGGCGCCCGGAGCGTCACCCACAGGCCCGTCGTAGAACGAAGCCGAGTCTGGTATCTGCGGGCAGAACTGGAACAGGGCAGGCATCTCATCGCGACTGTTGACACATCCCTAGATTTCGCCGTGATCGGCGCGGGCCGCTTGGGGGCCAGCATGGCTTTGGCCCTCCGTGCCAGGGGGGCATCACTGCTTGGGTTCACAGCCGGTTCCCCGGCCGGGAGGACGAGAGCGGAGACTTGGCTGGGAGGCCGTGCCTCCGATGGTCCGGCCGAACTCGTCGCCCTTGCACCACGTCTCTTCGTCATCGCCGTACCCGACCAGAACCTCCCCGCAGTGGCGGCCGACCTCGGCGCCCGACTGGCCACGTCTCCACCTGCGGCCGTCACGGGCCACATCGGTCCCACGGTGGTCGCCCACACGAGCGGTGCGACCTCTGTTGAAGTGCTCGCTCCCTGCATGCAGGCAGGCGCAACCGCCCTCGCGTTCCACCCTTTACAGACGTTCAGCGATCCGTCCACGGGCTCAGGCCGCTTCACCGAAGCGGCCGTAGCGATCACGCCTGCCGCGTCGCAGGCCGACAGGTCCGGCGCCGATTTCGGCTTCGCTCTGGCGCGATTGCTGGGCGCCCGCCCTTTCCTCCTCCCCGACCACAAGCGCAGCCTCTATCACGCAGCGGCGGCCTTTGCCTGCAACTACCTAGTCACTTTGGAGCATCATGCGGAAACGCTCTTCGTTGAGTCGGGGCTGCCCCGAGAACAAGCTCTCTCTCTCTTCTTACCCCTGGTGAAGACGACTCTCGACAACGTAGCCACGCTGGGTACGGTCCACGCCCTGACCGGCCCCCTCAGCAGGGGCGACGCCGACACCATCAACCGGCATCTGGACGCCCTACGGACCGACGCCCCGCACCTCCTCGGTGTGTACCGCGCTCTCGGTTTGGCGACGCTGGCGATCCTCAGGCTGCGTGGCGAGATGGATCCGCCAATGATCGACGAGCTCAGCTCTTTGCTGAGCGCATCTGATGAACTCTCTTCACCCCTATCTGACGGTTTGGGGGCATGATGATGAAGATCACACACGACCGGACATGAGAAGCGACGTAAGGAGAAAAGGACCCGACATGACAAACGCATCCACGGCCACCGGCATCGCGACGGTGGTGACCGATCGCATCCACTTCGATACTCAGGGTGACGCCGACACGGTCGACCTGACGGCCGAAGTCCGCGAATTCGTGAAAGGGACCGGCCTCTCGGACGGCGCTGTGACCGTGTTCGTCCCTGGGGCCACTGGGGCACTCACCACCCTCGAGTTCGAACCAGGAGTCGTCCAGGACTTCAAGAACCTGTTTGACCGCATCGTCTCCCCCGCGGAGCACTACGAACACAACGTCACTCACCCCGATGTGAACGGCCACGCTCACGTGCGCGCCGGACTGTTGGGCCCTTCATTGGTCTTCCCCTTCGAAGGCGGAGAACTCTGCCTCGGCCGCTGGCAGGAGATCTGTTTCGTCTGTTTCGACAACCGACCGCGCGAGCGGACGGTCATCGTCCAGGCTCTCGGCGTTCGCTGAACCTGCGGACACAGGCGCACAAACCCCTCGACAGGAGGACGCTCACATGAGACCTGTACTGCAGTTGGCCCTCGATTTCGTAGACCTTCCGCGAGCGCTGCAGGTAGCTGAGGAAGGCGTCGCCGGCGGAGCCGACTGGCTGGAGGCCGGCACCCCACTCATCAAGAGCGAAGGGCTGGAGGCCATCCGCGCCTTGAAGGCGCGTTGGCCGGATCGTGTCATCGTCGCAGACATGAAAACCATGGACGCAGGCCGAGCCGAGGTCGAGTGCGCTGCCAAAGCGGGGGCGCGCGTCGTCGGTGTGCTGGGCGGAGCCTCCGATGCCACTCTGAAGGAGTGCATGGAAGCGGCACGTCACTACGGGGCCGAGATCGTTGTGGACATGATCCAGGTGCCCGACGTCGTGGCCAGATCGAAGGAGGTCGAGGCCTTCGGCGCCAACTACATCGGCGTCCATCTGGCCATCGACGAGCAGATGCAGGGCAAGACCCCTTGGGAGACCCTCCGAGAGGTGGCCGAAGCCGTTTCCATCCCCGTGGCCGTAGCCGGCGGCGTCAATTCCGAGACTGCCGCCCTCGCCCTCGAAGCCGGCGCTTCCATCGTCGTCGTGGGGGGCGCCATCACAAAATCAGCCGACGCCACAGCCGCCACCAAGGCCGTCAAGCAGGCTATGGAGACCGGAACAGCCGTGAAGTCAGAGTATTTCGTCCGGGCAACGGGCCCCGACCTCCGAGAGATGCTCATGCGGGTCTCGGCGGCCAATGTGTCCGACGCACTTCACCGCAGCGGCGACATCCCGGGCATGCGGCCTCTCACGCCCGGGGCCAAGATGGTCGGCCCCGCGTTCACCGTCCGCACGGCGCCGGGCGACTGGGCCAAGCCGGTGGAAGCCATCGACATGGCGAACCCAGGCGACGTGCTGGTCATCGACGCCGGCGGGATTCTCCCCGCCTGCTGGGGAGAACTCGCCACGCATTCCGCCATCCAGATGAAGCTGGCCGGCGTGGTCATCTACGGGGCGGCCCGCGACACCAGCGACATACGCGCACTGGGCTTCCCTTTGTTCTCCACGCTCATCTCTCCCACGGCGGCCGAAGCGAAGGGCTTCGGTGAGATCGGCGTGCCCATCCGGGTGGAGGGCGTCGCCGTATCCCCGGGAGACTGGATCATCGGCGATGACGACGGCGTCTGTGTGATCCCGAAGGACAAAGCGGTGGAGTACACGAACCGCGCCATGGACGTGCTCGAGAAAGAGAACCGGTTGCGGGCGGAGATCCTGGCGGGAAGCACGCTCAGCCGGGTGGGCTACCTGCAGCGGTGGGAGAAAAAATGAGCTACTCATGGTAGGCAGGCGCCGTGCGGGCCGCCCGACGGACCGCAGCCGGACCGGGCGCAGCAACGTTCGACATCGGCGGTGACGGATGTGGTCCGTGGATGCGCCCCCGAGAAGGGCGCTGCCAAGAGCTCAGGCGCTCACTACCCGGAGATCAGGCGCTCACTCTGATGTTGTCGATCAACCTAGTCCCGCTGCCGCCGAAGTTGACCGCCACCGCGATAAGACACGAGCCCTCCACAACAGACACCTGCGCCATATCGTCCGCCCGTACGATCTCCACGTAGTCGATCTCTCCCAGATCCGCCTCGGCCAACACGGTCCGGATCGCATCTCGCACGGCGACCACGCTCCGTTCACCCGTTTCAACCAGCTTCTTGGCCGCACTGAGCGCCCGGTACACGCTGGGAGCCTGCGCCCGCTCCTCCGGCGTCAGCCGGGCGTTACGGGAACTCATGGCCAAGCCGTCGGCCTCTCGCACGGTCGGGCAGGGCACTATGGCCAACCGCATATCGAGGTCGCGGACCATGCGGGCGACCACCGCCAGCTGCTGAGCGTCCTTCTCCCCGAAATAGGCGCGGTCCGGACTGCAGATGTTGAACAACTTGGTCACCACGGTGCACACCCCACGGAAGTGACCGGGTCGGTGGCGCCCGCATAGACCATCTGTGAGACCTTCCACCTCCACCCAAGTCGAGAAGCCGCGCGGGTACATCTCCTCTGCTGTGGGGCTGAAGAGCAGGTCGACCCCCGCGCCCTCACACAGCCGTCTATCGCGACCCAGGTCACGCGGATACCGCTCCAGGTCCTCCCTCGGACCGAACTGCATAGGATTCACGAATGCCGATACGACAACCACGTCGTTTTCAACCCGGGCCGCACGGATCAGAGAGAGGTGCCCCTCGTGCAGCGCCCCCATGGTGGGTACAAGAGCCACGGTCTCCCCTCTGCCGCGAGCGGCATCGAGGGCGGCCCGTACCTCGGAAACGGTGGTCGCAAGCCTCACAAGATGTCGGCCGCGCTGACGGGGTTCACGGCAGAGCCCCTTCACCAGCCAGATCGGAAACAGAAAGCGCCCCTCCCAGACCCCGGGCCTGTCTGACGGCCCGACGGATACTGCGGCTTACGGCCTCAGCGGCCGCGACCCCTACCTGGAAGACATCGCCCTCCTTCGCGCCGGACGCCAGCACGAACACACAGTCCCCGTCCACAGGCGTATGCACCGGGTCGATAGCCCGCGCAAACCCATCATGACTCATACGGGCCACGATACTGCACTGAAGCTTGTCAAGACGGGCGTCGGTCATCACCACCGATAGTGTAGTGTTCTCCGCCGCACCAAAGGCAGGCGCGCCGCACATGTTGAGAAGCACATCTTTGCTGCCTACGAAAGTCTCGTTCTTCCGAGCGCCGGCGAGGATCTCCCCCTTCTCGTCCAAGACATCGCCCAGAGCGTTCACAACCGTGAGGGCGCCGACGGTCACACCCCCGCCGACGTCGACCGTCGAGAGGGCGATACCCCCCTTCATCATCCCCTCGCGGCCCAGCAGCTTGCCGACGGTCGCTCCGGTGCCTACTCCCACCGAGCCCTCTTGCACAACCGTACCTGCCGACGCGGCAGCGGCGTACGCGTCATCGGGCCGGGGGAAGGCCTCAGAACTGCCCAGTCCCAGATCGTAGATGACGGCGGCGGAGACCAGAGGCACCCGCGAATACAAGGTCGCGTAGCCATAGCCACCCTCGCGCAGGAAGGCCGATACACCCGCCGCCGCCCCCAGACCGAGGGCACTGCCCCCAGTCAACACAACGGCCTGCAACTCCGACACGAACACGTAGGGAGAGAGAAGAGCAGTCTCAAGAGTGCCCGGTGCGCCGCCGCGGATGTCCACCGAAGCCGTGACCCCCTGAGGCGCGAGTACCACGGTGCAACCAGTCATGCCCGCGTAGTCCGAGAAGTGACCCACAGACAGGCCCTCTATCCCGATTCCAACCGTCACGCAGCCGCCCCTTCTCTAACGGGAGTTCTTACGCATCTGGTCGAGGAACTCCGCGTTCGACTTGGTCTCCTTCAGCTTACCGATCAGGAGCTCTATAGCGGCGTTCGGATCGAGCGCATGGAGGACGCCGCGAAGCTTCCAGACCAGCGCGGCTTCAACGGACGCCATCAGTAGCTCTTCCTTGCGCGTACCCGAATTCTCGATGTCTATCGCCGGAAACACCCGTTTGTTCGCCAGTTGGCGCGTCAGGCGGACTTCCCAGTTGCCAGTACCCTTGAACTCTTCGAAGATGACTTCATCCATGCGGGAGCCGGTCTCCACGAGAGCGGTGGCAAGGATGGTGAGAGAGCCGCCCTCCTCGATGTTGCGGGCCGCCCCAAAGAACTTCTTCGGCGGGTAGAGAGCGGTGGAGTCGACGCCGCCGGACAAGATGCGTCCGCTGGCGGGCGCCTGCAGATTGTATGCACGTGCCATGCGGGTGATCGAGTCGAGCAGGACCACCACGTCCTTGCCCACCTCCACCAGGCGTTTGACCCGTTCCAGTACCAGCTCGGTCACCTGCACATGGTTCTCCCCCGGCTGGTCGAAAGTCGAGCTGACCACCTCGCCCGCAACGGTCCTCTCCATGTCTGTGACTTCCTCGGGCCGCTCGTCTACAAGCAGCACCATAAGGTGCACTTCGGGGTTATTGGCGGCTATCGCGTGAGCGATGTCCTTGAGGATGGTGGTCTTGCCCGCCTTCGGCGGCGACACGATCAGACCCCGCTGGCCCTTGCCGAGGGGGCTGATGATGTCCATCACCCGGGCCGAGACGCGCTCGGGTGTGGTCTCGAGACGCAACCTCTCCTCAGGGAAGAGCGGGGTGAGCGAATCGAAAGTAGGCCGGTGCCTGGCCTGCTCGGGATCCATCCCGTTGACGGTCTGGATCTTGAGTAGCGCATGGTATTTCTCGTTGTCACGTGGGGTTCGGACCTGGCCCGTTATCTCATCTCCCCGCCGCAGCTTGAAGCGCCTGATCTGGGAGAGTGAGACGTAAATGTCGGAGTCCGACTGTGTGTAGCCTTGAGTCCGCAAAAAGCCGTAACCGTCGGGGAGGATGTCGAGCAGACCCGTGCGGAACTGCAGGCCTCTATCCTGAGACTGTTCATTCAGGATCTTCATGATGAGATCCTGCTTCGAGTACTTGCGGAAATTCTTGATGCCCAGTTCCCCCGCCACCAAGTGTAGGTCCGAGAGAAGCTTGGGCTCCAGTTCGGCTATCGCCATGATCTTGTTCTCCGTAGCCGGATGTTTAGTTGCAGATTGTCTGTTCACGTTCGATCGTCTCTTCTCCACGATTGGTTCGTCGTCGGTATGCTCGGTCATCGCGCCCCCAGAGCCACTTGAGGGCCTCCGCTCTCCGGCCTTCGGATCGAGTGGATCTTGCGCACGCTGCGGCATCGAGAACAGAGCACCAGAGTCTCCGTATGGATCCCGTCGGCGTGATGGGCAACAGGCTTGAGGAAACGGCCACCGGTCACGGCGGTGGCAACGAACAACACACCATCGCCTGCCATCTCTATTGTGGTCAGACGGGCCTCGATGTCCTCGATCCCGGCCGCCCGCACCAGTTCCACCTGGTGGCGCGAAACCGGCCAGAAGCGGGCCTGCATCTCCCCGCCCAGGCAGCGGATCGCCGCCGCCGTGAGGATGCCTTCTGTGGAGCCGCCGATCCCGATGCACATGTCCACCTCTACGTCGGGAGAGGCGACGGCGAGGCCGGCGGACACGTCTCCGTCGCTCACCAGCCTCACGCTGGCACCGCTGTCCCGTATCTGAGCGATGAGGTCCTCATGCCGTGGCCGGTCCAGGACGATCACCGAAAGGTCCTGCGGCCGCCGGCCCAAGGCGGCGGCTACCCCTTTCACGTTCTCTCCCACCAGCGCGTCTAGATCTATGGCGTCGACCGCCTCTGACGGCACGACGAGCTTCTGCATGTACATCTCAGGCACGGGCATCAGACTGCCGAGAGGGCCGGCCGCCACCATGGCCAACGCCCCGTCGGCGCCGCGCGCCAACGAATTGGGAGCCTGTAGGGGGTCCACGGCCAGAGCCCAGGTCTCGGGCTCCTCAGACCACGGTCCGCCGTCCGTACTTGCCGTCGCCCAAGGACCGACCTCGAGTCCTACCTCGCCTCCCACCGACAGCGTATCGCTCGACGGATCCCCGCCCCGGCCCGCCACCACTCGGGCTCTGAGGGGCATCTCGGCCAGATCGACAGCCATCGCCTGCCGCGCGGCCAAGCTGGCCGCCAGCGCGTCGCCCCGCCCCGTCCACTCGGCCGCGGCTATCGCGGCCGATTCGGTGACGTCGGCAAAGCGACTGCAGATGCACCACATCTTCTTCGTCGACACCGTCTCACCCCTCGCTTATCTCGATCACGTCATACAAAGCGTCGACGACCATCCCCACGGTGTCGTCTATGCTCAGGTTGTCCACTACCAACGTGTCCTCCACCTCTGCTCGCTGGAGGATGAAGTCTTGTATCTTCCGTATCTCTTCGAAACCCTGCAGGTAACGGGCGATCGCCCTCCTGCCTGATGTTTCCTGCTCCCTCACCAAGAAGTGACTACGATGGAGCTTGGCGTCGCTCACAGCTACCACCATAGGCAGCAACACCACCTCGGACATCCTCTCCTTCGCCCCCGCCGACGCCAGCATCCCAGGCACTATGTGCACGCCTTCGATCACCAGGCTCACCCGTTCCTCGATGGCCCGGTCAAGTATGGCCAGGATCCCCACGTTGACCACATCCACCTGCTCCATGAAGCCCACCAGGTGCGGATCGAAGCCCGCTCCCAGCGGGATCCTGAGTCCCGTGCCCGCCTCATACGACGAATGGTGCACCGCCGGCATGAGGCTCGGAGAGAACAGGACCCTCATCACTTCCCGGATCGAATCCGTGGAGATGATCCGCACGATCCCCAGCCGGTCGGCAACCTGAGCCGCGATCGTGCTCTTGCCCACACCTGTAGCCCCGCCCATCATCACCACCACCGGCTTGTCCTCACGTGCCAACCGGTTCCACATACGATACCGGCGCAGGTACTGAGGCTCCTCATCGGTCGTCAGCACCACCTCCACCATCTCCCGCAGATGGTCCACGTCGACCTCACGGTCCGGTCCACGCGACAGCTGGCGTTCCACATCCATCGCCACCCGGTACGCCCGATCGGGCGGCAGTCCCGTGGCGGTGAGCGTGCTGGCCAACAACCCTTTGGAGAAGGGCACCTTGTGGCCTCCGCTGACCAGTTGCACAAGGAGACTGTCCGGCGCCGGCGACACGTCGCTCAGCCTCCCTGCCTCTCCGGAGGCGGTCACCGGGTCATCCCCTGCTCTCGAACCGTGCTGCCGCCACGCCCGCCAACTCTTTCACGAGACCCTCCAGGCGCCCCGAAGCCGCAGGCTCCACCTCCACCGGGAGGTTGTCCACCGGCACCACAGGCAGTCCCCGTGTCTCCGCCTCCTCGGCCACCACGTCGATGGCAGCCGCCTTGATCTCGGTCAACACCGTGTCCACCCTCGACATGGCCGGCGCCGCGAACTGAGCCCGAAGCGCCGCCCTGTCGGCCAGGTCCGTGGAGAACAACTCCACTCTGCAGCCCCAGCGCGCCTCTAAGAACTCGCGATAGGCGCTCTCACTCACTCCGGATGCAGTGGAGAAGAAGGCCACCCTCCTGCCCGCCACGTCCTCCATCGGGCGGGGCCTCAACACCACCGGCACCACCGGCATCTCAGGTCTCACCTCCAGCACCGCACTCAGCATCTCGTCCACCTTATCGGCCGAAGCCATCGGCTCTTCAGCCATCGTCAGCACCACCGCATCAGCAGTGAGCAGTCGATACCTGCCCAGGTACCCGGCGAGATGGATCGCGGGCTGATGGGCTCCCGCTACCAACAACCGGACGTCGCTAACCACCGGCGGCAGCGACGCTCCGCTGCCCTCCAGCACTATCAGGCCGGGACTCAGGCTGTTCGCGAGTCCCACCCCTTGGGCCACGTTGGAGATGAAAGGACGTCCTGCCAGCCCACCCCCACATCGCCGACACCCCACCGTCGTCACCCGGCTCAAGACCGCATCCTCGAAATGATCGGAAGCGGCGTGCAGTCCCTCCCGGCTCCGGGCGAGAAGATCCTTGATCCCCAGACCGACGCTCGCTCCGTCAATGACCTCGGGCTCCGCGGGCCCTCCGCGTCCCATGGCCACGATCACGACCCTCGGGCCCCCACTGCGCCCGGTGACGACCTCTTGAAGAACCCTCGCGACATACCCACTGATCGCCGTCTTCCCCACCCGCTTCCCCGTACCGATGATGGATAGCGAGGGGCTTGTGCATAGGCGAGCAGAACTCGCGGGGCTGAAGTGAAAATCTGGACCTACGTAGCCGACGTCTCGCGCCAGGCTCTCACTGATCAGGCGGAAACGCTGCTCGTATCCTAGCACCGGTTCATCACTCAGGTCAACGACTACGTCCGGCTTGAACTCAGCGATGACTCGGGCAAGGCCTTTCGCCCAGTCCGGGTCGAAGACGACGGGCAGCCCGTACAGAGTCTCGGCTTCGCCCTCGAGATCGCCGGCCGTGATCTTTTCGGCCCCCCCCAAGAATAGCGCTGCTTTCCAATCAAACCGGTCTTGGGTCCGTCGCAAGGCGTCTACGACTACCGGAGGGTAATGCTCGCCGTCGATCAGTGCCACGGCGGACCGTCTCATCACTGAACGTCGAACTCGACGATGGTTTCGCTACCGTGGAATGGATAGCAGCGGGAAATCTTCACATGATCGTCGGAAATCCCCACGATATTGTAACAGGGCTTCGTATCCCCCCGCAGACGAAGCGTCGCAACCGTGCCCGTATTCACCACCCACATGTCTTCGAGCCTCCATGCGTAAGGCACGTGTTTGTGTCCCGACAGCACCAGATTCACGCCACACTCCACCAGTACTTCGAGCACGTCACCGGCGTCGTTGACGATGTTGCGCTCACGCCCCGTGCCGGGAATGGGGAGCAGATGATGGTGGAGCACAAAGACCTTGAAGTCATCCGAACGCTCCATGAAGGCTTCTTTGATCCAGGGATAGCGGTGTCGCCCGATGCGTCCGTAGTCCAGGTCGGGCTCAGTGGAGTCAACCCCCACGATGGTCACGCCGTTCTTGTGAAGCACAGTCTCCCTGGTGGCGAACAGACGCTCGAAGTGCGCATACCCTACATTGCGGCTGTCGTGGTTGCCCGGCACCACCATCACATCGGGGCACAAAAGGCGATCGAGGTACTCCTTGGCCTCTCGGAACTCCTGCCGGTAGCCCATGCTGGTGAGATCGCCGGTCACCACCACAACGTCAGGGCCCACTTCGTTCACCTCCACCAACGCTCGGTCGAGCAGGTTGGGGACGAAGTACTGCGATCCCGTATGAAGGTCGGAAAGGTGGGCGATGACGCACAAACGACTCTTGTTGTCCATCTCAGTCTCCTCGCCCGGCCCACGGCCGGGACCCACCGTCATCGGCGGGAGTCTACGGAGTATTCCTACAGCACCCTGAGCGTCATGGGTTCAGTCCTGCAACAGGCAAGACCTTTGGTCTGCTCGATGGCGGCGAAGAACTGCCTCTCCTTTGTAGGGTGAGTGGTGAGCACCAGTTCTGCCTCATCGCCCCTGCCCTCCTGGATCATGTTGGCGATCGAGACGCCTTGCGCGCCGAAAATCGAGGCGATCTGCGCTAAAACGCCGGCCTCATCCGCCACGCTCACCTTGATGAAGAACGCAGACTCGACCTCTTCAGCCGCATAGAACCCCAGGCGCCGATAGCAGGAGCAGCTCTGCAGGAAGCCCACGTCCTTGGTGTTCGCGACGGAGACGATGTCACTGACCACAGCGGTAGCCGTGGGAACCCCGCCTGCGCCTGGACCCATCAACATGATCTCACCTATGTCGGTCCCCTCGAGGAAGACGGCATTGTTGGAGCCGCTGATGGAGGCCAGCGGATGATTCGTGGGCAGCAAGGCCGGGAAGACCCGCACACTGACCTTCCCCTCGATGAGTCGTGCAGCTCCGACCAACTTGACCACAAAGCCAAGCTCCTTCGCGTGGCGGACCACGTCGAGCGTGATGCTCTCTATACCCGCGTAAACCACGTTGCTCAAGGTCACACGCGAATGGAAGGCTATCGACGCAAGGATCGCCATCTTCGCCGCAGCGTCGGCGCCACCCACATCGGCCGTGGGGTCGGCCTCCGCATAGCCGAGTTCCTGCGCCTCAAGCAGGATCTCGGCATAGTCGCCCTCCTCCTGGTGCATGCGGGTGAGGATGTAGTTGGTGGTGCCGTTCACGATCCCGTAAACGGTATGCAGCCCGGCGGCGATCATACTCTCCCGCATCACCTTGATGATGGGGATGGCGCCCGCCACCGCCGCCTCGAACCGCAGATGACGCCGCTCGTCCTTCGCGAGCGTGAACAAGGCTTCACCCCGGGAGGCGAGGAGCTGCTTGTTCGCCGTCACCACGTTCTTGCCGCTCCGCAAGGCCACGTCGATGAAGTCAAAGGCCGCATCGGTGCCGCCGATGACCTCCACAACGACATCGATAGAGGGGTCGTCGACTATCTCAGCGAAGTCCGTCGTGAACAGCCCCGTCGGGGCGTCGGTCGGTATCCTGCTCGGAGCGATCTCGAGCACCTTCTTGACCCTCAGGTCCACTCCTGTGCCCTCCAGGATCTGGTCGCGCTCCTTCTGGATCAGTCGATAGACGCTCGACCCGATGGTGCCGAACCCCAGCAGCCCTATCTGCACAACCCTGCCCTCAACCATACCTTCCCCCTATCTTCCGATCGGCTCCATCAGCCTATCGGGCTGGTCTCGCAGCGGACGATGCTTCGCCACCAAATCCGCCAGAGTCTCACGTTCGATGATCACCCGAGCTCGGCCGTCATTGACGAGCACCACGGCCGGCCGAGGCGTGCCGTTGTAGTTAGAGGCCATTGCGTAGCAGTAGGCGCCCGTCGCCGGCACGACCAGGATGTCGCCCGGCTCAGGCCTCGCAATACGCGCGTCCTTGATGAGCACGTCGCTGCTCTCGCAGTGCTTCCCCGCCACGGTCACTACGGTATCTGCAGGCGCTTCGGCCTTGTTGGCCAACATCCCCGAATACTGAGCGCCGTAGAGCATGGGCCGGATGTTGTCGCTCATGCCCCCGTCCACACATACGTACGTGCGGATCCCCGGGATCTCTTTGATGTTCCCCACCCGGTACGCCGTGATCCCTGCTTTTCCCACGATCGACCGTCCCGGCTCGATCAGCACTCGCGGCATGGGCAGGCCCATGGCCGACATCTCCTCCCGCACTCCCTCCACCTTGACCGCGGCGTACTCTCCGATAGACGAGGGGAGGTCTTCCTCAGTATAGCGAATGCCGAGCCCGCCCCCGATGTTGAGATAGCGGCAGTCGAAGCCGAAGCTCGCGTGAGCCTGACCGATGAGCTCCACCAAGATCGCGATGGCCTTCCGGAAAGCGTCCAGCCGGAAGATCTGACTGCCGATGTGAGCATGGAGCCCTACGAGATCAAGATGCGGAGCCATCAACGCCTCCCGGATGGCCTCCAAGGCCACCCCGTCGGCCAGACCGAACCCGAACTTGGAGTCGACCAGCCCGGTCTCGACGTACGAGTGCGTGTGGGCCTCGACTCCGGGCGTGATGCGCAGTAGGACCTTCTGGCACTCGCCGCGGTCGGCAGCCAGCTCTTCGACAAGAGCCAGTTCCTGGAAACCGTCCACCACCACGAAGCCTACGCCGCCGTCCAGCGCGTATTCCAATTCCTCACGCGTCTTGTTGTTTCCGTGGAAGAAGATATGCTCTGATGGGAAACCGGCCGTCTTGGCCACGTAGTACTCCCCCGCCGACGAGACGTCGATGGACAGTCCTTCTTCCAGGACTAGTTGCGCCATCGCCAAAGCGGAGAAAGCCTTGCTGGCATAGATGACCTCGAAGTCCGCCGTATGCTCACGCATGGCCTCCATGTAGCGACGGCACTGATCGCGGATGGTCTTCTCCTCGTAGATAATGAGCGGCGTGCCGAACTCTCGAACGAGATCGACCACGTCGCAACCGTCCAGTTCAAGGTGGCCGGCCTGGTTGTGACCAGACGTGATGGGATAGACGAGCGTGTGGGTCAACGTGGCCTCCAGACTAGGAAACACCGGTACGTTACCACAACAGGCAAGCTGGTAGAATGGAGTTCCAGCATGAGCGATGAAACACCCACCTTCTCTTATTACCGAGGCACCAAAGAACCCAGCTTCGCGACCCGTACGGAGCTTGAGGCGGCTAAGCTCTTCGACTATCACCGCATCGCCTGGGAATACGAGCCGAGGACCTTCATACTGGAGCAGGACGAACGCGGCAATATCCTGGAGGCCTTCACTCCCGACTTCTATCTGCCCGATCTGGACCTCTTCGTCGAGGTGACCGAGATGAAGCAGTCGTTGGTCACAGCTAAGAACCGTAAGGTCCGTAAGCTGCGCGAGATGCATCCCGACATCCGTATCAAGCTGATCTACCGCAAAGACTTCGTGCGCATGGCCCAAAGGTACGGCCTGTGAGACCATGACGGCCGCCTCCGCACCCTCACCTGTCCCCTTTGCCCGCGCCCGGAACAAGGACGAACGCATCGGAGATGTGTTCCTCGACGCGACTGCTATCGCAGCGCGCGTGGACGAGTTGGGTAAGGATATAACCGAAGACTACCGGGGCAAGGACCTCCTACTCATCTCTATCCTCAAAGGAGCCGTCTTTTTCATGGCCGATCTGGCGCGGGCCATCGACCTGCCTCTAGAGATGGACTTCTTGGCCATCAGTTCGTACACGGAGGAGCATTCCGAGACCGGAGCCAAGGCCATCCGCTTCCTCAAGGATCTGGACCAACCCGTCAAGGACAGGAACGTCCTGATCGTCGAAGACATGATCGATTCGGGCCTCACACTGCACTACATCATGCGCTCTCTAAGGCTGAGAAGACCGGCCTCGCTGGAGGTGTGCACCTTCTTCGACCGGCCTCATCTACGGTTGGTGGACATCGACGTGCGCTACCGCGGCTTCGAGGTCCCCGACGACTTTTTTGTCGGCTACGGCTTCGACTATCGTCAGTCGTTCCGTAACATCCCTTACGTCGCCTATCTACGTTTGGGGCCCGACCAGCCGACGCTCTTCTAGGCGCCCCATGAACGCGTCACCCGTCCGTTTCCTCTCCCCACCAGGCGAACAGCCGCTCCCCTCGTTGGAACTCGCCGGGCTCCTCTACCTTCCCGACCGCCCCGGCGGACGGCCGGCCCCCGGTCTTGTCGTCGGCCACGGCGCGGGGAGCAATGCCGCGCGTCACACCGCCTTCTGCCTGGCAGCCTGCGGTCACGGCTTCGTGGTACTCGCACTGGACTTCCGAGGCCACGGCGACAGCGAGGGTAGAGGCGACGGCCCCCTGGAGCTGGATCTAGCGTCGGCCGCGCTCTTCCTACGTCGGCGGCCCGAGGTCGATCCTCGCCACATCTTCTATCGGGGTTCGAGCATGGGGGGCTTCTACGGACTGAAGGCGGCTCCGGAGGCAGGGTTTGCCGCGTTGGCCTTGGTGTGCCCGGCCGACGAGACCACGATGCTCCGGTCCATCGACCGCGGGGACGACGCTCCGGGAGCCGGCCCGTTGACCCGTTGGGACGGCCCGGGGCTTCGCGCCTACTTCGAGCGTCAGGACAGCCGTGCCTTGGCCGCGCGTGTGTCCTGCCCGGTGCTTCTGGTGCACGCCCGCGGGGACGAAGTCGTGCCGTTCGCCCACTCTCTGCTGCTCGCCCGGCATCTGCAGGTAGACACCACACTCATCGCTCTCGAGGGCGGCACCCATACCACAGCTCAGCACGATCCGAGCATCCATGACGTCACCGTCGCCTGGCTGTTGAAGAAAAGAAGATGATGGAGCGGAGTACGGGGTTCGAACCCGCGACATCCAGCTTGGGAAGCTGGCACTCTACCAACTGAGTTAACTCCGCTCGCCGGTCGGCCATGCTTAGTTGCTGCGATGATAACACAGCATGAGCCACCCTTGGTGAGCATGCGCTCACAAGCATCCGCCCCGAGCGTGCCTCACTTCCGCTCCCGCTACCCGCATCTAGCGACACTTTTGCCCGCGCCCCGGCCTCTTGGGGCTTGACTTTGCGACGGAGCACGGTACAATGGTTATCAGAGTCCCGAGAGATCAGACGCAGCGTCTGAGGAGCTCACAAGGGGCCCCGTAGAGGAAGCGCGGAGGTAAATGACCGCGTAGTACAGCGAAGCGGGGACGAAGTGAGAGCTGTTGAAAGGCGCAAAGCGAGTTCACTCGGGGCTCGCTTTTTGTCCAACTTCAACTTCTCTATGTCACCGCCTCTTGGCACCGACCCGCCGTTCTGCTAACGCTGGCATCCCGGGCAGTACGCCGTCCCTCTTCCTCCGACGACTACTCGGATGAGCACGCCTCCGCAACGGCTGCAGACCTGCCCATGTCTGCCATAGGCCTGCAGCCAGTCCTGGAACTCCCCGGGCTCACCCGCCGTGTCCACGAAATCCTGGACCGTGCAGCCGAGCAGCCGCACCCCTTCACCCAGTCTCCGAGGGATCTCCTCGGTAAGTGATGCCACCTCCCCGGCGTTGAGCGACCCGGCCGGACGGAGCGGTGAGAGCCCGGTCCACCAGAGGATCTCGTCGGCATAGATGTTCCCTATGCCGGACAGATGGCTCTGGTCTAGCAAGAAGGCCTTGAGGGCGATCTTCCGCCCACGCAGCCTGTCCTCCAGATAGGCGGCGTCCCAGGAGCCCTGCCAGGCATCAGGCCCCAGGGCCAGCAGCCGAGGAGCCGGGCCTCCGTAGGTCAGATGCAGTCTGCCGAACTTGCGGGCATCGCGGAACTCGAGCGTCGTGGTCCGTCCCCCGCCATCCTCCAGTTTGAAGACGAAACGGGTGTGCGGCCCAGGCCCATCCTCCGGGGCGAGCAGGAGCCGTCCCGTCATCCCCAGGTGAAGAGTCAAATAGACCTCTCCGTCGAGTCGTACTATGAGGAATTTTCCTACTCTCTCGACGCTGTGGACCGTCCGGCCCGGCAGGTCGCGACGCACGTCTTCGTCCCTGCATTCCAGGAGCATGGCCGGTTCCACCCGCTCCACTTCCGCGAATCTCTTCGCCGGAAGCGAACCGGCCAACTGCCGTCTGACCGTCTCGACCTCGGGGAGCTCAGGCACAGCCGCCGGCCTTACATGCTCTCAGGCGCGTTCACACCGAGCAGCTCCAAGCAGCGGGCGATGACCCTTCTCGCCACCAGGCACAGCGCCAACCTGGAAGAGGCCTCTGCCGGGTCCACTCCTATAACGCGGCAGTGTTTATAGAAGACGTGGAAGTCGGCCGCGAGTTCCTGGGCATAGCCGACGATGCGATGAGGGGCCCGTCGTTCGGCGGCGTCCTGCACCATGCCGGCGAAGCCGTCCAGACGTTTGATCAAGGCCCGTTCGTAAGGCGAGGCGAAGACCGCGGGGTCGTCGGGCACGGCGGCCTCGAAGTCCTCGGGGACGTTGCGCACGATGCCGGCGATGCGCGCATGAGCATACTGCACATAGTAAACGGGATTCTCTTGGGACTGTCGCCGAGCCAAGTCGATGTCGAGGTCGAGAGTCTGGTCTTGGGAGCGCGACACCAGGAAGAATCTGGCCGCGTCCACCCCGATGGCCTCTACCAGTTCTCCAAGTGTGACCATCTCTCCCCGCCGAGTGGACATCTGGCGCAACTCACCCTCCTCCAGCAGGTTCACCAGTTGCCCGATGATGACTTCGAGAGCGCCGGGGCGCCCGGACAGGATCTCGACGGCCGCCTCCATGCGGGGAACGTAGCCGTGATGGTCGGCGCCCCAGATGTTGATGAGATGGTCGAACCCGCGCTCCAGCTTGTTCTCGTGATAGGCGATGTCGGCGGCGAAGTAAGTGGGGTGCCCGTTGGCCCGGATGAGCACCCGGTCTTTGTCGTCGCCGCGCGAGGTGGTCCGAAGCCACACGGCGTCGTCCCGTCGATAGGCCTCGCCGGAGTCCAATAGCCGGTCGATGACCCGCTCCAACCGCCCCCCTTCGTGGAGGGTGGTCTCGCTGAACCACACGTCGAACTCCACCCCGTACTCCTCAAGCTCCGTACGTATCGCGTCGAGCATCGACCTGCAGCCCCAAGCACGGAAGAATGCCACCGCCTCCTTGACCGCGGGATCATCGGACCACTCAGTCTGATCGTCCGGGGTCTCTTCGTCATACACCCCATCACCGACCGCCATGTCTGGGGCCTGGACCGACACCGACGGCGCGCCTCCGACCGCAACCCGCCTCTCGGCCGCCGCGAGCCGCAGCGCTTCCAGGTATCGATCTCCGACCTCCGCCCTGGCCTCCGTCGCGATGTCGACCACATAGTCACCTAGGTACCCTTCCGGCGGAACAGGGAGGTCCACGCCGAATGATTGGGCATAACGAGCCGCGATGCTGCGCCCGAAGCGGTCCATTTGTCGGCCGTAGTCGTTGATATAGAACTCGGTCGCGAGATTGACGCCGCTGAACTTCATGAGTCGTTGCAGAGCATCGCCGTAAGCCGCGTACCGACCGTGCCCGACATGGAGCGGCCCGTTCGGGTTCACGCTGACGAACTCCACGTTGACCCGCGGGTGAGGATGGTGCTCCCCTCTGCCGATGTCATCGCCCTCAGCAAGCATCATCCTCATCGCTTCGGC
>LSQX01209811.1_pt1 | contig 27254 bp, 35 predicted proteins | sample 654561 | NCBI WGS metagenome assembly LSQX01 (sample SAMN04489861, study PRJNA283612) | anaerobic digester metagenome | isolation source: 4 biogas reactors fed with cattle manure at either 37C or 55C with and... | place: Denmark: Kongens Lyngby | collected 2014
AACAGAATGGAATTTCATACCTTATTCTTTACCCTGTCCCAGATAAATAAACGATTTCAATTCACAGATTGCCGGGTATTCACGATAGTTTTCTGCATAATCCAGTCCATAGCCTACTACAAAGCGGTCCTCTATTGCATAGCCGTAAAAATCAGGTTTAATATCAGCAACCCGGCGGGAGGGTTTATCCAGCATACAGCAGATTTTAATACTCTCAGGTTCTCTTTTACGCAGTATTTCCGTTATATATTTCAAAGTCAGTCCAGTATCAATAATATCCTCCACCAGCAGAACATTTTTACCTTTGATAGAAAAATCCAGATCTTTTATAATCCTTACTTCCCCTGAAGAAACTGTTGAGGCACCATAACTGGAAACATCCATGAAGTCAATATTTAAAGGAATATCGATTTCTCTTACCAGGTCTGCCATAAATATAAAAGCACCTTTTAAAATGCCCACCAGCAAAAGGTTCTTTCCCTCATATTCCCTGGCGATTTCCTGTCCCAGCATCTGTACTTTGGATTTAATTTCTTCCGGGGTTATTAGAACATCTACTTCCTTAAGATTCAACTGCAATCCCTCCTACAAAACGATTATAGCAACTGGCAGGTTTTGTAGCAAATGTTAGTACCCAGAAAATTATTAAGGGGCCTTTTGGCCCCTTAGCTTATCAATATTATTTCTTTTTCACAGTAGTATCGGGCGGGTTAATGGGAATATCCTTATCAAAGTCAGAAAACTTAGCCTCAATTTTCAAAACAGTATTAGGTGATTGCTTATTTTCGGCAGATAGTAATGCTTTTTTCACCAGTCGGTCTTTATAATCCAACCACATTTGATATTCAAAGTTCTGCCATAATGTTTCCAGGAGTTGGTTTTCAATTGCCGGATTACACTTGACTACCAGACATTCTGTACCATCTACTTTCTCAAAACCAATTTTCTCAATTAGCGCAACCTCTTTAAAAGAGAAGTTTGATAATGGGTTTAGTTCTGAGATCAGTAATTCTTCAGAACTCTGGCTGCTGCTTTCAATAACCAGCCATTTGTCGGAAAAAGAATCGTAATTGTAGATGGTACGGTCGATATAATAAATATCTATTTCTGTGTTGACCATCTCCCCCTTTATATGGGTATTTCCGTTCTGTTTCTCCCCAACGACCTCGCTTATCACCTCCTTCCGCTGATCAACTGTGAAACCGGAAACCAGGTTATATCTGTATGAATTCAGCTCATACATATTGTTAATTGATTCAGTTAATTCCACCAGAGGTTCCAGTTGTGATTTAATATATATTTCATGTATTTTTTCAGCAGATAATATTCCTGCAGTTACAATCAAAGCTATTATTCCAAAAACTAACCATCTTTTTTTAGTAATAGCCCTCCACCTCCGTACCTGGATTTTAATTTTCGGGTAATATATTGTATTAAATCATGAATTATTATATAACTGCTTGAAGGGGAAACATAATATACCAAAATCTGTGGGTGTATACCAGATACATTTTTCTTTACTATACTTTTCTGATTTGCTATAATTCCGTTGTTATTTAATAAGTTAAGGAGGCTATTTCGGAAGTGTTTAATACCTACGAAGAAGTCATGCAGTTTTGCCGGGAAAAAGAGATTCAGATGATTGACTTTAAAATTATTGACCTGATCGGAAGATGGCGTCATTTAAGCATCCCCGCAAATCGTTTTACCCCTGAAACACTAACGTACGGCATTGGGTTCGACGGCTCCAATTACGGATTTGCTCCGGTAGAAAACAGTGATATGGTCTTTATACCTGATATTTCTACCGCAGTTTTTGAACCCTTTACCCAGGTTCATACTTTAAGTATGATAGGCGACGTTTTTGTCATTGCTCACCCTGAAAATTACCCTTTCGACCAGGATCCCCGTACCATCGCCAGAAAAGCTGAAGAATATATGAGAAATAGCGGGATTGCCGATGAAATAAAACTGGGACCCGAATATGAATTCCATGTTTTTGACCATGTAAGTTACGATATTTCACCTCAAAAAACCGGCTATTCAATAGATGCCAAGCAGGCCATCTGGAACAGCGGCAACGATGATTATCCCAATCTCGGCTACAAAATTCCTCTCAAAAGCGGTTACCATGTAGCTCCTCCCCTGGATATCCTTTATGATTTAAGATCCCGTATGTGTGTTTTAATGGAAGATAATAATATCCCGGTTAAATATCATCACCACGAAGTAGGAGGGCCGGGACAAATTGAAATCGAGGTTGAATTCGGCGGTCTTACCGAAATGGCTGACAAAACTATGCTGACCAAGTATTTAATTAAAAACCTGGCTTTTCAGGAAGGTAAGACAGCAACTTTTATGCCCAAGCCACTGTTCGGAGAAGCCGGAAATGGCATGCATGTTCATATGCATATGTTTAAAGAGGGAAAACCGATCTTTTACGATAGAAATGGCTACTCGGAGCTAAGCAATGTTGCTTTGAATTTTATCGGCGGCCTTTTGAAACATGCTCCTGCAGTACTGGCTTTTACCAACCCCAGCACCAATTCCTACAAAAGATTGATTCCGGGATATGAAGCACCGGTTAATATATGCTTTGCTACTGCCAATCGCAGTGCTGTAATAAGAATTCCTGCCTATGCCAAGAGTCCTGATAAACGACGTTTCGAATTCCGTTCCTCTGATGCCACCTGTAATCCATACCTGGCTTTTGCCGCCATTTTAATGGCCGGCCTGGATGGGATCAAAAACAATATTGACCCTGTAGCTGAAGGTTTCGGGCCCTATGATGTAAACTTATACAATCTGGCGCCTGAAGAACAAGCTAAAATCAGAAGACTTCCCCAATCACTGGGAGAAGCTCTTGCTGCTTTGGAACAGGATCACGACTTTTTATTGCAGGGTGGAGTATTTCCCAAACGATTAATTGATATATGGCTGGAAAATAAGCGCCGGGAAGTACAGCGGGTAAATGAAATTCCTCATCCTCTGGAATTTGAACTATATTATGATTTATAAAAAATTGTTGGTTTTGCAATCCTGGTGGTGGATTTTATAATAACTATTATAATGACTACCCGGTTTTCAATGCCATTGGTTAGTTTATAAACACAAAAAAATACTGCCATAAATAAACACCAAAAAACAGCCCCGAAGGGCTGTTTTTTATAATGATCGTTTTTTGTTTACATCATTCCCGGAGGCATTCCGCCGCCCATTCCTGCCATTGCTTTCATATCGTCTTCTTTGGGTGATTCTGTTACCACTGCTTCAGTGGTAAGAACCATGGCAGCGATGCTGGCAGCATTCTGAACTGCTGAACGGGTTACTTTGGCAGGATCAATGATACCTGCTTCTATCATATTTTCATATGCACCGGTAAGTGCATTGTAACCAACACCTTTACCAGCTTCTTTAACTTTCTCGACTACAACTGAACCTTCTACACCAGCATTATTGGCAANNCTGACGCAATGGTTCCTCTAATGCTTTTCTTACCAGAATAACTCCAGTCTTTTCGTCTCCTTCAGCCTCAACAGAGTCCACAGCTTTCATAGCACTGATTAAAGCTACACCGCCGCCGCTGACGATTCCTTCCTCAACTGCTGCTTTGGTGGCAGCCAGAGCATCTTCCATACGATGTTTCTTCTCTTTCAGTTCCGTTTCAGTAGCTGCACCAACTTGGATTACTGCAACTCCACCGGCTAACTTGGCCATTCTTTCCTGGAGTTTTTCCCGGTCGTACTCTGAGTCGGTTTCTTCCAGCTGTCTCTTGATATTGGCAATTCTTTCTTTTACATCGTCTTCACCGCCGGCGCCGTCAATAATAATGGTTTCTTCTTTTTTAACAACCACTTGGCGGGCTTTACCCAGCATATCCAAAGTTACATTTTCCATTTTTATACCCAGGTCTTCTGATACCACCTGTCCTTTAGTAAGGATTGCGATATCTTCCAGCATAGCTTTTCTTCTTTCCCCAAAAGCGGGAGCTTTTACAGCTACACAGGTGAAAGTGCCCCTGAGTTTGTTAAGAACTAAAGTAGCCAGTGCTTCGCCTTCAATTTCTTCAGCGATCAAAAGCATCGGTTTGCCGGTTTGCACAACCTTTTCCAGAACCGGCAGCACTTCAGATATAGAAGATATTTTCTTATCATTAATCAGGATGTAAGGATCATCCAGAACTGCTTCCATTTTTTCGGTATTGGTAACCATATAGTGGGATATATAACCCCGGTCAAACATCATTCCTTCGACAACTTCCAATTGGGTTCCCAGGGATTGAGATTCTTCAACTGTAATAACACCATCTCTGCCTACTTTTTCCATTGCATCTGCAATAATTTGACCGATTTCCGGATCACTGGCAGAAATTGCAGCTACCTGGGCAATCGCTTCCTTTGATTCAACCGGGTTGCTTTCTTCTTTGATTGCTGCCACAATAGCTGTTACAGCTTTTTCAATGCCTCTTCTCATTATCATGGGATTGGCACCGGCAGCAACATTTTTCAAACCTTCTTTTATCATGGACTGGGCCAGAACAGTAGCAGTAGTAGTTCCGTCTCCAGCTACATCATTAGTTTTGGTAGCAACTTCTTTGACCAACTGGCAGCCAAGGTTTTCCCATGGATCTTCCAGGTCAATGTCTCTGGCTATTGTTACACCATCATTGGTAATAGTTGGTGAACCAAACTTTCTGTCCAAGACAACATTTCTTCCTTTAGGTCCCAAAGTAATTTTAACTGAGTTTGCTAATTTATCTACGCCTCTTTCCAAAGCGCGCCTGGCTTCTTCACCAAATTTGATTTCTTTGGATATCATCTATGTATCCTCCTTCTCATAATTTATTTTACTTGAATTTTGCCAGGATATCTCTTTCCGATAAGATCAGGTATGCTTCACCATCAATCTTAACTTCCATCCCGCCATACTTGGAATAAATAACTTTGTCTCCAACTGCAACATCCATAGGAACTCTTTCCCCTTTGTCATTAAGAGCTCCGGGGCCAACAGCCAGTACTTCACCTTCCATAGGTTTTTCCTTGGCGGTATCAGGTACATAAAGCCCGCTCTTGGTCTTTTCTTCAGTTGCTTCAACGACTTTGATAACTAATCGATCTGCTAACGGTTGGATCTTCAAAGGTATACCCCCTTTTGATTTTTTATATTTTATTTATTAGCACTCGCCAGTGATGAGTGCTAATAGCTAATAATAATATTAGGCAACATTTATCAAGTATTCAAATCAAAATACCTGGCAAATTTGCCCGTTATTTTCGATTAATAGTATGCACCTGTGATTTTCTTTTTATACCTCTTAATAACTCTCTTTTTTAAAAAACTGTTTGGTATTTTATGCCTGACCACACTCGCCAGCAGAACCGCGGATTATTTCCAGACCGTGGTCCAGAGCAGGCAGGACAGCTTCCAGGGATTCCCTCACCCCTTTTACACTGCCCGGCAAGTTAATAATAAGGCTGGATCCTCTGATTCCTGCAACTGCCCGAGAGAGCATTGCCTTAGGTGTCTTCTGCAGACCATAATAGCGGATAGCTTCCGGAATACCCGGTGCTGATTTTTCAATTACTTCCAAAGTTGCGTCCGGTGTCACATCCCGTGAAGAAAAGCCGGTTCCCCCGGAAGTTAGTATCAGATCCAGCTTAAGTTCGTCACAGAGATAGATCAATTTTTCTTTGATCAGCTGCTTTTCATCGGCGATTACTTCATAAAAATCTATCCGAAATTCCTCTCCCAGCAAAGCTTCTATCTGCGGTCCGCTTAGATCTTCTCTTTCCCCGCGGGCCCCTTTGTCACTTAAAATTAGAATTCCAGTCTTAAACATTATAATACCTCTACTGGGTCGCCCTTTTTAATCAGGCCACCTTTAAGCACTCTGCAAAACAATCCTTCATAAGGCAGAAGGGTAACACCCAAGGTTCTGGTCACTACACTGGGATGATCTTCCTTGCCGATCTGTGAAACTTGCAAAACTACATTACTGCCTATTTTCAGCCGGCCTCCCACGCCTACCGCCACTAAATCAAGCTTTTCGATCAATAGATTTTCAGCGAAACTGCCGGGTCCAACATCAAGGCTCTTTTCTTCTTTTACTTTTTGCACACTTTCGTATTTAAGACAGGTAATCTGTCTTCCCCAGTCTCCTCCATGGCCGTCATTCTCGATTCCAAAATTTTCTATTACATTGGCCTCTTCTACTTCAGTTTTGAGCTGTCCGCGCTCCGGACTGATGCATATAGAATATAATCTGCCTTTTTTCATTACTCACACCCGCTTCTTTCAATATGGCCGCTTTTACCGCCTTCTTTTTCCAGCAGCATGATTTCCCTGATAACCATCCACCGATCAACTGCTTTGGTCATATCATAAATGGTAATGGCCGCAACTGATGCAGCTGTGATAGCTTCCATTTCCACTCCTGTTTTGCCGGTTGTTTTAACTGTGGCAGTAATATTTATCCGGGAGTTGTCATCGTCGAACATAAAATTAATATCTGCTGAGGTAATCATCAGGGGATGACACATTGGTACCAGCTCGGATGTTTTTTTGGCTGCCATTATCCCTGCCACTTGTGCTGCAGATAATACGTTGCCTTTTTTGACACCTCCGGTTTTTATCAGTTCCAGCGTTGCCGGCTGCATCTGTATAATAGCCTGTGCTGTCGCAGCCCGCTCAGTATCCTCTTTGCCACTGACATCAACCATCCGGGCCTGGCCTTGTTCATTAATATGGGTAAAGTCCATCCTAACCTCCTATTTGATACATTTTACGCTGGTTTTCTTCCCCCCAGCCATCATTCATCAGATGCCTGGCCGGTTTGGCTTTTATGGTCTGCAAAATCAAACGTAAAAGTTCTTGATCGTCAGGGTTTGATAAGGCTGGCTTTAAGTCAGTTTCTTTTTTATCATAGAGACAGCCCCGCAGCATACCATCAGCCGTCATGCGAATACGGTTGCATTGGGCACAGAAGTGATTGCTCATGGGGCTTATAAAGCCTATTGAACCTTTTCCGCCTTCGGTTTTATAGTATATGGCCGGTCCATTGCCCTGTATGTTGCTGACTGCTTTTAAAGCAAAGTGTTGCTCGGCAATATCCTTTATAGCCTTCACATCCATCAAACGCCCTTTATCCCAGAAAAGTAAGTCCCCAATGGGCATAAATTCGATAAAACGGATATGCAGGGGATAATCATGGGTAAGCCGGACAAAATCAATTATTTCATCATCATTAAAGCCTCTTATTATGACTGTGTTTATCTTCACCGGATTAAGTCCCAGTTCCAATGCCTTGAATATAGCTGTTTTAACTTTCCCCAGACCGTCATGGCGGGTAATATATCTGAATTTGTCCTCATTTAAACTGTCCAGGCTGAAGTTTATGCGGTTAAGCCCGGCGGCTTTTAACTGTTTTGCCATAACGGGGAATAGGATTCCATTGGTAGTTACTGCAATATCATCAATCATAGGAATTTCAGCTATATAATTTACTAATTGGACAATATTTTTCCGAACCAGTGGCTCTCCTCCGGTTAATCTCACTTTGCGAATACCGGCCTGGGTTGCCGCTTTCACTATTCGTGCAAAATCCTCCAGTCTCAAAATATCTTCATGGCCAATTTTATCTATGCCTTCTTCCGGCATACAGTAGCGGCAGCGCAAATTGCAGCGGTCAGTTACCGAGATACGAAAATAATTTATGTTTCTGCCATAATTATCAATCATGAATACTCTCTTTTCGCATTTTTTTCACCATTTTTAGGGATTTCTTGACTTAATACTATTTAAAAACAGCCCAGTTCACAGCCAAAAATCTTGATACCTACTTCATCACATATTTCTCCCATTTGTCCTTTGGGGACCTTAAACTCTTCCATTAATTCCCGGGCCTTGGTGCAGCTTAACTTGCCATTTTGGGCAGTCTCCTGCAGTTTTTTTATAAGCTCATCCTTGTTCATTTTTAACTTTACCTCCCCCAAAAAATTAACACCCATGAAAAGAGTGTCATTTAAATAACAGTACATACTCCTTTCCATACAGGCATAAAGGTGTCCCCCTATACCCTGTTGTTCAACTGTCCATGTCTAATAATCCAATACCTTAGATCCAGATGAATCGGAGTTCAATTAATTTTTTTCATTATACATTATCAGTAAAATGTTTACAATAATCGACCGGTAAACTGCTTGCTTGCATTAACCTCCTAAGGACATATCAATGGACATATGATATTATAAATTATGAATAATATAGTACTGAATACTGTGCGGGAAACTGTGCAGGAGAGGAGAATGTTGATGTCAGTAATGACCTGGATAATAGTTGCCATAATCAGCGGCGCCATCGAAATTTTTACGGTTGGTTTCTGGTTTTTATACTTGGCAATATCTGCTCTGGTAGTGGCACTGGCTGTAAGTATAGGCTGGTTTCCTGAAATTGAGACACAACTGCTGGTTTTTGCTTTTTTGACCACTTTACTGATAATATTCACTCGTCCCCTGGTTGTTAAGTTCATAAAATCCAATGATACTGCCAGCAATGTGCAAGCTTTGCTAGGACAAAAAGGTATTAGTGTAGATAAGATAATTCCGCTTCATTATGGACAGGTTAAACTAAACGGTGAAATTTGGACAGCGGTTTCAAGTGAAGAAATTGAAGCCGGTGCCCTGGTTGAAGTACTGTCTGTAGATGGGGTAAAACTGGTAGTCAAAAAGGCTGATTAGTATTCTCAATGAGAAAGGGGTTTATTTATGTTGGGTTTTATTGTTAATGTACTGTTGGTATTGTTCGTTATAATTGTAGCATTTTCTTCCATCAAAATTATTCGCCAGGCAACAGTTGGTGTGGTGGAACGCTTGGGTAAATTTCACAAAATTGCGGAACAGGGTATAAATGTTATCATACCATTTATCGACAGTTTCCGTATGGTTATTGATTTACGCGAACAGGTAGTAGATTTTCCGCCGCAGCCGGTTATTACAAAAGATAATGTAACCATGATGATTGATACCGTAGTGTACTATCAGGTAACGGATCCCTTTAAGTTTACTTATGAAATTTCCAACGCTATCATAGCTATCGAAAATCTTTCCGCTACAACCTTAAGAAATATAGTAGGTGATTTGGAATTAGACGAAACTCTCACTTCCAGAGATCACGTTAATTCCAAACTAAGAATTATATTAGACGAAGCAACTGATAAATGGGGTATTAAAGTTAACCGGGTGGAGCTGAAAAATATTCTGCCTCCCCAGGACATCCAAACTGCAATGGAGAAACAAATGCGGGCTGAGCGTGAAAAACGTGAAGCAATTTTGCGGGCTGAAGGACAAAAAACTGCAGCTATTCTGGATGCTGAAGGTGCCAGACAGGCACAAATATTAAATGCAGAAGCGATTAAGGCCGCAGCTATCCTGGAAGCAGAAGGACAGAGGCAGGCCCAGATCCTGGAAGCTGAAGGTGAGGCGCAGGCGATCTTAAGCGTGCAGAGAGCTTTTGCTGACAGTTTAACCATGATTAAAGAGGCCCAGGCTGATGACAAAGTTCTGGCCTTAAAGTCTTTGGAAACTTTAAAAGATCTGGGTGACGGTCAGGCAACCAAATTGATTATACCCAGTGATTTAGCCGGATTAGGCGGAGTATTTGCCGCCTTAAAAGAAATGGGCAATACTGCTGATACTTCTGAAAAATCTGCTGAATAATATTTTAATCAAATAAATTTAAAAAACGGTTCTTCAGCAGATAAATTGCAAAGAACCGTTTTTTTATTTTCATGCTTACACGTTGTTTATAAATATTTCTGGCAAGTATTATAATAGAATCTCATCGAATTACTGCAACCTGCTTAGAAGTGAGCCCAGTTCACGACCAATTCGGATTTCTCCGTTACAATCCAGTCAACTGCCACATCTTTGGCGTGGGGGAATACCGTTTCTACGATTTGAAAATCATAACAGACGCCGCAAATAAAAGCACCCGGTCTCAGCAACGTCAAAAAACGGTCATAATACCCGCCGCCATAACCTAAACGATAACCTTGATAATCATAAACCAATCCCGGTAGAATAACCACATCGATCTTCTTTGGGTCAAATGCCTCTCCTTCCGGTTCGGTTATACCAAAAGGTCCTTTACGGGTTTTATCATGTTCATAAATGACAGCAGACATGATTCCTTTCCCTGCCACTCTGGGCAGTAAAACCTGCTTTCCATCCTTTTGTAACTGATTCACGAGGGGCCGCAGATCTATTTCATTTCCTATGCTTAAAAAACACATAATGTTTTCTGACTGCACAATTTCCGAAAAGCTGCACAGTTTAGTGACGATCCTGCTGCTGTATTCACTTACCATTTCACTGGAAAGACTTTCTCTGGCAGTGCGCATAGTATTTCTTAAAGACTTTCTCATATCTATTTCATTTAACATGTCTATCGTCCTGTCTCTCACTTTAATTTGAATGACCGGTATTTCTTCTTAAAAGATAAAGTATAACTGCAATAATAAAAAGCCCCGCTGTATAGACCTGTCCTAAAGTGAAAGGCCCATAAAAGATAAGGTTTTCCCGGAAAAATTCAATGATGAACCTGTAGACTGCATACCCGGCGATATAAAAAACAAATATTTCTCCGGTAAAGCGGCGCCTTGGGTAACGCCACAGGAGAAATGCAAATAATATAAAGTTGATAAAAGAACTGTATAACTGAGTGGGATGCCGGGGCAGGTCATCCAGATACGGGAAAACAACCCCCAGACTGCAGGAAGTAACTTCCCCGTAACAGCATCCGGCCAGGAAACAGCCAATCCTTACCAGGGCATAACTTAAGGCAACATAGGGCGCAAACATATCCATCAACAGCCAAAAATCAAGTTTTTTTCTGTAAACATAAATGGCAAAAGGAATAAACCCTCCCACCAAGCCGCCATACCAAATTAGACCTGCAATTCCTCCATCCTGGAGACTGAATAACATCAGCGGGTTACTTAAAAAAGCCTGCCAATCATAGACTAATACATAGGCCAGGCGTGAACCGATAATTCCGCATATGACCATTATAAGGACCATATCCAGTACCATTTCTTTGTTATATCCTTCCCGGTCAAAGAGGCGTCCTACACCGAAGATTGAGACTATTACGGCGATAGCCAGCATAAAGCCCCAAGAATTTACATTTACTGGTCCTAATTCAACTAACGTTGGATACACTTCACCACTCCTTGCTTTTTCGGTTATCCACAAGACCAACTGACAGATTTAAGGGGATTAACCATTTGTCGAAAATAACTGGGACTAATTTTAGAATATGCGAATGGCTATTTATTAATTATCAACAGACTTATGCACATTATCCACAGGCATTTTTCACAAGGACAAAAGACTGGCATAAGCATTTAAATTAAGAGGCGCAAAGTCACCCTTACTATACTGACTATAGGCAGTTCCTGCAATCATGGCCGCATTGTCAGTGCACAATTTCAGCGACGGATAATAGACTTTTAAGCCTGCAAGTTCACTTTTAAATTTCATCATTTTTCGCAATTCACTGTTAGCAGCAACCCCACCGGCCAGCAATACTGATCTGGCATTACACTCCTGTGCTGCCCGTATTGTTTTAACGGATAATATTTCCACCAGGGCAGTTTGAAATTCTGCTGCCAAATCATTGACAGAGTTATTTTCGTGGTTGTTCTTTTTCCACTGGTTCATAGCCGCAGTTTTTAAGCCGCTGAAACTGAAATCAAAATTTTTTCTGTTTAAAAAAACTCTGGGCAAAACAAATTTTCCTGCTATGCCCTCTGCGGCAGCTTTTTGAATCGCAGGTCCTCCAGGATAACCAATTCCCAAAAAACGAGCTACTTTATCAAAAGCTTCTCCCGCAGCATCATCAATGGTAGAACCCATAACTTCATAGTGCCCTGCTTCAGACATATAAAGTATGCTGGTATGCCCTCCGGAAACGATCAGGCATACAGCCGGAAATTCAATATCATCATGCTCTAAAAAATTAGCATAGATATGACCATGTAAATGATTTACTGCAATAAGAGGTTTACCCAAAGCATAAGCAAAACCTTTGGCAAATGACAAACCCACCAATAGTGCTCCTACCAGGCCCGGAGCATTGGTAACAGCAATAGCATCGATATCCTCATACTTTAAACCAGCCTCTTTAAAAGCTGCATCTACCACCAGGGTGATATTTTCAATATGTTTTCGAGATGCAATTTCCGGTACTACACCACCAAACTCTTGGTGTATGGCAATCTGTGAATTAACCACATTGGAAAGAATATGCCGCCCATTTTTTACAATGGCAGCTGCAGTTTCGTCACAGGAACTCTCTATTCCTAATATTTTAATGTCTGGCACTGTTTTCACCGACCTTATACCTAAAATAATAATTTCATCATTATCAATGCATCTTCTCCATTATCGGAATAATATTCTTTACGGACATTTGACGGCATATAACCCAGTTTTTTATAAGTTTTAAGTGCAGGATCATTGGATGGCCTCACTTCAAGCAATATTCTTACGGCCTTTTTTTCCCGGGCCTTTTTTTCCAGTTCCAGCATTATGGCACTGCCGATTCCTCTCCTGCGGAATTCGGCATTAACTGCTATATTGGTAATATGAGCCTCTTCAAAAACGATCCATATTCCTCCGTATCCTGCTATTTGCCCCCCTACGTCACATATCAGATAACAGGCAAACTGGTTTTTCATTTCCGCCAGATAAGATTCTTTGGACCAGGGCATGGAAAAGGCTTCTTTTTCGATAGCCATAATAGCTTCAATATCCTGAGGAACCATTTTTCTAATTATGAAATCGGGATTCAGCACCTTGTTTAGCATTCCTTTCCCAGTTTATACTCTGCTTCAGACAGTCTTATATAGTAAGGCCTTATGCTGTGGACATCCTCAAACTTTTCCTGTCTGATTTTTTGTCTGGCCAGAGTACCAATACTGGCAGCCCTTGGCAGCATCAGATGGCTAGGTGCTGCGGCTAATTTATCTCCAAATTTCTCTTGAAAACATTGCCTAAAAGGAAAATACCCGTCACCCAGCATAATGATTCCTTCCCTGTCTGCAGCTACCTTAAGCGCTTTATCGGCTATAACTTCCGGCGCACCTGCAGCCGGTCCCCATAATAACTCCGGCATAGCCCCCCTTACATCATAGAGAGCCGCATAAACTTCATTTTTCCGAGCGTTTAATACCGGGCAGGCCAAATAATTGCTGAAGACTACATTACAGGCAATGGCGTCCAGGGTTGATATGCTGATCAATGGTATATCGGAGCCCAGGCTTAACCCTTTGACAGTAGCCATTCCTATTCTGATGCCGGTGAATGAACCGGGGCCCGTTGTAACAGCAATGGCCGTCAAATCTTGCAAATGGCAGTTACAATCAGTGAGTATTCTATCTATTATCGGCAACAAATTTTCTGAATGAACTCTTTTGTAATTGGAAAAGTATTCTGCTATCACTTTGTCCTCATCTACTAAAGCTACTCCTGCTACCGGGGTAGTGCTGTCCACGGCTAAAATGAGCATTGTTTTTCTATCTCCTCAATTTTTTGTACAAAATATAAACCCCGGGGCATTAGCTGTACTTTCCTGCCTCGTTCATAATCATCATCAATCAGACTGATTTCAATGACCATGGCTTCCTCAGGCAGGAATTCCATACCAATTTCAGGCCATTCAATGAGAACCACCCCTTCCCCGGATAAATAATCATCCAGTCCCAGATCAGGTAAATCATGATGATCCAGTCTATAGAAATCAAAGTGGTAGATGTCAGGTTCATTAGGATATATATTCATGATCGTAAAGGTAGGGCTGGTTACTCTGCCAGCATATCCCATTCCTCTGGCAATTCCTCTTACCAATGTGGTTTTGCCTGCTCCCATTTCTCCCTGCAAATAAACCACATCACCAGCAGACAAAAACGGTGCGATTCTCTGACCTAAAAGCTGCATGGCTTCATCTGTTTCAACATAAAGTTCCATATTGTCACTCCATTACTGACTTATTTAACAGAACTGTAATACTCGTCCCTGATCAACTTGAAATCTTCCCAGGTAGGCCTCTTGTAATCAGAATTTCTTAGTAAAGCTGCCGGGTGAAATACGGCCATTATTTTAATTCCCCCGCGATGGAACCATTTGCCGCGAATTTTGGAAATCCTGGCCTGGGGGTCAATTACTACCTGACTTGCCAGGGCGCCCAGGCAAATAATCAGCTTAGGCTTTATAAGGCGGATCTGGGCCTCCAGATAGCCTTTGCAGATTTTCACTTCCTCGGCATCCGGCAGTCTGTTCTGGGGAGGACGGCATTTGACTACATTGGCTATATAAATATCTTCTCTTTTTATTTCCGCAGCCAGCAGGATCTTGTCCAGAAGCTGCCCGGCCTTGCCTACAAAGGGGCGTCCAGAAAGATCTTCATCATGTCCCGGCCCTTCTCCAATCAGCATCATCCTGCTGTTTACAGGTCCTTCGCCAAATACTACTCCATTACAGGTGCTGCGTAAACGACAAAGGGTGCAATTACCGGCGGTACTTTTCAATTGATCAAAATCTTTGATGTCCAGCCAGGCTTGTTCAGTTTTTAATCCGGGAAGAAAAGACATATATGTCCCTGTTCCCTGCTCTTCGTGATTCTCAGTGCCATAATTTATAATTGCCTGCTTTGAATCTACTTCCTTTTCCTGCTCAACAAGCGGTTGAAGGTCAGCAAACAAGTCAGGTTGTTCTGGAATCATTTTCTCCCCTCCTGCTCAATTTTAATCTTCCCTCTCCTAAATAACCAGCATAAAAACCGCTAAATTCAAGTTTAATTAAAACAACCACCTTATCAGGTGGTTATTTATCATTCATTTTATTATACCTTAGCAGACCATTATCATAAATAGCAGTACCATTTACTTTTGTTCTTCCTCCAATATCCTGTACAAATCAGTAAAACCGTTGCCGATACGCCAGAATGAAATACCTCCTAACTGATTATTTGCAGCCAGGTTATACTTGGCCTTTAAGCTGGTGTGGTTTTCCATCCATATTTGATGAAGCCTGCCGTTGCTGTCATAATAGCTAAAGAACGGACTGCAGCTCTTTTGGTCAAAGGATTCATTGAGCTGGTAAGTTTGCTTGAGTTTGGCCAGTCTTTCAGCGGTAACCGTAGAAGTTTTTATACCATTAGCCCAGTCATAGCCATAGGTAGGCATACCAAGCAAAATCTTTGCCCTGGGGATATTGGCTTTCATATAATCAACTACTTGTTCAACCCACCACAAGGGAGCAACTGGTCCCGGCGCACTGGTTTTGTAACTGTGATCATAGGCCATCACTACCAGAAAATCCACAACTTCACCTATTTTTTTGTATTCATAGGGAGTTGCCCACTTATCTGCAGCCGTGCGGGCAAATACTGCTGCTGACAATTGTTTATCAGATCCCAGGGACGTTTTTAATTCCTGCAAAAAAAGTGTAAAATATGGCCCGTCAGCGGGATCGATGAATTCAAAATCAATATCTACGCCATCATAGTTTTTCTTTTTTACTATATCGAGTATATTGCCAATCAGATTTGCCCGGTTTTTAGGACTGGAAAGCAATTGGTGCAATTGAGCCTTGTCCATCAGAACTACACTGGCATGATTTTTTATTCCTTTTTCCCGGGTATATCGCAAAATGCTATCATAATCATCCTGATATTCATAGAATAACCTTCCCTGTCCATCAGTCTCAAACCAGCGGAAGGCAATGTGGGTAAATAAATGCGAATTAGCTTTTAGTTCATCAAAACAACGATAATAATAATAGGCAAAAACGGTTTTTGGTTGTACTGCCTCTTGGCCAGGATCAATGTTCGATTTTTTAGAGAAATCAATTGCCACTTCCTGGGTGGCAGGCTTCCACTCCACCTTGGCGCCCATTGCTTCAGCAATAAAGCGGAGGGGGACATAGGTTCTGCCGGCGAAAATATAAGGGGCAGCATCCAAATATAAAACTTTTCCGTCTACCATTGCTTTATTACTGCCGAGAAACAACTCTATGTATTTGCCCTGACAATTCATTGCCACTTTTCCTAATTTGGCGTTCCAGAATATTTCACCCTTGATTGCGTCGTCTTCCACAATAAATCTGATCGGTACCATGGTGCGGTTGTTGCTGATTTGGGGAGGCGGGTCAACATTTCTGGTTTTATGATCGATTACCAAAACAGGGGCAGTAAAGCCTGAAGCTAAATATGTAAAAATAAAAACGCCTAAAATGGCTAACGATATGCTGATTATTCTTTTGTGTCGCAATTGTTTTTCTCCTTAAGCTAAACTATTTAATATGAATTCGGATAAGCATCTAAAAGTCCTTGAAGTAAATATTGGCAAAAAAATAAGGCCGCATTAAATCGGCCTTTGGCTGCTGCTGATTAATTTTGGTATTTACGGTCAGGAAACAAGGCCTGTAAATCATCCACCGGAACATGGACCATATTCTCCCCGCTCACCACTGCCAGGATGACCATCTCTTCACCAGTAAATTCTTCATTGTAAAAACCTACAACACATACTGTCATGACATTCCCATCCAGGTAGACTGTGTAGACATCACCTTTATTCACCTTTATCCCCCCATAAAATTCCATCCACTATGATATCTTGCACTTGGGAACGGAAATCAAACGGATGTCCGTCAAATATGACCAGGTCTGCTCTCTTACCAGCAGTAATCGAACCTATTTCATGATCGATCTTTAATATTTCAGCCGGATTGATGGTCAGAGCTTTTAATGCTTCCTCTTCTTCCAGCCCTTCTCTTACTGCAATAGCCGCACATTCCCGCAAATATTTTATGGGAATCACAGGATGATCAGTTATAAAACTAAATTTTACCCCATGCCTGGAGAGTTTTAACGCATTTTTAAATGATACTTCCTTCATCTCAACTTTGGCACGATTTACCAGCATAGGGCCCAACAGTACGGGCACATTTCTTTTTATCAATTCATCTGCCACTTTAAAACTTTCTGTACCATGCTGTAGGATCATATCAACGGCAAACTCATCCTTAATTCTAAGGGCGGTTAAAATGTCATCAGCCCGATGAACGTGAATCATTAAAGGCATTTCTTTTTTCAAAACCGCCCATAATGCTTTTTGCCGATAAGCTTCTTTTGCCGGTATTTCCTTCTTATCCATATTTTCACGGGCCACAAATAAGGCTTCTCGTAACAAATTTGCGCTGGCCATTCGGGTGATAGGCGTTTTTTTCTGCTGAGAATACACCCGTTTGGGGTTTTCCCCAAGAGCTGCCTTAAGCCCCCAGGGGTTTTTATAAATCATTTCACCCATCCCAGGAGCCAAATGCTTCAATAAGACTGCCTGCCCGCCTATAACATTAGCGCTGCCAGGCAAACTTACGGATCTGGTAACTCCTCCTTCCAGCGCATCGCTGAAGGCCAGATCAGCAAAATTAATACCATCCAGTGCCTGTAACTCAGGTGTTACAGGATCAGAGGTCTCATTGACATCATCGCCTTCAACCCGATAGATTTCTTCCTCCAAACCAATATGAGTATGGGCATCAATAAATCCCGGAAAGACATATTTACCTGCTGCATCAATAACCGGACAGCCTTGGGGGATCGGTAATTCTTCACCTATTGCTTTGATTACGGACCCTTCTATGATAATTACCCCATCACTTACGATGCCTTGTTGGTCCATGGTATATATTTTTCCGCCTTTTACAGCAATCACTGCTAAATCTCTCCCTCTTTATTTTATGATTTGGCTGCTCCAGTGGTGCGATAAGCGATCATTTTGGAATAAACTTTCTGCTTATAGGCTGCAGCTTTGTCAATAAAAGCTTTAAACAACCGGGCCGAGTTTTCATCCTCCATGCATTCCGGGTGCCACTGTACCCCGACAGCAAAGGGATGATCTTTTTTTTCAATGGCCTCAATAGTGCTGTCTTCTGACTGAGCACTTACCTTTAACTGATCACCCGCCTTTTTTACCGCCTGGTGATGAAAACTGTTTACTTTGATACAACTCTTATTGAATATTTCAAAAAGGCTTGTGCCCTCTTCAATAAATATAGCATGAAAAGGGTAATTACGGGGTGCTTTTTGCTGATGGCTCATTCGGCTTCTGATGTCCTGTATCAGACTGCCTCCATCAGCTACATTAAGGACTTGACAACCTCGGCATATGCCAAGAACGGGCATGCCCAGTGAAAGGCATTTACGGGCTAAACTGATTTCAAATTGGTCTCGAAGAGGATTAATATTGCCCAGTGACCATGAAGGTAATTCATTCCAGTAAACCGGATCTATGTCACCGCCTCCTGATAACAGGATCCCATGGCAGATCCTTGTATAATCATCCAGGGAGGCTTCCTCGACCGGAACAATAATAGCCGCCCCGCCTGCATTATTGATTGCCGTAACATATGCATCCGACAAGTAATGGTAATTCTCCTCCAGTTCGTAATTACTGGTTATCCCGATAATAGGGCGCAACTTATATTCCCCCCCCTTATCTGAAACTTTAGTGTATTATATGTCAGCTTAAACTAATTTTCTTCTGGAAGTATTTATTAGATTGATCACAAAATGTAACCATAAAAAAAAAGAGCAGCTAAATAAAAGCTGCTCTTTCGTATGTTATGTATCTAACTTTCAATCAAGGCTAAACTAACCAACAAGGCATGATCTACTTTTTTCATGGTATCCTCATGTAAGACTGCGATCCTTTGTTTTAATCTGGCTTTGTCGATGGTTCTGATTTGTTCAGCCAGGACAACTGAGTCTCTTTCCAAGCCATAAGTTTCAGCCTTTAATTCAATATGAGTAGGCAGCTTGGCTTTATTGATCTGGGAAGTAATCGCCAGTACAATAGTAGTCGGACTATATTGATTGCCAATGTCATTCTGGACAACTACTACCGGTCTTATACCTCCCTGTTCAGAGCCTACCACCGGATTCAGCTGAGCAAAATAAATCTCGCCCCGTTTGATCATGTTTATTATCACTCCAACGGTTTTTCTTTTAAATGTTGCAGGTTAACTTCAACCCCGATATCTTCACAGGCCAAACTCAAATTGATTTCGGCCATTTCCAGATATCCTTTTTTCATCTGCTCTATAGTTAAAACCCTCTTCCGTTCGCGGAGATAAAACCCAATAGCTTCCCTTACTATCTGACTGCGATTCTTACATTCAAATACTGTAATATCATCAACTTCAGATAAGAGCTTTTCAGGAACCGTTATGATAATCCTTCTCGAGGCTGGCAAAGCGAGCACCTCCAAAGTAATATAAATCTGTTAATAGATATTTCTATTATAGTTATTAGTTTACCTGCTCGCAAATCCAATAATTACATGGCTTGTTATATGTAAATCCTGGGAACCCTGGAACTGACTGAACAAACAATTTCATAATTTATCGTTCCTTCTATTTGCGCCAATTCATCTGCTGTTACATGATCCTCAGGTTTACCAAAAAGGATTACCTGGTCACCTTCGCTTACTCCTTCTATCTCCGTAACATCGAACATACAATGGTCCATACATACTGTACCGATTAACGGGACACGTTTACCCCGGACAACAGCAAAGGATTTGTTAGACAACAGCCTGCTGTACCCGTCAGCATAACCAATCGGAACAGTTGCCACCAATGTCTCTTTGCTGCATTGGTAAGTGCGCCCATAGCTTACAGTTTCACCGACTGCAAGTTTTTTTAAAAAACTGATTCTGCTCTTCAATGTCATGGCCGGGATAATGTGAAGCTTATTTTTATCAACAAATTCCGAGGGATACATTCCATACATTATTATGCCGGCTCTGACCATATTAAATCGTGCGTTCTTTAAATCCATCAGTGCAGCGCTGTTTGAGCAGTGTTTTAACGGGATACATACGTTTCTGTTTTCAATTTCCCCGATCAGGCGGTTAAACAAATCAAGTTGCCTGTATGCAAAATTTTTATCCTCTGCATCAGCATCCGCAAAATGGGTAAATATTCCTTCCAGCTTTATCCCTGGTAAACCGTCTATTTTTACGATCTGCTCCAGGGTTTCAGCTCCCGGAATAAAACCTAATCTACCCATTCCCGTATCTATTTTTATGTGAACATAGGCTGATTTAGAAGACTTAATTGCCGCATCAGATAAAGCCTTGGCCATGGAAAAGTTAAAAACGGATATTCTTAAGTTCCAGTCCACTGCAATATGAGCATGTTCTTCAAGGACAGGACCCAAGATCAGTATTGGTACAGCTATGCCTGCTCTGCGAATAGCCAGTGCCTCATCCAGAGTAGCAACGCCTAAATGCTCGACCCCCTCCTGCAGGCAAGCTCTGGTGATCTCCAGAACACCATGCCCGTAAGCATCTGCCTTAACTATGGCCATTACTCCGGCAGGTGCTGCCGCTTCCCTGATTTTTTGCAGATTATAGTGTATTGCTTTTAAATCTATTTCTGCCCATGTTGGCCTTTTATTATCCATTTTTTTTAACAAGCGCTTTCAATATGTCATTACGGGTAATAATGCCAATTAATTTATTATTTCTTACCACCGGTATGCGGTTAACTGCTTTGTTCTGCATAAGCTCCGCGATTTCACTTACCGGTGTGTTTTCATCAACCACTACCACCTTGGTTGTCATAGCATCTTTCACTTTGGAAGCAGTATATTTTTTCAAATTGCTGTTAAAGCGCAAAGGGTTTTCCATAAAGATAATACTGTCGAACAGGGTGATATAAAAGGGCACCTTTAGTTCACCGGCTTTGATCATTAAATCTTTTTCACTTACGATTCCCAGAATATGATCCTCTTTATCAACCACTGGAATACCGCTGATTTTATTTTCTACCAGCAATTTTGTTACCACGTCTACTCTCTCCTCGGGAGTTACAGTTATTACATCAGTTGTCATTATGTCCTTGGCAAGCATCTCAACACCTCTTTCTAATCCTTTTAGTCAATATCCATTGATTTTCTTTTCTCTTCGAACCTGGCCTGAATATATGGCAGGCTTTCAATTAAATCACTGGCGATAAGCCCGGTTTCTCCTTTTACCCCTGCGGCATAATCACCACTTAAACCATGTATATATACTCCCAATGCTGCCGCTTTAGCCGGTTTTAAGCCCTGGGAAATAAGTCCGGTGATGATCCCGCATAGTACATCCCCGCTTCCGGCAGTTGCCATACCCGGATTGCCGCTAATATTTATGTATATTTCACCAGTGGGTGCAGCCACAATGGTTTTGTTCCCTTTGAGTACTATTGTGGTTCCCCATTCCTGTGCATAGTGTGCAGCATAATTTATTCTGTCCGCCTGTATTTCCTCAATTGTCCTGCCAGTCAGCCTGGCCATTTCACCGGGATGTGGAGTAAGAACAATTGGGATCTGGCGCCCTTTTAAAACAGATGGATCTGACCCAAGTGCATTTAATCCATCTGCATCAATTACTATAGGTATCCCGGCTCTTTCAAGCACAAAGTGAACAATAGCCCTCCCTTCATTATAACGGGACATACCAGGGCCTATCGCACAAACTGATGAAGTACCCAGTATATTTTCGATAGCCGGCAAAGCTTCTAAAGCTATTGCTCCCTGACCGGTTTGGCCCAACGGAAAACTCATTACTTCCAACAAGGATGAATCGAAAAGCGGAACCAGGGATTCCGGCAAAGCAGCTGTGACCAGACCTGCCCCAGAGCGTATTGCCGCTAGTGAAGCAAGTATGATTGCTCCGCTTAACCCGGTAGAGCCTCCAATTAACAAAGCGTGCCCAAAGGTTCCTTTATGAGAATCAGGATGCCGGGGCTTGATCAACTCATATGCTAAAGTGTCTGTAATCAAGCTGGTTTTAAACTTTTTTTCCTGCAAAAGAGCTGGAGGGATGGAAATATCTGCAATATTAAGCTTACCGGCATAATCCTTACCCGGCTCCAGGACCAGACCTGGCTTAGGAAGAGCAAAGGTAATAGTAGCAGCAGCATTGACAGCCTCACCTGCTACCTTGCCGCTATCCGCTTCTACTCCGGATGGGATATCAACTGCCAGGACCGGCAGTCTGCTTTTATTAACCAGTTTGATAATTTCGGTTTCAAAAGGACTTAAACTGCCTCTGAACCCGATCCCATAAATTGCATCAACCAAAAGGTCAGCGTCAAGTAATTCCAGGAGCAAGTGTTCCCGATCCTGTTCATTCATCAGCGGGCAAAGGCGTCCATTCATTTTATGCAGAATATTATAATTGATCATGCTGTCGGTGCTTAATTGATCTTCCTTACCCATCATAAATACAACCGGTTTTGCTCCTTGGTTATGTAAATGCCTTGCTGCTACCAGCCCGTCTCCGCCATTGTTCCCGCGCCCGGCCAGGATCACTATTTTTTTGCCAGCCACGTTGTTAAGCATTTTCCCCGCCATTTCAGCAGTTTTTATGCCGGCATTTTCCATCAGTACAATACTGGCTATACCATATTCTTCAGTGACCCTGCGATCGATCTCCTGCATTTCCTTGGCTTTAATCAGTTTCATTCTCGCCCTCCTCTACAATAACTGCGGCTATAGCCTGCCTTTCAGCATGAGAAAGGCTTACTGCCATTTTATCAAAACCTTTTTTAAATCGCTCCAGTGCCTTTCCATGCAAGACTATTAGCGGCTGTCCATTTTGATCTATAACCACTTCCGTATCATGGTAGCGGATCCCGCTGATAAAAACCGGGTGAACCTTTCGCACTGCTTCTTTGGCGGCAAATCTGGCTGCTAATGAAGGATAAGGATTCTTTTTGCTGAAGCAGTAGTCAAGTTCCTGTTTTGTAAAAACCCGCTTAAGGAAACGCGGGGTCCTCTCAGCAGCTTTTTTAACCCGTTCTATATCTATTATGTCAATACCAATCAGCAATCTATCACTCTTCTCTGATTAATTCATGCCTTGCTTAATATTATATTTATTCAATATATTGTTAGGTTTCCCTTCATTACTGTTCCTTATTTTCCCGGAGTTTACTCCTTAGTGAAACAGAAAAATTAAGGTATGAAAGCTAAAGAAATCGGCAGGTTTACTTTATTTGTGAAGATACAGAAGCGGGGTAAGCTGCAACATTAATGTATTGATTAAAGCACTTCGCAGCCATAAATAATCACATCATGGAGAGTATATAAGTTGTCACCGCGAAGTAAATGAAAAGGCCTGTGGCATCTACGATTGATGCAATTAGCGGATTACTGGCCACTGCCGGATCAAGGCCGAAACGGGTCAGGATAAATGGCAGAGCAACTCCGATCAGGTTGGCGACTATAATAATGATCACCATAGTAATCCCTATTATTATAGCTATTTCATAGCCGCCTTTGATGTAACCCAGAATAAACCCCGCTATACCCATAATTATACCCAGTGCCAGTCCCACCAGCATTTCTTTATTAATGGTTCTGAACCATTGATCGATTTCCACATCACCGGTTGCCAATGCACGAACCATCAGGGTAGCTGACTGGGCACCGGCATTTCCGCCAGTTCCGATCAGCAAAGGTATAAATATCGTAAGTATGATCAGACTCTCCAGAACGTCTTCAAAATACCCTATTATATTAGCCGATAAAATACTTACCAAAACCAAAATCAAAAGCCAGCTGATTCTTTTAGAAATCAATTCCCATATACCAGCTTCCCGGTAAGAACTTTTCATGGGATTGACCGCGGCAGTTCTGTAGAAGTCTTCCGTAGCTTCTTCTTCCGCAACGTCCATGATATCGTCAGCAGTAACGATTCCTAATAAAACTCCTTCCGAGTCAACCACCGGCAGGACAAAAACGTCGTATTTTTGCATAGCATGAACTGATTCTTCCCGGTCATCAAAGGCAGATAGGGCAATAAAGTTATAATCCATAAGATCAGACACTTTGGCTTCCGGTGAACTTAAAATAAAACGATGAAGGTCGAGGGCATCCAGCAGTTGCCATTTTTGATCTGTTACGTAGATAACGTTTAAGGTTTCACTATCTTTACCTTTTTGGCGAATTTGCTGTAATGCCTGTTCAACAGTCCATTCGGGTCGTACTGCAACATAATCCGGGGTCATAAGGCGCCCTACGCTTTTTTCCGGATACCCCAGCAGCAGGCGGGCTTCTTTAATATCCTGCGGGCTTAAGAGGTTAAGCAGCTTTTGGGTAACTTGTCCGGGGAGTTCTTCGAACAGCGTAGTACGGTCATCAGGACGCAAATTGCTTAACAGGTTGCGGGTTTCTTCATCAGTTAGTTCTTTAAGCAAGGCATTGCGGTGTTCATGGAACATATAAGAAAACACATCCGAAGAAATATTGCGGGGCAAAACCCTAAAGAGCAACACTCTTTCACCTTTATTCATTTCCAAAAGCAAATCAGCAATATCAGGAATGGGCATTGCTTTAAGTTCTTCTTTCAGTACCTGCCATTGCCGCTCTTCAATCAACTGTTTTACATCTATTTCCTCGCGGTCAATCATGCCCATCCTCCTTTTTGATATATTATTCTGAGCTGCGAACTTTGTTCCTTTGCATGGTAACACTTGTTTCTTGATCCATGCAATATTATTTGCTTATAAAGTTGATTTGAATTAAATTTTTCTTTTATAAACTAATTGTTTACAGTGTTATCAGACGCTGCGCTTCCATTATTTTTTCAGTAATTGTAAACATATTGGTTACCGAACCGACACGCAGTTTATCACTTAAATGATAATAATCAAGACAGGTGCCGCAGGAGAGCACTTCGATCTGACGATCCTCCAGGGCTCTTATATATTCCAGGACTTCAGAGCCTTCGGTAGTCAACAATACACCGCTATTCATAAAAATGATCGTTCTGAAAGCTCCTTCCATCTGGGTAAGAGTATACATAAAGCTTTTCATCAAAATATTGCCCAGTGTATCATCCCCCTTGCCCAAAACATTACTGGTAATCAAAACTGCCATATTTGCATTGGCAGACTGGGCAATAAGCAGGTTATTCTCCAGTGCATCATCTTTTAGAATACTTATATAGAATTGCCCGCCTTTTTCATCCACACTGGACTCCAAATTCATGGAACTGGCCAGTTTCGATATATTTTCCAAAGCAGTCTGATTATCTACAATAGTTATTACTTCATCGACCTCTTTATCAATTAAGGCTTGTCTTGTTAATATAACCGGTTGAGGACAAGTTAGGCCTCTTGTATCAACTATCTTTTTCATACCGCTGCAACTCCTTTTAATTCTGATAATAAGCAATTTTAACACATTTATTAGCTGCTTTACCATGAGTGGGCAAACCCAATAAAGATTATTAATGTTTTTCTGCACACTAGGCAGGAATAAATCAAAGTAACGCGAATAATTATTGGTTAAGTGGTCAGACCACCAGATCACTGGGTAAGCAGGAAGTTGAGACTGTCAATTTAATCACGCGGTATTTCCTGGAGCACCAGGAAGTTTGCTATAAACTGCGATTTTAGGTCATTTGCCATATGGTACTAATGAAATTATTGAGAAGTACATGTAGGGTCAGATTAGAAACGAGAATCGATTTCATTATAAGTACCAGATGTATACCTCTGGTACAAAGAAAGAAATGGGGGAGTATTAAAGTGTTAGAACTTAGGATCAACGGGTTTGGCGGACAGGGCTCCGTTACTCTGGCACACTTATTAGCTCAGGCTGCACTGGAAAATGGCAAGCAGGGGCAGGCTTTACCTTTCTTCGGGGTGGAGCGCCGCGGAGCACCGGTGCGGGCAGCAGTACGTATGTCCCCCACCACCATCCATGCCCATAGTCAATGTGAACTGCCTGACTTTGTAGTAGTAATGAGCGAAAAGCTCACTGAAGCAGCAGTCAGTGAAGGCATTCATGAGAACGGTACCGTGATCATCAACGCCCCTTATGCTGCAGCCTTTGATAATTATCCAACCTGGCATGTGGATGCCGATAGTATCGCCCGGGAAGCAGGATTATTTTCCGCCGACGGACCCTTTATCAATATTCCTTTATTTGGTGCAGTATGCAGAGTCTTAAACATCCCGCAGAATATAATGGAACAAACCATCAAGAATAAATGGCCGGAGAATGGCAAGCGCAATCTGAACGCCGCCGGCAAAGCTTATCATACCGTTACGCAAAGCAATAAACAGCTTGCTGGCAGCCGGTAGCGCACCTATTTGGATTAGCGAAAGGAAGAATAAAAGATGAAATCAGTTACAAAAGCCTACCAGCCTATTTCCTGGCCCACTAAGGGAGCCGGTGGTGACACTGGTTCCTGGCGAACCCATCGTCCGGTAGTTGATTCCCATATATGCAACAAATGCCAGCTTTGCTGGGTGTATTGTCCGGAAGCAGTCATTGAACGCCATGAAATCACCATTGATTACCGCTATTGCAAAGGTTGCGGCGTTTGTGCCGTGGAATGTCCCACCGGCGCCATCAGCATGGAAAAGGAGGAGTAGCCCTATGAAAACTGCACAAGTTATTATGGATACTGGTGCCCATGCAGCTGCACTGGCCGTAAAAAGCGCTCGGGTAGACGTGGTACCCGGCTACCCTATCACACCGCAAACCAGCATTATGGAAGCAGTAGCGGCCATGGTTGAAAATGGCGAGCTGCATGCCCGCTTCATTCCGGTTGAAGGAGAACATAGCGCTATGGCTGCTGCTGTAGCCGCCTCCGCTGCCGGCGCCCGTGTTTTCACAGCTACTTCGGCCAACGGCTTATTATATATGCATGAAGTTTTACATATGGCTTCCGGGGGACGCCTGCCGGTGGTAATGTGTAACGTCAACCGTGGGATTTTTGCTCCCTGGACCCTGTGGGCCGATCATCAGGACTCTTTTGCCCAGCGGGATACCGGCTGGATCCAATATCACTGTTCTTCCAATCAGGAGGTGTACAATACCATTCTGCAAGCCTTCCGAGTAGCAGAACAAATCAATATACCTGTTATGGTTAATTTTGACGGCTTTGCGATTTCCCATTGTCTGATGCCTTTAACTCTGCCGGCACAGGAGGATATTGACCGTTTCCTTCCTCCCTACGAACCAGGGTGGAGACTGGACCCGGCGCATCCTTCTTCCTTCAGCAATGTAACCAATGCAGCGGAATATGCACCATTCCGTGAAATGCTCTCCGGTGACATCCTGGCTTCCATTTCACTGGTAAAGCAGGCGGCCCAGGAATATAAAGAGATAACCGGCATGTGGGATGG
>LSQX01044022.1_pt1 | contig 27251 bp, 22 predicted proteins | sample 654561 | NCBI WGS metagenome assembly LSQX01 (sample SAMN04489861, study PRJNA283612) | anaerobic digester metagenome | isolation source: 4 biogas reactors fed with cattle manure at either 37C or 55C with and... | place: Denmark: Kongens Lyngby | collected 2014
CGAAGCTCGCAAGCGAAAGCAGATGCAGGGATCCTTTACCCCCTTGATGCTCAAGGCAATCGACGAGGCCCTGACCCACGGTGAGCAGGTGATCCTCTTCCACAACCGACGAGGTTACAGTCCCTATATCGAATGCTCCGAGTGTAAATATATCCCCAAATGTATCTCCTGTGATGTTAGCCTGACCTACCACCGTACCACCAGAATGCTGGAGTGCCACCATTGCGGCTACCGCATCCGGGTGCCCGACCGATGTCCGGAGTGCGGATCCACCGGACTGACAACCAAGGGGTTAGGGACCGAGCGGGTGGAAGATGATCTTCAACTACTGTTTCCTTCGGCCCGCATAGGACGGCTCGACCTGGATTCGACGCGGAAAGCCTCTTCCTATGAGCAGATCTTAACCAGCTTTGAAAGCGGTGAAATCGATATTCTCATTGGAACACAAATGATATCTAAAGGACTGGATTTCAGTCGGGTAAACCTAGTTGGCATTATCAATGCCGATCATCTGCTCAATTTCCCCGATTTCCGTTCCCACGAACGCAGCTTTCAGCTGATGACGCAGGTGAGCGGTCGGGCTGGTCGACGCCAAACCCGGGGCCTGGTTGTGATCCAGGTTTCTGATCCGGAACATCCTGTGGTACAGTACGTGGCCGGGAATAACCTGTCGGGATTCTACCATAGTGAGCTTGAAGAGCGCCGCCTCTTCTCCTACCCACCCTTCTCCCGCCTGATCCGCATCACCCTCAAGCACTCGAAGGCGGAGACGGTAGCAATCGCTGCTAAAGACCTGGGAACCAGGCTAAGAGCAAGTCTCGGTACACGAGTGCTGGGTCCTCAAGTCCCGCTAATCGGGAAAGTGCAGGATAGATACCTGCAAACACTGCTGATCAAACTGGAGCGCTCATCAGAGCTGACCCATCGAAAAAATAGCATAGCTTCGCACATCAAAGAGGTGGAGACATCCAAAGCCTACGGACACCTGATCATTCAGGCTGATGTTGATCCTCTGTAATCACACAAAATATATGTACTGGAAAAACGGAGAATTGTTCGAAGGCACCTATCTGGATGGGGAAGATCCAACACAAGTACCCATGGTGTATGAAGTGTTCAGAGTGCACAGGCAACGCTGCCTGTTCCTGATCGAACACCTGGAACGGCTGTTCCGTTCAATTGAGTTGCTTGGATATAAAAAACCTTACACGCTTCAGGAAGTTAACGACTATTTGAATGAGCTCCTTAACTGCGAGCCCGACCGGATCGGTAACATCAAAATCAGGCTGAGCTGGTGGCCGGAGCCGGTCCTGGAGATCGGATACATACCCCACCGCTACCCCACACGCCAGGAAGCTACCGAAGGTGTCAATGTCAGCACCTTACACGCCGTCCGAAATACTCCTAACATTAAGCTCTGGAATGCCGCCCTGCGCGAACGCACCAATCGTGAGCTAAAAGAGAAAAATGTTTTTGAAGTGTTGCTGGTAAATGAATCCGGGATGATCACAGAGGGCGGTAGATCTAACCTCTTCTTTGTCAGGCATAACGAGCTGTTCACCGCACCCGTCGAAACCGTCCTGCCCGGCATCACCCGGGAAACAGTCATCAGCCTGGCCCAACAGTTGGAAATCATCCTGCACGAAAAACACCTCCCGAAATCCGAGATCGCAACCGTAGATGAGATGTTCACCTCCGGAACCTCCGCCGGAATCTGTCCGATTCGAGCGGTAAACGGGATAATCTTGCCAGCCAATCGACCAATAACCAACAGATTAAGAGAAGCTTATGAAAAAATTGTCGAACAACAACTCGGACCAAACAGTTATGGCTGGTAAACGTTTCACCCAGGCAGATTTCGATCGAATCACCGATCGGCAGGGCACCAATTCGATCAAATGGGATGCCCGTGACCAAGTGTTTGGCAATCCTGATGTTGTTCCGTTGTGGGTAGCTGATATGGATTTTGAGACCCCCGCATTTATTCGCGAACGAATTGCCCGGCGGCTGGAACATCCCATCCTGGGGTACACCTATCGGAGCGAGCGTTTCGCGGGGTCATTCATCTCTTGGGTTAACCGAAGGCACCACTGGGAGGTGGATCCTGAGTGGGTTGTTTTCATGCCCGGCGTAGTGCCTGCCGTGTCGGTCGCCGTGCTGGCCTACACCGATCCAGGCGATGAAGTGATCATCCAACCACCGGTGTACCATCCATTCTATTTCTGCGTCGAAGGACACAACCGGAAATTGATCCTGAATCCCCTCAAAACCATCAATGGACGATTTACCTTTGATCTGGAATTACTCCGCCAACAAATCACGCCAAAAACCCGGCTGCTGATACTCTCAAACCCCCATAATCCAGGCGGAACAGCCTGGAGCGCCGAAGAATTGGCCAGTCTGGCTGCGATATGCCAGGAAACAGGGGTACGCATTCTCTCCGATGAGATTCATTCCGACCTGACCTACCCTCCCGGCCATCATACCCCGGCTGTCACAGCTGCTCCGAACTACGCCCACCGGATCATCACCGCCATGGCTCCATCCAAAACCTTTAACATGGCCGGTATGAGTACCTCCATCCTGGTCATCCCCGATCCCAAAGAACGGAAAACCTATGCTGATCTGGTTTATACACTCCACGTTGGGATGGGTAATGTTTTTGGTTTCGAGGCCCTTCAGGCCGCCTACGAAGAGGGCGACCAATGGCTGGATGAGCTGCTGACCTATCTTAAGGGAAACCGCGACTACCTCCATCAATTCCTGCAGGCTGAGCTGCCCATGATTACCATGATGGTCCCTGATGCAACTTACCTGGCCTGGCTCGATTTCAGAGGTTTGGGCCTCGAACAGAAGGCTTTGGAAGACTTTTTGGTGACCAAAGCAAGCATCGGTCTCAATATAGGCAAGCAGTTTGGACCTGGTGGGGAAGGTTTCATGAGGCTCAATTTTGGCTGCCCCAGATCTCTTCTGCAGCAGGCGTTAACCCAGCTCAAAGAAGCTGTAAATAACCTATAATGAACGAGAAGATCGTTATCGCAGGTGGCTCTGGTATGATCGGGCAGGCCCTTCTGGAAATGCTTCACGCAGCCGGCAGAAACGCGCAGGCACTGAGGCGGCCTTACCGTGCTGAAGACCTGAAAGAGGCAACTGCCATCATCAACCTGGCCGGTGAGAACCTCTCGGCTGGCCGCTGGACTACCCGCCGTAAAAAACTCATCCTCGACAGCCGGACTCAAACACTAGAGACCCTCCTGAAGCTCAACCAAGAAGCGGGAAATCCCATCAAATCACTCATATCTACCTCGGCATCAGGCTATTACGGAACAACCACCACGCAGCATGTTTTTCAGGAAGAGGATCCTCCGGGAACCGATTTTCTAGCCGGGGTGTGTCGGGCCTGGGAAGAATCCGCTCTCCGTTTTCAATCAGCAGGAACCCGAGTGGCGATCGTCAGAATTGGGGTTGTGCTCACCGATCGTGGAGGTGCCTTGCCGAAAATGGCCATGCCATTGAAATTTGGCCTGTCGGTGCCATTGGGCAGCGGCAAACAGTGGGTGCCCTGGATCCGGCTCGAAGATCTCTGCCGGATATTCATTCACCTTCTGGATGAGCCACAACTCAGTGGCCCATTCAATGCTGCAGCCCCGGAGCCGGTGAATAATCATGAGCTCATGAAAACATTAGCCCGAAACAAGCGGCGACTGTTTCTGCCGATCGGGGTTCCACCACTCTTCCTCAAACTGATGCTGGGCGAGATGGCCGTGGTTACCCTTCAAGGCTCACGATTATCCGCATCCCGAATAGAAGCATCCGGGTTTCGGTTTACCTACAGAAACCTGCCCGAAGCGCTTGGCGGGTTAAAGCTGTAACGACCATACCAACTGGAACCGGAGAGTCCATCCGCCCAGTTTTCCCTCTGTTCGGTGACCAGCATCGGTATAGGTCATCTTCCCCACCTTCCCCTCCATCATCAATCCGGCCAAAGGCTTGTAGCGCAGATGGAAAAACCAGCGGGAACCCGACCCCGCCATCACCGGAGCCGACCAGCCGTACAAAAGATCGGGCTCATAAGCATAGAGTGGGTTCATTCCGGAGGTAACCTGGAAAAGGCGGAATCCGGCGATAGCCCTAATACGGCCACCTGCAAAGCTGGCATAGCAGGAAACATCACCAGTGGTTCCTGCAACTACTTGTTTATCTGATCTTTGCCTTTGGTTCTGGATTCCAGCCCGGAACCGCAACATGGCAGCCTGTGCAGGATCACTATCCATTTGTATCTTGAAGATCATGACCTCAGGGAGATTTTCTAGCTCGGAGGGTTGAGAAACCACCATCATGCCGGTCAGCAAAACACTCTCGCCCACTTTATACTTAATCTGATGGGACATCTTTGATGTAGGAAAGGCAAATTTTCGGTTGCTGCCCGGCCACAGGTCACGGCGAGCAGTGAAGTAACCATTCATTTCGAAGCGGCGATTAGGAGCATAACGATATAACCCGGTCAGGTCGGTCGAACCCCGGGTAAAATAGTTGCCCGATTGATGGGTGGAGTACCAAACCGGATAGGATGGTGGAACGCAACTCACTCTTACCGATGCACTAAAGCTGCTCATGCTGAACATTCGAAATCCGGCGATCCAGGCCGGCTCTGCCCTCCCCGGACTCCAGGAAGCCTCCGCAAAGAGGATCCCCACCGGCAGACGCCACTGAAACCATGCTCCTGTTCGCATCCAGGCAGTGGTGTTCGTAGCAAATACCAGCTCCCATTTCGTCTGAGCCATCAGGGGCTTGTCGTACCGAAATCCAGCCGCAGCTAGGCCCACCTCATAAGATAATCCCCTGTATTTCAATGATATCCCTGATGATCGCTCTCCCAATGACTCCCGCCCGCGAATCTCTGCTTCGGTACGATGATAGCCAGTACCATAAAGGTGATCAACCATCACCAAGGAGGAGTCCCCATTCAATCCGGACAACGTATCCAGAGCAGCATCCACCCGCTTGGCAGACAGATAAAACTGGATATCAAGCGACTTCAAAGCCACCCGCCCCGCCAGGCCTCGCAAGTGTCGATTCTCGTCCGTGCCCGGATGGAGTCGAACCCCCGTGCCCGGCCGACTGAGTAGAGATGGATCCCCGGGAATCGCCGTGAAAGAAGGGGTAGATGCGAGAATAGACCCTAACCCAAAATTAGCCTGGAAATCCCCTAATATCAGATCTTTCAATACTCTGCCGGGATGGACAATAATCCCTGCAGAAAGATGATCGGGCAATCCGGCAACCTTTCTGGAACGTAGAGGTTCAGAAGCATCCTGATCAGCCAGAAAACGGACCTCAAACTTCCCTGGATTTCTGATTTTGAGGCGGTAACGCGACGAGAAAGGCACCGCAGCATTTCCCTGTAACACCTCAGCCAATGCTGGTCTCTGGCTCTCCTCTGCCCCCGATGAAGGAAAGCCGATCGATAAAGTTTGCTGAACCCTCGTGCGCCGGATCTTTGGAAGTGACAGTGAATCTTGTCCGTGCAAAAGGCTATCTTCCTCAACCACCTCAATACCAGAGGATAATAACTCATCAAGAATCTCAGGATGTAAGCTGATCTCTTCCCACTCACCCGATTCCATCAGCAGCATGATGAGAGAATCGGGGTCATAGAACACCGATTGGGCATGCAAGGGCCTGACAATAGCAAAAGCCAGTGAGTAGGCCATGATCAGCATAATGTNNGCACGGGTCTGACTATAGCAAAAACAAGAGAGCAGGCCATGATCAGCATAATGTAACGGGATCCTTTCATACCATGGTTGTGGTTGATCTATCGATACTCCATCAGGAAAGTTGGTGTCAAGCCGGTGTTCATCTGATGATCGAACAGAGCACGAATAGCGTAACGATCGGGACTCCAGGTGAGACCCACACCCACCCCGCCAGGCATCAGGTGCACGAGGAGCTCCAGGGCAAGATTGGCGGGCAGCTCAACCCGGACACCCCCGAGGAAGGGGCCAACCGAGAGACTGCTGATGTCCAGGGCGAGCATCACAGCCAGTTGGGGATCAGGAATAAACCTCACCAGCACTTTCAGACGGGGAGCTCCACAAGTCAGCGGCGTATCCGGCAGCAGCCAGCCGGGGATGTCATATAGCTCGATCCCAGCGGCAGCATTATCAGTCATGTGACAAAGAATCCGAGCATTGGCTCCCAAGCGGAAAGCCAGCGGTCGGGGCTTGGCACTAATCAACGTGAAACGTAGTTGCATGGTGGTGCTGAGCATTCCGATCTGGCGACCATGGCTTAAGTACAGGTGGTAGCGAGCAAATCCGGAGATGCCATCGCGGCAAGTCAGCACACCGGAGACCGCCCCAGGAGCATGCCAGGATACTCCCACTCCAGTAGCATTCCAGTCGGACAGGCAAAAATATTGACGACTAAATACTTGATAAGCAACACTTTGCTCATGCTCCGGGATTCGGCCTGACCAATCGGGGAGGTTCAATGCCAGGGATGCGGCCGTTTGCGAATGAAGTGGGCCGGCAACCAAGAGCAAAATCAGGGTGGAGATAAAAATAGGATAGCGCATCTTCCGGTTTACCCGTATAGATGCGCTGTAACCTAAGAAGAGGAAAAAATCAGTTTGTTTTCATTCGGAACTTAACCTCTTTCAGCGACTCATTAGCTTTGGTCACCTTAGAGGCGAGGCTGGCTTTGAAATTTAGCATCTGCTGATAAAGAGCCGGATCTCCGGTTGCCAGCATCTCCACAGCCAGAATTCCCGCGTTGCGAGCCCCGTCGAGGGCCACAGTGGCCACCGGAATGCCCGACGGCATCTGCAAGATCGACAGCATCGAATCCCATCCATCGATGGAATTGGACGACTTGATCGGGACTCCGATAACCGGGCAGGCGGTCATGGCTGCCACCACACCCGGAAGATGCGCCGCACCGCCAGCCCCGGCAATGATCACCCGAACACCACGATCATAGGCACTTCGGGCAAAATCCGCTACCAAATCTGGCGTGCGATGGGCTGATAACGCATGTATCTCAAAAGGTATCTCAAACTCTTCCAGCAGCTTAGCTGCCTCCTGCATGATGGGAAGATCAGAAGTGCTTCCCATGATGATGCTCACTTTCGGGTTCATTCCTGTCGATGTTTTATTAGCTTTGCAATTTAGGAAAAACCCCAGAATCAATGATTATGGACCGGATCAAAGTGCTCGACAAAACTTTTGTGAAATTCATCGACCGGGAAGAGATCCAGCAGGTAGTAGCACGGATGGCCAGGGAAATCGACCGGGACCTTGGGGATGAGAATCCCCTCTTTCTGTCTGTGCTGAACGGATCGTTTATGTTTACGGCCGACCTGTTTAAGGAGCTCAAAAGACCTTGCCGCGTCTCATTTGTCAAGATGGCCTCTTATCTGGGAACCGGATCCACGGGCCAGGTCCATCAACTGATCGGATTGCAGGAAAATCTTAAAGGTCAATCGGTTATCATTCTTGAAGATATTGTTGATTCCGGACTAACCATGGTCAAGCTGCTGGAGCATGTCAGCACCCTGCACCCGGCCAGCGTTCGGGTAGCCTCACTCCTCTTTAAGCCCGATGCGTTCAAGGCTGACTTCAAGATCGATTATCTTGGCATGTCCATACCCAATGATTTTGTCGTTGGATATGGCCTTGATTATGATGGGTTTGGGAGGAATTATGGGGAATTATACCGATTGGAAGAAGCAGAAAACCCAACAGAAGGTTAAAAAAACACCATGAAACATATCATTTTATTCGGACCTCCGGGAGCCGGGAAAGGAACCCAGGCTGCCCTACTGGTAGATCATCTTGGGTTCCTGCACATTTCCACAGGCGATTTGCTCCGTGCGGAGATAGCCAAACGGACTGAACTGGGGATCCGGGCTGCTGAATTTATTGATGCCGGTGAACTGGTACCGGATGAGACCGTGATCGGGATGATCCGCAACCGCCTACAGGAGATGTGCATGGTTCCGGGGATCATCTATGACGGATTCCCCCGGACACTTCCCCAAGCCAACGCACTGGATGCCATGCTGGCCAGCAGGCAGGAACAGATCGATGGCCTCCTTTCACTGGAAGTGCCCCATGAGGAGCTGATCAAAAGACTAACTATCAGAGGAGAAACATCAGGGCGATCGGATGATACCGATCTGGCAACCATAGAAAACAGGATTGAGGTGTACGAGAAGAAAACCAAACCCATTATCGATCACTATGAAGCGCTCGGTCACCACTACCCCGTGGTAGGCACCGGGAACATTGATGAAATCTCGGAGCGCCTGATCACTGTTATTAAAACCAGAATTATCTGATTATCAATACTTTAAATACGCTAATCAATCAACGAAAAGCCTGACTATGAGCAACGAAAACTTCATCGACTATGTCAAGATCTTTGTGCGGTCAGGCAGAGGAGGAGCCGGCTCAGCCCATCTTAAACGGGTGAAATATAACCCCAAAGCCGGTCCAGATGGCGGAGACGGCGGCAGGGGTGGTCATGTCATCCTTCGAGCCAACGATCAAAAATGGACGCTGCTGCATCTGAAATATAACCGGCATGTTTTTGCCGAACATGGCGAATCTGGAAGCAAAGATATCAAGACAGGCGCCAGTGGAAAGGATGTTTATATCGATGTTCCGCTTGGCACCGTAGCCCGGGATGGAGAGACAGAGGAGTTCCTGATGGAGATCACCCAGGCCGGAGAAGAAAAAATCCTGGTCCCTGGCGGGCGGGGCGGCCTGGGCAATGTCAACTTCAAGTCGGCCACCAACCAAACACCCCGCTACGCCCAACCCGGCGAGCCCTACCAGGAGGGCTGGATCATCCTGGAACTCAAAATCCTGGCTGATGTCGGATTGGTGGGATTCCCCAACGCCGGCAAGTCAACCCTCCTCTCGGTTGTCTCCGCCGCTAAACCTAAAATCGGAAATTACCCCTTCACAACGCTCACCCCAAACCTGGGTATGGTGGAATACCGCGAGGGCCGCTCCTTTGTAATGGCTGATATTCCAGGTATCATCGAAGGGGCATCCGAGGGTAAAGGACTGGGGTTAAGGTTTTTACGACATATCGAACGAAATCCCGCCCTGTTGTTCGTGATACCAGCCGACAGCCAAGATATCCGGCACGAATATGAGGTGCTGGTCAAGGAGCTGGAAGAGTATAATCCCGAGCTGCTCGACAAGAAAAGAATTCTGGGGATATCAAAATCTGATCTACTGGATGAGGAGCTCATCACCGAAATCCGGAACGATCTGCCCGATTTGCCCACAGTGTTCTTTTCGGCGCTGACGATGAAAAATATCGACAAACTCAAAGACCTGATTTGGCAGGTTCTCCAAAGCGATTGACCCATGCCCGGAAAATTAGCTGAGCTGGACCAACAACTGTTTCTTTATCTCAACCACCTGGGGTGCGACGGGCTCGATCCGGTGATGCGTTTTCTCAGCGGACCGGTGCCCTGGATTCTGTTGACGTTATTAATCCTGCTGGTTACAGCACAACGATCCAACTGGAAATTCAATGATAAGTCGTTCTGGATCATTTTAACAGCTTTTGCCATCGCCTCACTGATCAGTGAACAATCATCCGTCCATCTGTTTAAGAATGTCTTTGAGCGACTCCGCCCCTGTCATGAGCCAGCCCTGGCGGAACAGGTCAGACTGGCAGCCAGCCGCTGTGGAGGAGCGTTTGGCTTCGTCTCAACCCATGCCTCCAACTCATTTACCTTGGCCATCCTCATTTTGCTCATATTTAAACGCAATTGGCTATCAATCAGTGTATTTGTTTGGGCTACCCTGATCAGCTACTCCCGCATTTATGTGGGCGTTCATTATCCGGGGGATGTGCTCGGGGGGATGCTGCTCGGATGTGCAATAGCCGTGGTTGTGTATTTAGTTTATCAGCAGATGGAGGGAAAAAAGAATAACACCAAAGCAGTTAATAGTCAGGGTTGACACTCATTTTTTAACCTAATATTTTCAATTGTATGCCTTCGCTTCGTAGTATGACCGTTACCACCCATCTTAAAGATGAGGAAACTGACCCCTATATCAGTCAAATTGTTCACTATGATCAACAGGGCCTTGAGGTGGCTCATTATGAATTCCGCGGACCGGATGAGTTCGAATCCAAAACCGAGACACGCTACGACTCTCAGGGGAGAGTTGTGGAGCAAACCACCTATCAGAATGAGCAGGAAATTCTTGAGCGTAAGGTATTTACTCGAGATGAAGCCGGACGGGTTACCCGCGTGGACATCTCCTATCCCGATGGATCCCTGTCGGTACAAACCATCGAGAGGGATGAAGAGACACGCACAGAAAACTGGATCGAGAAGGATGAAGACGGGGAACTTGAATCCCGCGAGTTTCTGAAGTACGATGAAAAAGGTCAGATTACGCTCAGGGAATGGTATGACTATCGCGACAAGCTAACCGAGGCCTATGAGTACCAGTATGATGAAGCAGGCAATCTGATCCTTCGCCGTCATCTGGACGAACGCCGAAAGCTGATCGTTGTTACCGATTTTCAGTATAATGAAGCCGGACTGTTGGTTCTGCGGGCAAACCGCAACCGCCGGGGGGAACTGTCAGATTATCTGAAAATGGAATACAACGAAAAAGGACAACCCATAAAGCATTCATTTTCTGGCAAATACACCATGCTTTTTGAATATGACGAGCAAGGGAATGTGGCAGTTGAAGAGCAATATCAGGGATCAGAACTCCAAAACCGGATCACCTACGAATACAACAACCTAAACCGGGTTCTCGTTGAAGATCAGGCTACCCTGATCAAGACCTATGCCTATGTGGACTATGATAATTAGGCATTTGTTCTTTACCTCGTGAACCGATAAATATCACCTGTTTTTCAGCTGTTTTGAGTTAGCACGGCTGATTATTTCCTAAATTGGTGGGCTAAACCCAAACAATTTCAGATGAAAAACATCCTGTATCTCATCAGTTTGGTTTTGATCATTTTGATCCCAGCCTGCCAATCAGCACCCGGAAAAGTCACCATTGGTTATGTTCAAATCACGCAGGATCCATCGCTGGATGTCGCCAAGGCGAGCCTTTTCCAGGCTCTGGCCGATTCGGGATTTGCCATTGGGGAGCAGATCAAAGTGATCGACCACAACGCCCAGGGTGATCTATCCATGATCAGCACAATCCTCCAATCGTTTCAATCACAGGGGGTTGATATGGTCATCACAAACAGTACCCCCTGTATGGTTGCTGCCTCCCACGCCATACGGGATATTCCGGTGGTTTTCACTGTTTCGTTCAGCCCCGACCAGGTGGGTTCCGGGCCTGCACCACCCAATCTATACGGCGTCTATGACACGATCCAGGGCGAAATGATTGCCAACATCATGCAGGAGTGCATTCCGGGATTGAGCCGCGTTGGAATTCCTTACAACAACGCTGAACCCAACGCTACGCTTGGCTCACGGATCCTTAAAGACGAATTTACCAGGAGAGGCATTCAGGTAATCACCGCATCCGTTACGAGTGTGAACGACCTGGCTCAGGCTGTTCAATACCTTGTAGATCAAAATGTTGAGGCATTCGCGCTGGCTGCTGATAATACCGTTTACCTGGGATTACCGGTTATTTCAAAGGTGGCTACTGATCGTGACATCCCCATATTCGTCACCGATCCGCCACAAGTTAATAATGGTGCGGCCATTGGCTATGGCATCGCTTATGATTCCTGGGGATACCAATCGGGACTCAAAGCCGTTGAAATTCTCAAAGGAAGAGAACGGCAGATGATCCCAATTGAGCCAGGAAAAAAGTTCCAGCTGATCATCAACCTGGCCAACTGCGCCGACCAAGGGCTGGTTGTTCCTCCTGCTATCCTCGACCAGGCTAGTCGGATCATTCAGTAAACTCTCTGACAATGAGATCTATATCCAAGGGCCTTCTGGCCCTGATTCTTGCAGCAACAATCCTGTTGGTGTCCGATTTACAAAACCGGAAAAAGACTACCTCACGCGATTCAAGCGCGCGGCAGATTCATCCGGAAGCGATCACCGGGAAAGAGTACACCCTGGGGCTCTGCTATTTTGCTCCGGAAGCAGCTCACGATGAACTGCTCAAAGGCGTCTGGACAAGACTTGAAGAGTTGGGCTATTTCCGCGATAGTAACCTGATAATCAAAGAATCGCATGCTAACGGAGAGATCGGTAACATCTCTCCTATCCTGTTAAATCTGGATAATCAAAACCTCGATCTGATCCTGGTGACCTCCACACCCTGTGTCACCGCTGCCATCAGTACGGTCAAAAAGCACCCGGTAGCGTTCACCTATTGCTACGATCCCATTGCCGCCGGTGCAGGAAACAGCTATGAGGATCACCATCCGGGAATTACTGGCATCGGATCGCTGCCTCCTGTGGCTAAAAGTATCCGGTTCATCCTGGAAACCTTGCCTGGCACCAAAACCATCGGCACCATCTATAACACCTCTGAAGCTAACTCACGAAAAGCTGTGAGTTTGATGCGCGAAGAAACCACTAAAGCCGGAGTAACCCTGGTGGAAGCCCCTGCCATTAATACCTCCGAAGTGTTCCAGGCTGCACAGGTCATCGCCGGCAAAGGCATCGATGTGCTCTATATCACCGGCGATAATACCGCGATCCAAGCCATTGATGCGATTGCAGGAATTTGCGAAAAGAATGATATACCTCTGATTGTCAATGATTTACCTTACATTAAAAACGGCGCTATGGCAGCCGTGGGAATTGGCTGGGAAAGTGTAGGATACTACTCCGGCGACCTGATCGGGAGGCTTCTGAATGGTGCTTCCACTGCCGAAACACCCATGGAAAACTATGTTAATGAATCCGTTGCCATTAACCCCGAGCGAGTCAGCCATTTCGGCGTCACCATCCCGGAAAAATACCTTCACCAAACCACTAGCCTTCCAGAAGGGGTACACCTAAAATTGTGCCTGGTTCATTATGTGGACAGCCATAATTCAGAAGACTGTGAGAAAGGCATTCGCAAAGCATTGTCCGACAACAATCTGCAAGAAGGAACACACTATACCCTAAAGGTGTTTAACGCTCAGGGAGATATCACCACGCTGAACAGTATTGCCGGGTCGGTTGAAAGTGAGCAATGGGATCTAATCTTTGCCACCTCCACGCCAACCATCCAGATGCTGGCCAAGAACTTGCCCGGTCGCAAGATCGTGTTTACCAATGTGGGGGATCCCATTGCCGCCGGACTGGGGAAGGCGGATGACGATCACCTGCCGAATATCTGCGGAATATCCACCATGAGCGATTTCGAAGGACTGGTGAAGCTGGCGCAGCATATCCAGCCCAGGATTCAGCGTATCGGAACAGTTTTTACCCCTGCGGAGGTAAATTCAATCGCGTACCGCGACCGGCTTGAGGAGGCGGCCACTGCTGCCGGGCTTACGCTGATCTCCATGCCCGCAAACTCCGCCACCGAAGTGCTTGATGCTGCCAATTCTCTCGTTTCACAAAGGATTGATGCATTTTGTCAAATATCTGATAATCTGACTGGTAGCTCAAGTTCAGCAATCCTAAAGGTATCCACAGAAAGGAAGGTTCCCTATTACAGCTTTGTAACCCAGCAGCTACATCAGGGTGGAGTGGCAGCCTGCGCGAGGGATTATTACCAGGCAGGTTATGAGGCAGGCGAGATGGGCATAGAAGTGCTGGCGGGGAAAAAGCCGGCAGACCTACCCTTCCGCGTTGTCAGAAAGACCGATTTTCTATTTAGCCGAACAAATGCAAAACTCTTGGAAATCAGCCTTCCAAAGAATACGCTGGAACTCTTTCCAACCCTAAAAATTGTTGATTAACCCGATAAGTCAATTGAATGGACAATACACTTACCATCACCAGGAAAACAGCAGGGCAAGAACAGCAGGTCACCCTGGTTGGCCGATTAGATGCCACCTGGGCAGCCCACCTCGATGATTACCTAACGGGACTGGTCAGGGAGGGCTCCTACCGGATCATCCTCAATATGCAGGGCATTCAGTATCTGAGCTCGGCAGGCATCCGGATCCTGGTCAACCAATACAAGCAAATCACTAAGATTGGCGGCCATCTGATCCTCCGCGACCTATCGGAGCCCGTCTCCACGGTCCTCGAAATGGTGGGGATGCTGAGCATCCTGACTGAAGAAGTCGTGGAAGCATCTCATTCTGAAGAAGATGCTCTAACATTGGAGCTGAGCGGGTATCGGTTTGTCCGTGAGAAGTTGTCGGAGAAAGCCATGACACTCAACCTGACGGGAGATCCCGGTCGTGTAGCTCATTCGGGGTATCAGGCTGATGATAATCACCGGATCCGGTTTAAAGCTCACGGTTACGGACTGGGCATCGGGGCCATTGGCGAAGGCTTTGATGATTGTCGTTCGCGATACGGAGAGTTTATGGCCTTAGGTGAAGCAGTCGCCTACAAACCCTCGGATGGATCCCGCATGCCGGATTACACTCTTCGGTCGGGGACCCTGGAGCCAGAGATCAACGCCCTCTATGCTCTCCAGGCCGAAGGGGCCTTTCAGAGCCGCGTAACTTTTGATCCGCTCACCCCAGGCCAGACGATCCCGATTGAGGAGTTGACCGCCGGATTAAGCAGGAGCACTGATCTGGAACAATTTGTTTTTCTGATGATTGCAGAGAGCGGGGGGTTGGTAGGTGTGAGCTTAACCAGTCCACCGGTCGGCGGTGATCCGATGTTTGATTTTCCCCGCATCCGGGAGACTGTCAGGTTCACAACCGAGCCCGCCTATGCCCGGATGTTGGCTGTCACCATCGGCTTTTACTCCCGGCAGCCGGTCTCACAGCTGAAAGCCTTCCTGAGGCCTCTCTCGCCGGGCACCGATGCCTGGATGCACGCCCACACAGCTGTCTTCCCCTTTCAGGCTCTGCCAAGAAATGAGGCATCGGCCGGCAAGCTGATTTTGCACCTGTTCGAAACAGGCATTGTAGAGGATATCATACATCTGATCACTGACTCACGGGAGATTAACGGAATCGGATCAAGCACTTTCAAACAGGGAGTTGCCTGGATTGGTCAAATCTGAAAAAAAGAAAACCTATGACACTACTACTTGGATCCATCACCATCGGGCTGGTACTTGCCCTGCTGGCCCTGGGTATTTTTATCAGCTTCAGGATCTTCTCCTTTCCTGATATCACGGCGGAAGGATCATTCACCTTTGGGGCTGCCATCACCGCTTCCTTGATTGTCGCTGGCGTCAACCCGGCCCTAGCCACCCTTATGGCTTTCTTTGGCGGCATGGTCGCGGGTGCTGCTACTGGCCTGATACACACCCGGTTTAAGATCAATCCCTTATTGTCAGGCATCCTGGTCATGACCGCCCTTTACTCGGTTAACCTGCATGTGATGGGCAAAAGCAATGTCCCACTGCTCTCCAAAAACACCCTTTTCACCTGGTTTGAAAAGATTGCCGTGGCCATCTCCGGTCAGGATACTACCGTCAATGTTTTGGGTTGGTCAGTTGCAGCACGTGATCTCTGGACACTCCTCTTTTGCCTGTTGATCATTGTGGCTTTCAGCCTGTTGCTACTTTGGTTTTTCCGTACCAATATCGGAACGGCCATGCGGGCCACGGGAGATAACGACCAGATGATCAGAGCATTAGGAGTAAACACCAATGGGATGATCATCTTTGGCATAGCCCTTTCTAACGGGTTCATTGCCCTGGCCGGGTCGATGCTTGCCCAGCTACAGGGTTTTGCTGATGTGCAGATGGGTATTGGGATGATGGTGTGGGGTTTGGCCAGCGTGATCATTGGTGAGGCGTTGATCAGCGACCGGAGTCTCGGGATGGTCATTGCGGGTGCGGTGATCGGGTCGGTTCTATTCCGGCTGTTGGTTGCCATTGCATTACGTTGGGGGATGAACCCCAATGATCTCAAGCTGATCACGGCGGCTTTTGTGTTCATTGCACTGGTATTGCCAGGATTCATGAAAAAGACTAAAAAAATCAATCTATTAAGCCATAAGCATGCTTGAAATCACTCATTTAAACAAGACCTTCAATCCCGGCACCATCAATGAGGTGAGGGCGCTTCAGGATGTTAACCTGAAGATCGATCCGGGCAGTTTCGTCTGTGTTTTGGGCACCAACGGCTCAGGAAAATCGACCTTACTCAATGCAGTTGCCGGGACTTTTCTCACTGATTCCGGGCGGATCACTCTCAATGGCCGGGACATCACCCGTTGGCCGGAGCATCGCCGGGCATCAGCCATTGGGCGGGTATTTCAGAACCCCTTCAGCGGCACCGCTCCCTCCATGTCCATCGCCGAAAACCTCGCCCTGGCTGCCCGGCGCGGGCGAAAACGTGGGCTGAGCTGGATGTTGAAGCCATCACTGGTGAACGATCTAAAAAAACGCGTGAAAGACCTGAATATGGGCCTGGAGGACCGGATCGACTCAGCCATCGGGAAACTGTCGGGAGGTCAAAGACAAGCTCTGACTCTCCTGATGTCGAGCTGGCTTAAGCCCGATCTCCTCCTTCTGGATGAACATACGGCTGCCCTCGACCCCAAAACAGCCGGGAAAGTGATCGAGCTCACTGAGCGGATCGTTACCGAAGGAAAACTGACCACCATGATGGTTACCCATTCTATGCAGCAGGCGGTGAACCTGGGCGATCGGATCATCATGATGCACCAGGGTAGCATCCGGTACGATTTCGGTGGAGAAGAGAAAAAACGGTTGAAAGTGCCTGATTTGCTTGCCCTGTTTGACGAACTTCGTCGCAAAGATCAGATAGACAATGGAGTAGCAGACCTATTAATCGCCAACTATGTCTAAATTCATTGTCACTCCGAAAAAAACCAGATAACCCGCTGATGATTAAACTGATTCGTCCAACCCTGTTCCTTTTGGCTGTCGGATCTATCCTGCTGCTGTCCGACCTTGGCAACAGGAGCAATCAGAAGCAGGAGGAAGAGTTCTTTCGGATGGCCCGCGAGGTGTGCCAGGATCTGGGCATCGAGCTGTTGGAGAAAAGCATCGAATCCGTGTCACAAGTGTATGAATCGGCCCTCAGCCTGGGGATGGCTCAAGTGGAAGCCCTGTGGATCGGAGGTGACAATGTAGTAGAACCGGCCATTGGCGCCTATTGCGCAGCAGCAGCAAAGTTTTCTATTCCGGTTTTTTCCAATACCCCAGAGCATGCATTTTCTGGAACCTTGTTGAGTCTCGGGGCGAACTATTACCAAATCGGTCAAAATACCGCAAATATGGTGAACGAAATTCTCGCCGGACGCCTCGAACCTTCCGGGGTGGAAATCAAAAATATCGTTCCACAGAAACTGTTTGTCAACGACTCCATTCGGAGAACGCTGAGAGACCAGTGGATCATCCCAGAAAACCTGAGTGCCCGAATTGATACCCTCATTCAGTAACCGTGACCCATGTTCATCATCAATTTCGCTTTTAGTTTTCTACCCGTCCTGCTGTTCCTGGCCTGCCTGTTTTTGCTCGATCGATTCCGGTTGGTGGAGGTTAAAACCCTGCTCCTCTGCCTGGTTTGGGGAATACTCAGTGTTTTGATCATTTTATTATTCAACACCCTAATTAGCAATTGGATAGAAATAGATTTCCAAATTCAGACTCGCTATGTGGCTCCGGTCGTTGAAGAGCTCATCAAGGGAGTAGTCATCCATTATCTGTTGAGGAAAAAGAGGATTGGCTTTCTTGTCGATGCGGTAATTTATGGTTTTGCCACCGGAGCTGGATTTGCCCTGATGGAGAATGTTTTATATCTGTTTACCATCGGTTCGGATGCCACTGCCGGCACCTGGATTGTTCGGGGCATTGGAACGGCCATCATGCATGGGGGGTGCACCGGATTGCTGGCACTCATTAGCATTACAGCCATCACCAGGGACCACCAGGCTGTACCGGCAACCGCCTATGGATTCGTGCTGGCGGTCATCCTTCATTCGGGGTTCAATCATTTCGTTTTGCCACCCCTCATTCAAACCTTGGTAATCCTGACGGTTTTCCCCACGATTTTCATCCTTTTGCTGATTCTTATCAACAAGAATCTCTCCGGCTGGCTGGAGATTGAGTTCAGCAGTGAAGTGGAGATCCTCTCGATGATCCGAAAAGGAGCTCTGAAAGAGACCCGTGCCGGGCGTTATCTTCTGTCGATCCGCGAACGATTCTCTCATGAGACCGTGGTAGATTTGTACTGCTACCTCAATCTGTACCTTGAATTGTCCATCAAAGCGAAGCGTAACCTGATGTTAAAAGAGAATGGAATCAAGCCGCCCTACGAAGCGGACCTCTCCGATAAGCTCAACGAATTACGACATATCAGAAAGCGGATCGGGCCTATTGGAGAGGCCGCCATCTCTCCGTTGATCCGGATGAACTACCGCGACCTCTGGAAACTAAACCAGTTAAGGCAGAAATAAACGAAAAATTGTATCTTCAACATTAAATAAACCCTACTCATTATGAAAACCAGAACTAAACTCTTATTCGCATTAGGCTTCGTCGCCGCCCTTCTTGTAGGATACGTGATAGGTATCCTTGTTGATTACCCAACTCTGAACAATCAGGATCTGGCCGGAACGGTTGGCAAAGCCAAGAAGTTCCGTAAAACCGTGTTAACGGCTGAAGATGTCCGCCTCCGAACTGATTTGATGAAAGATACCGCTCAACTCCGGACCATAATTCAGAGTTTGACGTACTACTCCATGTTAACCGAAGAAACCAATAAAAACCTCAATATGGCTTTGATCGCGTTCCGGTCGAACGGCATGGGAGGCGATGAATCGCAAAAGAATCAGCTGGATCAGTTGTCTGACTTTGCGGAATTTTTGCACAATGGCAATGAAAGCCTCGGTGCCACACTGGCTATGCTCTCCAACCTATATTTCGATGGTGACGCCGCGGAAACCCCGGATGTAGAAAAGAACCTGAGAGATTTCGGCAATTTTGTCACCGGACTGGATAATTGGGGAGAAGCGCTAAACCAGGGAGTTCTAAATCTCGATCAGTTTATGCTTGATCAGGGAAGTTTGCAGGAACAGATGGCTTCTGTAAAAGAGCTTAAATCAATTCGTGATAAATTGGTTATCAGCAGCTTACAACTTGCTGCAGTGGCCGATTCGAAACAAATGGTCAACTTGGTCCTGTCCCAGATCCTATCCAGGGATCAGCTCAACTTACTGCGGGGCCAAGATCAGCTCAATTTACTGCGGGGTCAGGAGAACCTCAGCATAATCATTGAAGGCACAGGTCAGCTTGATAATCTCCTCCGTTCCCAAACCGAGCTAGGAAGTGCGATTGCTTACGATGCTGATCTGCAGTTATTTTTACTCTTAGGCAAGGAGCAATTGCAAGCCGGGCCTCTGGGACAAGGCTTGAATAGCATCATGATTATTTTCAACAACGAACAATTGAGCTTTCTTCTGCCCTCGATGAATTTAATAGAACTAACGGGGATAAGCACGTTAAATGCATTCATGAGCAGGCCAGAGTTGAACCTGGGGTTTTTTTCTCAGGAAAGCAATCTTAATCTGATTAATAACCTCCAGGGGATTAAAGCCATTAACGGCATCATTGGATTATAACCGAGGTTACCAAAATGGATAACACCAATCAAAAGAGAGTCGGCCCGTTTCATTTCATTTCATTTCTTCTCATTTGTCTGCTGCTGTCCTGCACCAACTGCCGGCAGGAATCAAAACCTACCGACCAGGTAACTGATATTCCTGCCGGTGAATTGGGAAATCCATCCGCTCCGCTCACGAAAGTCAGAATCCTTCCGTATTGGGTCCCCACCGCCCAGTTTGCCGGGCTATATGTGGGGATCGAAAAGGGATTCTTCCGCAAACAGGGTATCGAGCTCGAAATTCTTCCGTTTATCCCAAGTACACCCATGGATGAGATGCTCCGGGAGCAGCAAACTGATTTTGCCATCCTCTGGTTAGTTAATGCTATCGAGATGAAAACCAAAGGGTTGGATATCGTTAATATTGCTCAGCTCTCCCATCGCTCATCTCTGATGCTGATCACCAAAAAGAGCAGCGGGATTGAAAAGCTGGAGGATATGAACGGAAAACGGGCCGGCATCTGGGTGGGTTATGAGCGGCAGCCTCAGGCTCTGTTCCGGAAGTATAATCTGGATGTCGAAATGGTTCCAATCGGGAGTTCAAATAGTCTTTTTCTTCTCAATGCGGTAGATATTATCAACGCCAACTGGTTTGACGAGTACCATGCCATTCTCAATAACGGCATCAATGAAGATGAACTCAATCGCTTCTTTTTTGCTGATTATGGGCTAAACTTTCTGGAAGACGGGATCTACTGCCTCAGCAAAATGACCCGCGAAAATCCGGAATTGTGCAAAAAAATGGCCACCGCCATTATTGAAGGCTGGCAGTACGCCTTTGATCATCAAGATGAAGCAATCGAAATCATCGTCAATTATGCAAAATCAGTTAACCAGCCAGTCAACCGCCCTCACCAACGATGGACGCTGAGCCATTACCAATCACTGTACATCCCCGAAGGCCAAACCGAAATCAGTACTCTTCTTCAACCAGAAGATTTTAACTCGGTTCGGGATATCATGCTGGAAAACGGATGTATCGACCAGCCAATCTCTTACGAATCGTTCTTCTCACACTTTTCCACCCTAGGAAATATCCCAACTACTGTTGAGCCAAATCATGAGTGACCCATCTAAATTAAATCTACGTAAAAGCCTGGCAATTAAGATGATAGCTTACATTTTAGTGAGCATTATGGTAATTTTTAGCCTGGTTTTTATCACCACTCAGCGCATCACCCAAAAAATCGTCACCGACAACCTCAAAAACAATGCCCGGTATATGACCACCGGCGCGGTGGAGCGTATTGAGAAAGTCCTCAGCTCCATCAAAAGGGTGCCCGATAACTTTGCCGAGCTGATCCGTGACAATGAATTAGCCGATGAGGATATCCAGGAGTTGGTGAAACTAATGGTCGAAAATAACGAGGATATCGAAGGGGCATGTTTTGCGTATGAACCTTATTATAAGAGCGATACGCAGAAATATTATTCAATGTACTATTACCGCAAAGAGGGGGAAATTGCTTTCCGGAACCTTGGTAATGATTTGTACGACTATTTCCTGATGGATTGGTACCAGGTACCTAAAGAGCTCGGCAAAGCCATGTGGAGCGAGCCCTATTTCGATGATGGCGGTGCCGATATGGTCATCTCTACCTACTCTATCCCGATCTACCTACCACAAGATGGAGTCGAAACCTTCACTGGAATCCTGACCATTGACCTATCGCTCGATTGGTTACAAGAGTATGTCAATCAGATGAAGATCTATGATACCGGGTATGGCTTTATGATCTCCAATTCGGGAACGATCATCACCCACCCGATCACCAGCCTGATCCTGAACGAAACGGTCTTTACCATTGCTGATGAACAAGAATCACCCGCATTGAGGGAGATAGGCCGCCACATGATCCGCGGAGAAACCAGCTTTGCCGAGGTCGAGTACCATAATGTCCGCTCAGGCAGTCTCAGCTGGATCGCCTATGCCCCGATTTCCCTCAATGGATGGTCGCTCGGAATGGTTTTCCCAGTGAATGAATTCATGGCTGATGCCAATCAACTGAAGAAAACTGTCTTCGCTTTAGGAATTGGGGGCAGCCTTTTTATCATCTTGATTATCATACTGATAGCCAGATCAATCACCAGTCCGCTCCGGAAATTAACCCGCGCAACCGAGAAATTTGCCGAAGGTGATTTCGAGGTTGCCTTACCGGTGATTCACTCAAAGGATGAGATCGGAAGGCTCAACACGGCTTTTCATGCGATGCAGACTACGTTGGCATCGACTATCAGCGACCTGAAGAATACCTCTGAGCAGTTAAAAGCTTCCAACGAGAAGCTGGAAGATTACAGTCATTCGCTGGAACAGATGGTTGATGAGCGAACGGCTGAGCTTAAGCAAAAGAACGAAGCCCTGGACGAAGCCTTTACGAACATCAAGACACTGAATGAGATCGGCAAAAAAATCACCTCCACGCTGGATATCGATTCGATTCAGGAGCTGGTGTACGAAAATGTGAACTCCATGATGGATGCCAGCAGCTTTGCCATCATGATCTATAATAAGCCGGAGCAGAAGCTGGAGTGCAATCTGACGATCGAAAAAGGGGTTAAGCTACCACCATTCGAGATGCCGATGGCCGACAAGAACCGTTTCGCGGTCTGGTGTGTCGACAACGCCAGCCCGATATTCATGAATGATGTTGATACCGAATACAGCCGATATGTGGCCTACCGGGCTAAACCAAAAGCCGGTGAATCGGTCTCTTCGCTGATATACCTGCCGATGATGATCGAAGAACGTATCATTGGGGTATTGTCGGCACAGAGTTTCCAAAAGAATGCGTACACTCAATTCCAGCTTGACATGCTGGAGAACCTCGCCAACTTTGTCGCCATTGCCTTGGATAATGCCATGGCATACAAAACGATACAGAAAGCCAACGAAGAATTAAAGGCAGCCCAGGCCCAACTTATCCAGTCGGAGAAAATGGCCTCCCTGGGGCAGCTGACTGCCGGGATAGCCCATGAGATCAAAAACCCGCTCAACTTTGTCAATAATTTCTCGGAGCTCTCCGTGGAGCTGGCAACGGAAATCATTGAAGAGATCGATAAATGGTCGGACCGCCTGGATGCACGCGATGCCGATTATGTCAAGGGGATGTTGCAGGATATCGAAAGCAACCTGAAAAAGATCAATGACCATGGCAAGCGAGCCGACAGCATCATCCGGAGCATGTTACTGCACTCCAGGGGGAAAGCTGGCGAGATGCAACCCACCGACCTCAACGCTCTCTTGGCGGAGTATGTCTCGATTGGTTATCACGGCATCCGGGCAACCGATAACACGTTCAATATCAAGATTGAAGCCGATTACGATCCGGATCTGGGCAAAATCACCGTGGTTCCCCAGGATATCGGTCGGGTGTTCCTTAACCTGATCAACAATGCTTGTTACGCCACCATCCAGAAGAAAAAAGAGCTGGGAGAATCCTACTTCCCCATCCTGAGTGTCAGTACCAAACGGGAAGAAAACCAGGTGGTGATTCGGGTACGGGATAATGGCAAGGGAATTCCGCAGGAGATCATCGACAAGATCTTTAACCCGTTCTTTACCACCAAGCCGGCCGGATCAGGCACCGGATTAGGGCTATCCATTAGCTATGATATTATTGTTCAGGAACATGGCGGAGAGTTCATCGTCAATTCCCAAGAGAAAGAGTATGCGGAGTTCCAAATCACCCTCCCGATTAAATAAGAAAATATTCCAAACCAGACCCGATGACAACCGGGCGACAAAACAGTACAACTATGGATGATAAGCTGAAATTCAACGTGAAGATCATGGTGGTGGATGATGAGGTGGACCTGGAGCCTCTCATATTGCAGAAGTTCAGGAGGCAAGTACGTGATGGGAAATATGACTTTGTCTTTGCCCACAATGGGTTGGAGGCCCTAACCAAGCTCATCGAGGAACCTGATATCCGCCTGGTCCTCTCCGACATCAACATGCCCGAGATGGATGGGTTGACGCTCCTGACCAAGCTCAAGGAGCTCAAAAACCCCTGGCTGAAAACGGTGATCGTTTCGGCTTATGGTGATATGGAGAACATCCGGACGGCGATGAACCGGGGAGCATTTGATTTCCTCACCAAGCCCATCAGTTTTGACGACCTGGAGATCACCATCAACAAGAGCCTGGAAGAGATTTCGAACATCTGGCATCGCATGCAGGAGCATGATCAACTGATTAGTATTCAGCAAGATCTGCAAACTGCCCGGGAGATCCAGCTGGCTATATTACCTAAGACTTTTCCACCCTTCCCCGAACGGCATGAGTTTGACATTTATGCTTCCATGATTGCAGCCAAAGAGGTTGGGGGCGATTTCTTCGACTTCTTTATGATTGATAATGAGAGACTTGGATTTGTCATCGGTGACGTATCGGGCAAAGGTGTTCCGGCCGCCATCTTCATGGCTGTCAGCCGTACGCTGATTCGTGCCACCGGACTGAAGGGCATCTCCACCAAGGATTGCATGGGGTATGTGAACAAACTCCTCTGCAATGAAAGTGTCTCCTGTATGTTTGTAACCGTTTTTTACGGGATACTCAACACGCTGACCGGGGAGGTAGAGTATGTCAATGCCGGTCACAACCCACCGTACCGTTTGACGGGTGGGCAGGTCGAAAAGGTAGAGATGACCGGTGGAACTATCCTGGGTTGCCTGGAGGATTTCAGTTATCAATCCAAAAGGCTTACCCTGAACCCCGGTGATATGCTCTTCCTTTACACCGATGGCATCAACGAAGCCTTTAATGCTTCCGATGAGCAGTTCGGGGATGACCGTCTGGAACAGTACCTGGCCGGAAGTTATGAGAAATCCCCTGAAGAAGCGGTTAAAGGTTGTATTGATGCCGTAACCGACTTTGCTGGTGATGTAGCCCAATCAGATGACATGACCCTGCTGGCCATTCGGTACAACGGACGGCCCTAACTATCTGAACCCCAAAAGACCTGTTGAATGAATTTGTCTGAACTTTATCGACTCCGACCTCTGCTGCTGGCTACCATGCTGCTGATCCTCGGGCCGTGTACCCTGTTTGCCCAGCGAAAAATCAATCTGACCAAGTTTGAAACCCCCAGCGCCCGCCTGGTATTTCTTGATCCGGGCACTTCCTACCTCGTTCCGCATACGGTAAGAGCATTCGAAAACGCTCTGGCTTTCCACCAGCAGTTCTGGAACTATGATCCGTCGGAAAAAACCAATATCCTGTTTAACGACTTCACCGACGTTGGAAATGGCGGGACGATGGTCATCCCCTGGAACTACCTGAACATCGCCGTAGCTCCGTTCGATTATACCTATTCCGTGGTATTGCCCCTCGAACGAATGCAGTGGTTGATGAGCCATGAACTGACACACCAGGTCATGTGCGACCAATCCTCGAAACGCGATCGCCTCTATCAGTCGCTCCTGGGAGGCAAGGTGATTCCAGACAACACAGATCCTTTATCACTCATTTACAGTTATTTAACAACCCCTCGCTGGTATTCTCCCCGATGGTATCATGAAGGAATCGCCGTCTTCATGGAGACCTGGATGTCGGGGGGACTCGGGCGCGTGATGGGGGGATATGATGAGATGGTGTTCAGGGCTTTGGTAAAAGATTCGGCCTATCTATACCATGTGATCGGGCTGGAGACGGAAGGAACCACCATCGACTTTCAGGTAGGAGTAAACTCGTATCTGTATGGCACCCGGTTTGTCAGCTATCTGGCCTTGAAATACGGGTTAAATAAGCTGCAGGACTTTTTCTCCCGCACCGATTCCAGTCGCCGGTTTTATGCCGCACAGTTCCGGCAGGTGTACGGCAAGTCTATCGAAGAAGAGTGGGATGATTGGATCATCTGGGAACGGGAGTTCCAAGAGAAGAACCTCTCCAGGATCAGAGAGTACCCGGTGAGCACGTTTCGCCAAGTGACGCCCTCCACCTTGGGATCGGTTTCAAGACCCTACCTTGATTCACTAGGCAACCAGCTGATCGTGGCAGCCAATTACCCGGGTAAAATGGCCCATATTGCCTCCATTGATTTGCAGACCGGAAAATCAAAGAAGATAGCCCCGGTGATCAGTCCCGCCCTTTATTATGTCACTAGTCTGGCCTTTGATCCCGCCACCCGCACCCTGTTTGCCTCCACACATAACCAGGATTGGCGAGGGCTTCAATCCATCGACCTTGAAACCGGAAAGACAAAAGAGTTAATTCAGATCACCCGATGCGGCCATTTGGTGTTCGACCAGGCAGGGAAGTGCCTTTGGGGTGTCCAAAACCTCGCCGGTCGTACCAGCCTGGTTCGTTTTAAGCCCCCATACAAGGATTATCAGGTGATGGCCACCCTTCCCTATGGGCAGGACCTTTTTGATCTTGATATTTCACCCGATGGAAGTCTGATCTCGGCAACCCTGGGCGATGTCACCGGTCGGCAACAACTCGTTCTGATCCGGATGGATGACCTACTAAAAAGCAAACTCAGCCTGGACACGATGTATGAGTTTGAAGAGAATCCGGCTTCTCATTTTGTCTTCTCCCCAGATGGCAAACATCTATACGGAACATCTTATTACACAGGCGTTTCCAACATTTTCCGGATTTCGTTAGAAACTCGGCAAGCAGATATTATAAGCAATGCCGAGACTGGTTTCTTCAGGCCTTTACCGCTCTCTGCTGATTCGCTCCTGTGTTTCAATTACACTCATGAGGGAATGGTGCCCGGCATCATGGCGATTGAGGTGCGGGAGGATGTCAACGCCATCGAGTTTCTCGGGCAGCAGGTTTACGAGCGGCATCCGCAGGTGGAGGAGTGGGCCTTGCCACCCCCGTCGACCGTTAATCTGGATTCCATCGGGGTAACGGAAAAGACCTATCATCCGATGCGGGAACTTCGCTTGTCCGGAGCCTACCCCATCATCCAGGGATACAAACAATATTTGGCTGTTGGGTACCGACTGAACTTTATGGATCCGATGGGGATTAACTCCCTGAACATCAAGCTGTCAGTTACGCCTTACGCTGATCTGCCGACTAAACAGGTTCCGCATCTCTCGGCCGAGTACCGGTTCTGGGGGTGGACCTTCACAGGCAGTTACAATTATGCTGATTTTTTCGATTTGTTTGGGCCAACTCGCTTCAGCAGAGCTGGATATTCATTTTCGGGGAAATACCACAAAGTATTTCGGAACTTTGCCCCAGGAAAGACGGAATTGTCTGTTCGCCTGGCGATGTATGGCGATCTGGAGACTTTGCCTGATTATCAGAATGTCGCTTCTGATTTCCGGAACCTGTACACCGGGTATGTTCATTTTCACCGCAGCCGCCTGCGCCGCTCCCTGGGAGCTATTGAGCCGGAGCAAGGATATGATTGGAATGTTTATGCCTATACCAGTCTGGCCGAAAAAACATTCTACCCGCAACTCATTCATAACCTGGATCTTGGACTCCTATTACCCATTCGCCACACCTCCCTCTGGCTGAGAACCTCGGCAGGTCAATCCTTTGGTCCACCCGATAAAACCAACTCCCATTTCTATTTTGGAGGATTTGGGAACAACTATCT
>LSQX01256196.1_pt1 | contig 27239 bp, 20 predicted proteins | sample 654561 | NCBI WGS metagenome assembly LSQX01 (sample SAMN04489861, study PRJNA283612) | anaerobic digester metagenome | isolation source: 4 biogas reactors fed with cattle manure at either 37C or 55C with and... | place: Denmark: Kongens Lyngby | collected 2014
TCGGAGTCACCGCCCACATGCCGCCCAGCTTCGAAAATTCGCGCGTGCCGGTGCGCTCCTGTACTATTCCGACTATGACAAATAATGCACCGGTTGCCAACCCGTGGCAGAGTATCGCCAATACCGCGCCCTGTAGAGCTATAGTGGTCCCCGCGTAAATGCCCAACAGCACAAAACCCATGTGGCTGACACTTGTGTATGCTATCATACGCTTCAAATCACTTTGAGCATAAGATAGGATAGCTCCGTAGAGCACACCCGCTGCCCCAAAAGCCATGACATATAGAGCGACTTCGCGTGACGCGCCCGGGAAAAGCGGTATGGCGAACCGCAGCATGCCGTATGCTCCCGTTTTCAGAAGCAGACCGGCCAACACCACACTCCCCGCCGTTGGGGCCTCGGTGTGGGCATCGGGCAGCCAGGGATGCAGCGGGAACGCAGGCAGCTTAACAGCGTAACCGAAGAGCAATCCGAGCATAAACAGCAAACCGGCTCTAGCAGGCATTACAGTGCCCATCAGCGCATCATAATCGAAAGTCCCCTTGCCCGAATAGACGAATATCCCTAAAAAGCCGAGCAATATGAACAGCCCGCCCAAAAATGTGAACAAGAAGAATTTGATCGCAGCATATCGCCGGTTTTCGTGGCCCCATATCGCGATTAAGAAATACATCGGGATGAGCATCGCTTCCCAAAAGAAGAAAAACAACAGCAAATCAAACGCCAAAAATGTGCCGAGTATCGCCGTGATCAGAGCCAGCAGCGTCAGGTGGAATGCCCCCACCCGTTGGGTGATTTCTTTCCACGAACACGCCACCGACACAATCGCAAGCAGACCTGTGAGCAGAACCAACAGTAAGTTTAATCCATCCAACGCCAGGTGATACGTCAGTCCGAACTGCGGCGCCCAGGGTATTTTGGTCTCAGCCAGGCGGACGCCGGATGCCAGTTTGACCGGGTTTTGCACCCAGATCACCAGCGCGATGACGAAATCGGCGGTCACCGCCGCGAGAGCGATCCACCTCGATGCCAGCTCGCTCCGTTTCGCGGCCAGCCACGCGGCAATCCCTCCGATCAACGGTATTATCAATAACCAAGTCAGGATCATGTCAATATATCCATTAGCGCACCGCCATAATAAAAGCGATTATGATTGCACCGACAACAAGCCCAGCCGCATAGTTACGAACACGGCCAGTCTGCAAAAGATTGCACGCATACTCCCCTGCCCTCGCGACTCGAGCCAGCCCAGTGTAAAACAGGTCTATCACATCCCCTTTGTTTACTCGCGCGATAGTCTTGAGAGGGATAACCAGCGAGCGCTCATATATCCAATCGAAACCGAATCCACTGAAAGACAGAGAGTGTAACGCCCGGCCAAAAGCGGATCGGGAGACGGCTTCCGAGAACTGCCTGTTCCTGAAATAGACAAATGCCGAGCCGATACCGATCAGCACGAGGACAGATGATACCGTCACTGATACTTGCTCGGTTGAGACGCTGAGATCGAGCATCGGCCATCCGACAAACCCAATGATGGACAGCACCGAAAGCACCACCAGCGAGAATGTAATGAATGCGCCCGGCCGCTTTGTAACCTCTATCTGCTGCCGCCCGAAAAACGTTACAAACACAGCCCGGAAGGTGTATGCTGCGGTAAGAAACGATCCTAACAATCCGCCGGCAAACATCCACCTGGCGCCTAACGACGAGGTTCCGACAGCGCCTAATATAGCTTCCTTGCTGTAGAATCCCGCGGTAATAAAAGGCAGCGCACTCAGCGAAGCCGCCCCAATCAAAAATGTCCAGAATGCAACAGGCAGCACCCGCCACAAACCGCCCATTTTGAATATATCATGCTCGTGGTTCTGACCGTCAACAACGACCCCTGAGGAAAGAAACAACAGGGCTTTGAAGAACGCATGCATCACGAAATGGAATGTCGCGGGGAGCCACGCGCCAACTCCCAACGCGAGGAACATATAGCCAATCTGGCTGATTGTCGAATACGCCAGCACACGTTTGATGTCGCGCTGGGTGAGCGCGGAAAATCCGGCATAGAGCAAGGTGATGGTTCCAACTGCGGCAACCGCCAGCATCGCCACCGTCGACTGCGTAAACAGATTGCCAAGCCGCGCGATAAGGTAGACTCCTGCTGTCACCATAGTGGCTGCGTGGATAAGCGCGCTGACCGGGGTCGGCCCGGCCATAGCATCCGGCAGCCAGGTTTGCAGAGGCATTTGTGCGGACTTACCTACGGCCCCTCCTAATATGAGCAATGTCACCAGCGTGACGGCAACCGTCGGAGCCCCGTTGATTATAGTCTGAATATCGAATGTGCGATATTGCCAGGCGAGCATAAATAACGCGATAGCCAGAGCAGTATCTCCTATTCGGGTGACTACAAACGCCTTGCGCGCGGAGTTGCAGTTTACGAGGTCTTTATACCAGAACCCAATCAGCAGATATGAGCACAGCCCGACTCCCTCCCAGCCAAGATACAGCAGCAGCAGATTATCCGCCAGCACCAAAGTGAGCATAGATCCGACGAACAGATTCATATAGCAAAAGAATATATTATAATTGTCCTCGTCATACATCGACTGCGCGGCGTAGATATGGATCAAAAGCCCCACAAACGTCACAACCTCAAGCCAGGCAAGGGAAAGCAAATCGAGCCTAAGCCCCAGATTGACCTGCAGCCAACCGATGTCGATCCAATTGACGGGAGCCGCCTGCAGCGGGGTGAAGCGCACTCCTAATATTACGGCGCATATCCAGGATACGCCCACAGCCAGACAAGCCAAAACCCCGGTGGCTTTTTTTGACATAATCGCGCCGAAAATCGCGTGTATAAGAGCGCCGGCGAATGGAGCGAGAACGATCACCCACAACAAGTTGTTCATAGCTCCTCCTCCCGCAGCAGATCCATATCATCGGAATCGACACTGTTGAATTGATTAAATAACCTCAACAACAGCGACAATCCTACCGCGACTTCCGCAGCCGCCACCACAATGATAAATATGAAAAACACCTGGCCGTCCGGCTGCTCCCATCTTGCAGCCGCTGCTATGAACGCGAAAGCTGCCGCGCTGAGCATAAGTTCTATGCTCATCAGCACAAAGACCAGGTTGCGGCGAACAATGACACCCATCGCTCCTATGGCGAACAAGGCGCCGGCGAAAATCATCGCGTGAGTTATGGGCACACTATTCATCCTGCGCACCTCGTCCGGTAAACGCGCCATAGTGATATGCCGCCGCGAGACTCGCCAGCAGTAAAACCGACGCCACCTCGATACCTATTGCGTATAAAGTGAACAAGCTCTCCCCCACCGCTTTCGCACCTACAACAGTCTTTGTAATATCGACCTCCGGCGCGATGGTTCCTGTGAGCACGATCACGATCTCAGCGAAGAGAATCAGAGCAAGGATGCCGGGTATCATCCAATCAATGGCGCTGCGGCGGGCCTGTCCCTCCGGCTGGAGATTAAGAACCATCACCGCAAAGACGAATAGCACCAATATCGCCCCTGCATAGACAACAATTTGCAGCACCGCGGCAAACGGCGCACCGAGTGTCCAAAACGCGCACGCCAACGCAAGAAACGTTACGATCAGGTTCACCAGCCCGTGCATAGCGTTTTTCCGGGTGACCATCATAAGCGAGCCAATGACGGCAACCGCTGCAGATATATAGAACAGCACGCTCACGGCAGCAAGCTCCTTACGTCTACCGGCGGCGACTCGTCAACTGCTCCGCCTCGCGGTTTTCCCTTGATCGACACTCCCGCATGATAATAATAGTTGTAGTCCGGATATTTGCCTTCTCCGCTTATCAGCAAGTCTTCCTTTTCGTAGACCAGTTTGGTGCGGTCGTATTCGCTCATCTCGAAGTCCGGGGTGAGCTGTATCGCGTAGGTCGGACAGGCCTCCTCGCAAAATCCGCAGAATATACACCGGCTGAAATTGATTCGGAACCATTCGGGATAACGCCGTCCATATTCATCCTCGGTGGCTTGCAGCGCTATGCAGTCGACAGGGCAGGCCGCCGCGCACAAGTAGCATGCCACACAGCGCTCACCTCCATCGGGGTCGCGAGACAAAATAATCCGCCCCCGCCACCGCGGCGGGATATATGCCTTCCGCTCCGGATATTCCACCGTCACCGGGCGCACGAATAGATGTTTCAACATCAGCCACAGCGATCTCAACACGGAGAACATAAGCTACCTCACCACCGCTATCAGCACTGCGCCGGTGGCCACCAGATTGACCAGCGACAGCGGCAGCAGCCACTTCCATCCAAAAGTCATCAGTTGATCGAATCTGAATCTGGGCAAAACCGCACGGCACCAGATAAACAGAAATATGACCGCGAACATCTTTATGATGAACCACAACACCGGCGGCAGAAACGGCCCCCGCCAGCCGCCGAGGTACAGCACAGTAACAATCGCGCTGATCAGGATTATATCGAGATACTCTCCCATAAAGAATAACGCGAACTTCATGCTGGAATATTCAGTATGATAGCCCGCGACCAACTCGCTGTCTGCTTCGGGTAGATCGAACGGGGTGCGTCGGGCTTCGGCGATACCTGCTATTAGAAATATCACAAAGCCCAAGGGCTGCAAAACACAAAACCAGATGGGCTGCGCATCGACGATATCGATCAAACGCAGCGATCCTGCGAGCAGCACCACGCTCACTGCGGCTACCCCCATCGGCAATTCGTAGCTTATCATCTGCGCCGCAGCTCGCGTTCCGCCGATTAACGAATATTTGCTGTTGGACGCCCAGCCGCCCAGCACAATTCCGTATACGCCCATCGAGGTCATTCCTAAAAAGAACAGAATGCCTACGTTGGCGTCTGAGACCTTTATAAAAGAGGTGATCGGGACAACGGCAAACGCCAACAGCACCGTCACTACTATGATCCCCGGAGCTATGATAAAGATCAATTTGTCGGCGAACGGAGGCATCCAATCTTCTTTCATAAATAGTTTGATGACGTCGGCGATAGGCTGCAACAGCCCCTGCGGCCCGACGCGGTTAGGCCCCAGCCTGTCCTGGAAAAACGCCAGCAACCTGCGCTCGATCCAGATCATCCCAGTGGTCAGCCCAAGCAGCCCTGCCAGCATACATACTCCGATAACAAGCGTCCAAAGGCTCTGCGTCATGATATCCTCGCTATATCAGGCGCGATGATCCCGCGTGTCTCCGGGAATCCCACTGGTATGATCGCGACGCGCATGGCGACCGAATCTTCCACTCGAATCGGCAAACTCAGCTTTTGTCCGTCCTTTGTGTAAAACTCAACCATCTGCCCGTTTTCAAGGCCGTATATTTCAGCGGTTTGCGGGTGAATAATCGCCTCGGCAGGCGGGATCAGTTCGGCTACCGCCCTGCCGCGCCGAGACAGTTCCTCCGAGCCGTAAATATATGGACGGGGGACCAACCATATCTCCCGCGCTTCTTCGTTCGGCCCAGGACGCTCCGGAGATTTCGGACATTGGGTTTCTGATAATTTTCCCTGGACGGCCAACAATCTTATGCCGGGGTTGCCGCCGTGCAAGCCTCCTCCGACCTCAATCTGAAATTTATTTGTAGCTGCGTTTGAGTTCCAACCCGGCCACCAGAACCTCGGTATCAGGGATGATTCGGCGGGCGGGTTTTGGTCACCCTCCATCGAATATGAAAGCGGGGTCTGTGTATCGTTGGCGGTTTGTGGCTCGTTGATCGTCCAATTCGCGTCCTTTGCGGTTCGGCCACTGAACCTGTGCGGAGAACGGGCGATTTTTTGATCTGCCTCGGTGCGCCAATCTGCGAAAGGCGCGGCGGCGAGTGCGGGCGCAAAAATGGGTTTGCCTGCAGCCAGCTCTCTTAGTATGTCCTCGCAACTGCTCCACTGTGTAAACCCACCCAGATCGCGTATCCGCGTCCATGCTTGCGCGAGTCCCTCCTTTGGCGGGCTTACGGAGAAGTAGCGCTGGGCTCTGCTTTCGTTGTTTATAAATGTACCCTCGGAATCAAAAACCGTAGTCACCGGGATCAGCGCCGAGGCTGCTTTGGTGGTTTCGGTTGCAATGCAATCCAGCACGATCAGGTTTTTGACGCTCTTGACCAGCGAATCGAAGTCCGATGGATTCAAACGCCGGGACAGGTCGTTTTCAAGCACTACAAGGGTATCAGCCTCACCGGACTCGATCTTTCGCGCGGCTTCTTGCACACAGGCTCCGCCCTGCATCGCAACACCCATCGTGTTTGCTTCGGGGACGGTGACGAATAATCCACAATCGCATCCTTTTCCAATTACAGAATCAGCCAAATCTGCAGCCGCTCGAATAGTATCCGCCCCTGCTGATAGGCCCGTTACAATCAGCGGCTTGCGCGCTTTGGCCAGATCAGCGGCGATAGTTGCGGCGAGTCCATTGGCTTGATCCGAAGCTATTTCGCGAGCGAAATCCGGGATCATCGCCGGCTCCACCTGAGCAGTTTCCGCGGCGATTTCTTTTAACTTCATTGACCAGGGCGCAGCCATGTATAGCTTGCCTTTCGCTTCGTGCAGCGCATTGATTACGGCATTGGCATCCCAGTCGGGTATATTTAACTTGCGGGCGATTTCGATTGGCGCCTTTCGCATTGCCTGACGTATCGCAAAATCCAGCATCGGAGCTTCGCCGGTGGGGTCGACCCCTAGAATCACGACCACATCGGCGCTTTCTACTTCCGCAAGTGACGGCATCCGTCTCGAACCAGTTTGAAAAACATTTATATACGCAGCTGCGGCTTCTTGCTCAAACGCGGACAGACCTGTGCAGAATTGTCCAACTCCTACCAACTTTTGCAGGGCATAGTTAGACTCCAGCGACGCTCGAGGCGAGCCAACCCCAACAATGCCATTCGCTTCATTGAGCAGTTTTTTGGCCTCATCAATATCGCCATCGCCGCCCTTCAATGCCCCGTAAGAGAACTCATAACCAAATCTACCCCGGTCACATATCCAATAGCCGTTGACATCCCCGTTGAAGCGAGTTTCGACCCGCCTCATTGTGCCGTAGCGTTGGCCGGGGATTATGTTGCAGCCTAATCCGCAGTGTACACATACAGACGGCGCAGTTCGTAGATCCCATTTGCGTGTATAGTGGCGAGCTGAGGTTTTGTCGGTAAAGACTCCTGTGGGGCAGACTTCCGCGAGGTTGCCCGAAAATTCGGATTCCAACACCCCATCGCTCTGCCGGCCGAAATACACGCGATTGCGCGAACCGAATGTATTAAAATCTCTTCCGCCCGCTAAATCACGGTAGAATCTCACGCATCTGAAACACTGAATGCATCTGTTCATCTCGTGCGTGATAAACGGGCCGAGGTATTGGTTTGTATAAGTTCTCTTCTTAAACCTGAACCGTCTGTAGACGTGGCCGCTCATTGCGGTCATATCCTGCAAATGACAATGACCTCCTTCGTCACAGACCGGGCAATCGTGCGGATGGTTGGTCATAAGCCACTCGATCACAAATCGCCTGAACTCCATCGCCTCCGGGTCCTTGATCGATATACGGGTACCCTCTTTGGCCGGAGTCATGCACGCCATCGCGATCTTGCCCTTTGTGTCGGATTCATCCTTATACAGCCGCACTGCGCACAACCTGCAAGCGCCAACCGACCCCATCCCGGGATGCCAACAAAAATACGGCAGATCCAAGCCATTATCTATCACGGCCTCGAGCATGTTTCGGCCTTCAGCTACTTCGTATTCGATTCCGTCTATGATAACCTTTGGCATAATAACAATAAGTCCCGATTATGAATATGGGCATTTGCCCGTAGTAATATGCTGCTCGAAATCGTTTTTGAACATCTCTATCCCGCTTTCAATTGGAAACGTCGCGCCAGTGGCGAGCGCACAATAGGTATTCGGCCCTATATTTTTCATCAAGTCAAGCAGCAGTTCGATGTCCCCTGATTGACCTTCCCCAGCATCAATCGCGCGAAGCAGTTTCTCCACCCACGGAAGCCCATCGCGACACGGCGTACACCAGCCGCATGATTCGCGAGCATAAAACATGGCCAAATTAGCCAACAACCCAACCGGGCAGGCTTTATTGTCCATAATAATCGCAGTCCCCGTACCCAGCATCAACCCCGCATCCGCCAGTCCGGCAAAGTCCATAGGTATATCAAGCTGCCCGGAATCCATAAACCGAGTAGATGCACCCCCAGACAGCGCTGCCCTGAACTCATATCCCGCTCGCATACCGCCCGCCAAATCGAGCAGTTCATGCAGTGTCGAACCCATCGGAAGCTCCCAACACCCAGGATTGTTGACGTTTCCACTCACGCCATATATTTTCGTGCCCGAATCCTGAGCTTTGCCAAGCTCAATAAACCACTGTGCGCCGTGTTCAACAATATGCGGCACACAACAAAGCGTCTCGACATTGTTTACCACCGTGGGCTTCCCCCAAAGCCCGCTGGTGCCGGGATACGGCGGTTTTGATCTCGGCATAGCCGGACGCCCTTCGAGAGCATTTATCAACCCCGTCTCTTCTCCAGCCATATAACGCCCGGCGCTGGCATGGATATGTAGCTCATAGCTCCAACCGCTGCTGAGAATATTGCTCCCAACCCAGCCTTTATCAGCAGCCTCTGCGATTGCCCGCTTTAATATCTGCCGAGTAGTTCGATATTCATCTCGAATGAAAATATAACCCACATCCGCACGGCAAGCCCAACCGGCGATAACCATCGCCTCGACAAGTTGATGCGGGTCCCCATCCACCAGAAAACGATCCTTGAAAGTGCCCGGCTCCATCTCGTCGAAATTGCAGGCGATGTATCTCGGCCTGGCAGAGCCTTCCAGCGGGTGAATACTCGACCACTTAAACCCAGTAGGAAACCCCGCGCCTCCCCTGCCCCTCAATTTGGAATCCGAAACAATCTTGACAACCTCTTCAGGAGCCAGGCTGATCGCTTTTTTCAAGCCGGCATAGCCGCCGTTAGACTCATAAGCCTCCAGCCAGGTAGTGGTTTGCGGGGCGCGGGATATGTTTCTGGTGAGCACCGGAGTCATTCGCCATCCTCCTCGCTGTTAAAATCCGAAGAGCGAACCCGCGCCAGCATCTCATCTATTTTTTCTTCAGTCAAATTTCCGATGATCTCACCATCCAGCATCATTACAGGCGCTATCTCACAATGACCCAAACAAACCGTCGGCAACAGGGTGAATTGCCCGTCGTCTGTTGTCTCGCCAAGTTTGATGCCGAGCTTGCGCTCCAGCATATTTCTTACATTCTCTCCCCCGGTCAGCCAGCAGCTTATGCTGTCGCAGATCAATATCACGTGTCTGCCAACGGGCTGGCGAAAAATCAGGTTATAAAACGTCGCTACACTATCAAGCTCTGCGCACGACATATCTAACAATTCGGCAACATCCCCCAGCGCCTCATCGTCAACCCAGCCTCTGTGTCTCTGGACGACTTTGAGCGCATCCACACTCGCAGACCGCGGCGTCGGCGAATTGGCAAGGTCTTCCCGAATTTCCGCACATTCTTCAGGACTCAGCATCTAACTGCGCCTCTATGCTCCTTTCTTTGCAGTGGTCGTCACCGATCCACATCCGCCAGGACATAATCCAGGCTCCCTAAAATAGCGATAAGATCCGAAACCAACAACCCCCTCGACAACATCGGAATGGTCTGAAGATGAGCAAACGACGGTGTGCGAATATGACACCGATAGGCATAGTTACCGCCATCGCTGATCAGATGGTATCCCGAATTGCCCTTGGGCATCTCTACCGAGACCATCGCCTCACCAGTCGGCACAGGTTGGCCCCAACTTACGGATAGGAAATGATTGATCAAAGTCTCGATTGCGACCATCGTATCGGCCTTTCTGGGAGGCATCGCAAGTCGGTTTTCACTTTGATATAAGCCGGCAGGCATATTGTTCAAAGCTTGCTCGATGATGCGCACGCTCTGCCGCATCTCCTCGATGCGGACTAAAGTTCGCGCGTAGCAGTCGCCTTCGGTTGCGGTTGGGATTTCGAAATCGAACTGATCGTAGCTCGAATATGGTCTTTTCTTTCGCAAATCCCAGTCCAATCCGGTCGACCTCAAGTTTGGCCCTGTAACCCCCCACTCCGTCGCCGAATCAATCGTATATACCCCGACCCCTTTGGTGCGCTGTTTGAAAATTGAATTGCGAACGATCATCCGGTCATATTCTTCTATGCGGGCTGGGAAATATGACAGAAAATCCCGCACCAAACCATCCCAACCAGTGGGCAGATCCGCCGCGACCCCACCGATTCTGAACCACTGGGGATGCATGCGCCCGCCCGTGATCGCTTCGATGATATCAAACACCCGCTCTCTATCGTTGAATGTATAGAAAACAGGGGACATCGCCCCCACGTCCGTGGCGAAGGTGCCGAACCAGACGAGGTGGCTCTCCAATCGGAACAATTCGCACAGCAAAACACGGATGACTTGCGCGCGATCCGGCACCTGTATTCCGGAAATTTTTTCTACCGTCAGCAAATATGGCAGGTTGTTGTGGCACCCGCTTAAATAGTCAATGCGATCGGTGTATGGAATGTAGGTATGAAAAGTCTGCCGCTCGGCCATTTTCTCGGCTCCGCGATGATGCCAGCCTATGTCGACCGCGGAGTCTGTGACCTGCTCGCCGCTCATCTGAAGAATAATCCTGAGCAGACCATGCGTGCCGATGTGATGCGGACCAAAGTTGAGGTACATGTGCTCCACACCGTCGCGAGGCGTCAATCCCCAGCTTTCCGGATCGACCTGCAGCTCCTCTTCTTCACGCTGCTGTTTGTCTTCATCGAGGGTATAACCCGGCATCTCAGTAGCACGGGCAGGGTGCTCCTTTCGCAGCGGATGTCCGACCCAATCAGGCGGATTTAGAATCCGGCGCATACACGGGTGGTTTTCTATGTTTATGCCGAATTGATCCCACACCTCGCGCTCATACCAATTTGCGTTTTCCCAAATATCGGTTATGCTGGACACCGACGGATATTCGCCACGCAAAGGCACTTTCAGGCGGATATCAGAGTTGCGATCGAATGACAGAAGATGGTAGACGACGCTGAAGTCACATTCGGGTTGAGCTGCGGGAGTGCGCCGGGCGCGCTCGTCGATGGCAGCAAGATCGTAGAGCATCCGGTATGGTTTTTCGGCCTCCGACTTCAGATATAGCAGCACTTCTTTTACGCGAAAACGATCCACCCACAACGTAGGGACATCATCATTTGTCTTTTGCTGTGTGAAGACTATATCGGGAAACCGACTATGAAGCTCTTGGATTGGATTCACTAGACCTCGGTTGGCGGGCGGAGATCGGTTGTCGCCTGCCTCTCCTTTCGCTTGAGGTCTCTCATCGATGGCATCTCCGGCCGTTCAATTCTGCCTTCTCCGACAACCCAGCTCAACGGGCGTCTTTCGGAGCTAATCATATTTTGCAACAGCAGCAGCCCTTCCAGAAGCGCGTCCGGCCTGGGAGGGCAGCCGGGCACGTAAATATCTACGGGCATGAATCTATCCACCCCCTGCACCACACTGTAGATGTCATACATCCCGCCGGAGTTGGCGCAACTACCCATAGATATAACCCACTTAGGCTCCATCATCTGATCGTACAGGCGCTTTATTACAGGCGCGACTTTTCGAAATACCGTGCCCGCGATTATGATTACGTCGGCTTCTCGAGGGCTTCCCCTGATCACTTCCGCTCCGAAGCGAGCTATATCGTATTCGCTGGTGAATGCAGCGCTCATCTCCACAAAGCAGCACGACGTGCCAAACCCCAGCGGCCAAATAGAGTTTTTGCGGCCCCAGGCTATCAGATCATCGAGCCTGGCCAGCAAAAACCCCTCCCGCGCGATGGGTTTTGAACTAAGAAGTGGCGATGTGGTGGAATCTGGTTCGGGTCGTCTCATTGCTCTCTCCGTCGACCGGGATCGGAGAACCAATCAAGCCCCCCGAGCTTCCAAATATAAACAAGCCCCACCGCAAGTGTCGCAATGAACAGAACCGCCAAGCCATACCCAGGCCACCCAAGCTCTTGTGCACTTACGGCCCATGCGAACAGTATTGCGACTTCTACATCGAACAATAGAAAAAACAGCGCGATGAGGTAGTATGATATCCCGTAGCGAACACGCGCGGAGCCTGTTGGCTGGATGCCGGACTCATAGGGTTGGTTTCGCCCAGGCGCGGAATGTCGAGTCCCAAGCAAAAAGGACAGTGCGACCATGCCCGCGACAAGGACCAGCACCAACCCCCCATAGACGAGCACCGGCCATACGTCAAATGCTGCAAGTGTTAGCATACTCCGAGACTACTCCAAGAATCATCCGTTTACCTGCTATATTTTTCAGCAAAATATGGCAGCTTTGGAAAGCGATACCCCAATTGCAGAGCATTAAAACCCGAACGGGCGTTTCAGGCAGGTTAGAAGGCGGATAAAGATGAATAACCAAACGGAGGCATCTATGATTCTAATCGGGACGTCAGGGTTCAGCTACGAGGATTGGAGGGGCGTGTTCTATCCTGAGCATATCAAAAAAAGCGATATGCTATCCTATTATGCGCAGTCGTTTCCTGTCACCGAGATCAACGCAAGTTACTATACAATCCCCGGCGCCGCCTCTTTTGCTGGTATGGCTCGTAAAACTCCGGATAACTTTGAATTTGTTGTAAAAGCCCATCAGGATATGACCCATATCGAGAAGCCGAACCCTGCAACATTTGAGATATTTCTCGGCTCGATTCAACCGCTCAGGGATGCGGGCAAATTCGGGTGTATGCTGGCGCAATACCCCTGGAGCTTCAAATGCACCGACGAAAATGCAGATAGACTGAAAGATTTGAGGGATAGGATCGGGGATTTGCCTGGAGTAATCGAGTTTCGCAACGCCGACTGGGCAAATGAGGGTGCATTCGATTTGCTACGCGAACTGGACTTTGGGTTTTGTTGTGTTGATGAGCCTCACTTGAAGGGCCTTATGCCCCCCGCAGCAGTCGCCACCTCACAGGTTGGATACGTGCGTTTCCACGGCCGCAATGCAAAGAAATGGTGGAAACATGATCACGCCTACGAGCGCTACGATTATCTTTATACCGAAAGTGAACTGTCCGAGTGGAAACCCAGGATAATCGGCATCGAATCCGAGACAAACAAGACCTACGTATTCTTCAATACTCACTACAAGGCCAAGGCGGTGCAAAGCGCCAGGATGTGCGCAAAAATGCTGGGCCTGCCGCTGCCAAGCGGAGCGATTGATCCTCCCGCGGAGGGCATGCTTCCGTTTTGAAAGCGAAATAATTAGTATACATTTGTTCACCAAACCCATTGACAAACATCTGTTCGATGCCTATAATCCATGTAGCCACTTCCAGTATCATATTCAACTTTGAGCGTGATTCTTGAACAGAGATATACTACATGTCAGGCTTGATGCGTTCTTCGCCACGGTCGAACAGCGGCGGCGTCCCAATTTGGCCGGCAAGCCTGTGATCGTCACTAAACCGCACAGCAACACCAGCGGTATCGTCGTCTCCTCTTCGAGAGAGGCGCGCAAGCTCGGTATCAACGAAGGCGACAGCGTTCGGCACGCACAGCGAATCTGCCCGGATGTGGTTGTGTTCAAATCGGATTACGCCGCGTACAGGCTGGTATTCGGGGAGTTTATGGATATACTCTCACAGTTTACACCCCTTCTCGAGGCTGATGTGATCGGCAGCGCTTATATGGATATCACCGCGAGCCGCCGTCTCTTTGGAGAGCCTTCCGAGCTTTGCGCGAGGCTTATATCGGAGATCTCGGCTCGGCTGAATATGCCTTTGCTGATCGGGTGCGCCCCGAATAAGTTGCTGGCGAAAGCGGCGTCAGGCAGGGGCAAGTGGTTCATTCGCGTGAGGCCGGGTAATGAGACTTCTTTTTTAGACCCCCTACCGCTGTCGGTGCTGGATGCGGTGACGAGCAAAATCGAAAAGCGTTTATGTGAGCTTGGGGTGACAAAAATCGGACAGCTTGCGCAAATCGGCGAACCTGTGCTGGTGAGGCAGTTCGGTCTGATCGGCAGCGTGATCCACAAGCAAGCCGCCGGCATCGATTTCAGCGATAAGAGACAGGGATATCCGTCTGAAGTTATTCATACCGAACATACGTTTTCTTTATCTGCTGAAGAACCCGGTGAAATTGAAGCGTATCTTAAAGAAATGGCGGCCGAACTGGCTGCCACACTGCGCACAAGAAACCTGCTCTCCGGAGAAATAATGCTGGGTCTGGAGTGCGACCTGGGGCGGATGTACCCAATCTATTTCAAGTTCAAAAAGCCTACCTGCTCTACTTATACGATCACCCAAGCGCTGTGTAAGCTGTTCAAATCTCTGATAAAGCCCAAAATGGAGGTGTCGCGTGTATACGTGGAGTTATCCGAGCTGAGCGCGGGGGATAGTTTTCAACTCAGTTTGATCGGCGAAAATGAGAGGGGAAATCGACTGAATCGCGCCATTGAGATTCTGGCAGACCGTTTTGGAGATGAGAGCGTATTTGTCGCAAAGTCGCTAATGTCTCGAAAATCGGCCATCACAAAGGTTTATTAGCTATGGCCCGCAGCATACAGGTAATGTTGAACAGCAAGCACGTACCCGTGTCGTTCGAATGGCGGGGCAGAATGAGGCGCGTCAAAGAGGTGCAGGAGTGCTGGCGGTTGGTGGATTCGTGGTGGGACGGCGGCGGGGATCGCACATTTTTCCGAGTGCTCACCGACCACGGCGGGATATATGAGTTGTGCTTTGATCATAACGAGTCCTGCTGGGAGATGAGCGGGGTGAACGATTAGCATAGTGAAATATATTATCTTATCTGATTGAAAGCGCCAAAGATGAGCTTCACACATCTACACGTACATTCCAACTTCAGCTTTCTTGACGGCGGCAGCGGTGTTCGGGGGTTGATTGACCGTGCCAAGGCTGTCGGCTGTAAATCGCTTGCTATCACCGATCATAACGGGCTTTATGGTGCGGTGCGATTCTATGAGTATGCGAAAAAGGTCGGGGTAAAGCCAATCATCGGCGTAGAACTCGACATCGAGCGCACCGCGTCCGTAAAATCTCCCGACCCGCTCGCACACATTATCTTGATCGCTAAAAATCTCAGCGGATATTCCAATCTTTGCAAAATCATCACCCGCGCACAGTTATCGCACGAAAAAGGTAAGCCCGCGGCGAATATAGAGATGATAAAGCTGCACTCCGACGGTCTGTTTTGTCTCTCCGGGTGCTCAAAAGGGGAGATACCGACGCTGCTTGGCTGTGGCATGTTCGATCAGACGCGAGAGGTCGCGAAAAGATGGGTGGATATCTTCGGCCGGGATCGATTCTTGATCGAGATGCAAAATAATATGCTGCCCGGCTCCGCTTTGCTAAACTCACAACTCGCCGAACTGGCGGCAGAACTCGACTTGAGAATAGTCGCCACTAATAATGTTCACTACGCGGAAAAGGGGGAGTTCAAGACGCAAGATGTGCTGGTTTGCGTGCAGACCATAACCACCCTTGACGATGCACACCCGCTGCGCAAACGGAACAGCGAATATTATCTGAAATCGCCGAAAGCGATGGCGAACCTGTTTCGGCGCTATCCGCAAGCGATTAAGAACACAGCGTGGGTTGCGGATCAGTGCGACCTCGATCTCAACTTAGGCACTTTTCGTTTCCCTGGTTATTCGCTGCCGGGAGGCGAAACCGCTTACAGCTTTCTTTGCAAGCTGTGCTTTGATGCGCTGGAGCGGCTTTACCAGCCAATCACCCCACAAGTGGTCGAGCGTCTTCAGCACGAGCTTAAAGTGATCAACGACCTCGGATTTCCTGAATATTTTCTTGCGGTGTGGGATATCGTGCGTTATGCCCAAACTAACGGCATCAGGTGCTCCGGCAGAGGATCGGCTGCGGATTCGCTGGTCGCATATTGCCTTGGGATCACTATCGCGGACCCTATCGAGCATAATCTGCTGTTCGAGCGGTTCCTTAATCCCGAGCGCAAAGGTATGCCCGACATCGACATCGACTTCGACGCCGCCCGGCGCGATGAGGTGATCGAGTATATATACGATCGTTATGGCGCGGGCCTCGGGCGGAGTCAAAATATCAATACGGTGGACGACGATAAGGTCGCGATGGTCTGCACTGTGAGCTGCCTTAAGGCGCGGTCGTCGATCCGCGACCTGGGAAAGGCTATGGGATTTCCGCCGGATGATATATCCCGCCTCGCCTCCGCCCTGCCCCATATAGGCGGAAAGCGCATTCGGGAGGTTATGGATACGTATCCTGAGCTGCGCAACTCCAATATACCAATCGCCCGCATGGAGGCGCTGATCGACATATGTGAGAAAGTCGACGACTTCCCCCGCCACTTGAGTGTGCATCTCGGCGGCGTAGTGATCAGCAAAGGGCCTCTGACCGACCTCGTACCGCTGGAATGGGCGGCCAAAGGGGTGATCGTCACACAGTTCGATAAGGACGACATCGAAACCCTCGGCCTGGTGAAGATGGATATTCTGGGGCTGCGCAATCTGTCTGCGATAGAGGATGCGCTGCCTATGATAAAGCGGAATTACGGGATCGACCTGGACATAGATAATATTCCGTTAGATGATGAGCCGACCTATGCGACCCTGCGAAGCTGCAATACGGTGGGGTGTTTTCAGGTGGAGTCGCCGGGGATGAGGGGGTTGCTGGGAAGGCTGCAGCCGCAGGTGTTTGATGATGTGATCGCGCAGATATCGCTGTTTCGACCGGGGCCGATGCAGGCTGATATGATAAACCCTTTTATCGCACGACGTCACGGAGACGAAGAGATTACCTACCTCCACCCCAGTCTGGAGCCGATCCTCAAAGAAACCTGCGGGGTGATCTTATATCAAGAGCAGGTGATCTCGGTCTCGCATGCGCTTGCAGGGTTCAGCTATGGCCAGTCGGACTCGCTGCGCCGCGCCATGACCACCGACCGCAGTCAGGAGGGGATGGAAAAGATCAGGGCGATGTTCGTCGAAGGAGCGAAGGGCAAAGGGGTGGAACCGGAGATCGCCGAGGAGGTATTTTCCAAACTCAGGGCTTTCGCCGCTTATGGATTTTGCAAAGCGCACGCGGCATCGTTTGCCAAGATCGCGTTTCAGACGGCATATTTGAAGACTCATTTTCCGGCCGAGTTTTTCGCAGGCATTTTGAATAATGAGCCGATGGGGTTTTATCCGGCCAATGTGATCGTCGAGGAGGCGAGACGGCTGGGAATCGGGCTGCTGGGGGTCGATATCAATGCCAGTGAGGCCAGGTTCACAGTGGAGGTCGCAGAAGCTGACGACAGTGGATCTATAATCCCCTCTATTCGAGTCGGGTTATGCCGAATCAAAGGAATCAGCGATGCAGAGGCTGCGTCAGTTCTGGATGCTCGCTCGCAGAGGCCGTTTTCTTCGTTTGCTGATTTCTGTCTGCGAACAAAATGCGAACGCTCGACGATCGAAAACCTTATTAACTGCGGGGGGTTCGATTCGTTTCAAATACCCCGAGGAAAGCTGCTCTGGCTGTTGGGGGAAAGCAAGCTTGTTTCAAAGTCGAAGTGTTCTGATGCGCAATCGCCACGCTTGCTCGATAGCCTCAACGCCGATGATCTGGACGCGCGGCTTGCTCAACTCCCCGATAGCCCTGAATTGAGCTTGCATGAGCGAGTACGGATGGATTATGAAATCCTCGGTTTGTCTACTATATGCCACCCGATGGTATTTTATCGAGATAAGCTGGCCAAATCGCGAGTTTGCAGGGCCGCGGAGGTTAAGTCTCTAAAAGATGGGGCGATGGTGAAGGTCGCCGGAGTAGTGGTGGTGTGTATGCGGCCGCCGACAAAATCCGGGACAGTAGTTGTATTTATCACCCTCGAGGACGAAACCGGGTTTGCAGACTGCGTGGTATTCCCAAAAGTATATGAAAAATGCGGCGCTGTGATTTTCAACAACCCCGCCCTGATAATTGAAGGCAAAGCGCAGAGGATGGGAGAGACGTTCTCGATTATCGCAACCAGCGTCCGGCCGATGGGGCCTAACTATCGAACTGATAATGCAGCCAAGATCAAGCCATTCAAGGAGCGCCTGCGCTCGGCAGGGCAGCGAAGTTTTGTGAGGAGCGCGGGGGTGTAGCGTTTATATGCGCTACTTCGATCTTCTTTCCTCGAGCCTCCTGTCAAGGCCGGAGAGGGTCCTTTTTCGGAACCGCAAAGCCTCCGGAGTGACTTCAAGAAGCTCATCGTCGCCGATAAACGACAGCGCCTGCTCTAATGTGAAGTGCCTCGGCGGTGTGATGAGAACGGTTGCATCCTCAGTGGAGGATCGCATATTAGTCTGCTTTTTTGTTTTTGCAATATTGACGACCATATCATCGGATCGCGAGTTTTCGCCGATGACCTGCCCCTCGTAGACATCGTCCCCCGGAGCCACAAACAGCGTCGAGCGTTCCTGCAGGGGAGCGACCGCATAGGCGGTCGCACGACCGGTCTCCTTAGCTATTAAACTACCCCTGAGCCGCGTGTCGATCTCCCCTCGGTGTGCATCATATTTCAAGAAAATGCGCGACATCATCCCAAGGCCCATAGTCAGAGTCATAAACTCCGTTCTGAATCCTATCAGACCTCGCGTGGGGACGTGAAAAATCAGCCGATTCATCCCGGCGGCATCCTTGTCGATAGATATCATATCCCCCTTGCGAGCCGCAAGCTCCTGAATTATTGCACCAACGCTGCTGTCGGACACATCTATAGTGACCTCTTCAATAGGCTCGCAAAGTGTGTGGTCGATGGTTTTTGTGATAACCTTGGGCTTGCTTACGCATACTTCATAGCCCTCTCTGCGCATCGTCTCCAGCAGAATCGCGAGCTGCAGTTCCCCACGCCCCGAAACGTTGAGCGAATCAGGGCTGTCTGTGGGTTCGACGCGCAGGCTGATATTGGTCTTGATCTCGCGATAGAGTCGTGCCGATATGTTGCGCATCGTGACCAGCTTGCCGCTTCTGCCAGCCCAAGGGCCATTGTTTACGATAAAGTCCATCGAGACCGTCGGCTCGTCAATTTGAATCGGCTCTAACGCTTCAGGCTCATAGATATCCGCGACCGTGTCTCCGATATTTACTTCTTCGCAGCCCGACAGCATTACGATCTCGCCCGCGCCGGCTTCTTCCACTTCTATGCGTCTAAGCCCCTCGTAGACGAACAATTTAACAATATCGAACGTATCCTGCGTGCCGTCGCGCCTGATTATCGCCGACTTCTGGCTGCGCTGCAAGCTTCCGCGCAGAACCTTGCCCCCACACAGCCGGCCCAGATGGTCATCATAATCAAGGCTCGTCACTTGAAGTTGCAGCGGTCTGTCGAGCTGGGCTTTGGGGGGCGGAACGTGCGATAAGATCATCTGAAAGAGCGGATCGATGTCGGCGGATTGATCTTGCGGATCAGCGACCGCATACCCTTGCGATGCTGAAGCGAACAGATATGGAAAGTCGAGTTGGTCCTCATCGCAGCCGAGTTCGATAAACAAATCGAGGACCTCGTCCTGCACTTCGACAGGCCTTGCGCCAGGCCGATCTATTTTGTTAATAATGACAATCGGTCGGAGTTTGAGTTCGAGGGCTTTTTTGAGCACAAATCGTGTCTGCGGCATCGGCCCTTCGCATGCATCCACCAGCAAAAGCACCCCATCGACACTGCGCAGCACTCGCTCGACCTCTCCGCCGAAGTCTGAGTGGCCGGGGGTATCAACGATATTGATCTTCACACCATCATAGTGAACCGCAGTGACCTTGGAAAGAATGGTGATGCCCTTTTCTCTTTCGAGATCCCCCGAGTCCATAACACGTTCCGCGATGATCTGGTTGCTACGAAAAGCCCCGCTCTGGCGGAGTATTACATCTACAAGGGTGGTCTTGCCGTGGTCGACATGGGCGATGATGGCCACGTTTCTCATATCAGTTCTGACGTCGGCAGAGATCAATGGTTGTTCGATTGTTTGTTGGCTGTAACTCATAATCGTGGGCAAAACACGGCAAAAACGGCCAGCGCTCCCTTGAGAGACCCGGCCGCTGGACGTTTCGCTCTTGCTATTTTATTTTATCGCTCGAATAATAATAGGTCAATACAATTCTGAAAATAGATCCGGGTTGGGGTTCAGTTTTTTTTGAAAATGACACACTGAATGTTGACTTCAGCCGAGCAGCCTCGACAACGACAGATGGGTATGGCATAATGCAGGCAGGATTGTTGTGCGAAGAATCGGCAAACATTTGGCGATAATGATTTGGAGGGACGATATGTGCAAGCTTATTCGGTCGTGCAGTCGGTTTTTGATTATAGCTGTTGTTTTTGCTTTAGCGCCGGGCGCGGGTTACTGCATTCCTGCAAACCCTAAACCGATTACCGTCACGCAGCCCGATGGGACAACCAGAATCGATGTCTTCTTAAAGGGAGACGAACGGCTCCATTGGAACGAAGATAACGCCGGTTATCTTATCACGAAATCCCCCCAAACCCAGGCCTGGGTCTACGGTATCGTGGATGAAGGCAGAATCAAGCCAACACCTTATGTGGTCGGAAGCACTAACCCCACAGCTCTTGGGCTTGATAAAGCGGACATATCGAACCTCAAGCGATTCGATAGTAACTATAAGAATCCTGCACGCGATAAAGAGATCGGTATCCAGGCTGCAACCACCGGCACAATGAAAAACCTTGTGGTGTTGGTGAGTTTCGCCGACAAAGCGGTCGAATACTCGCAGCAGCAATTTGATGATTTGTTCAACCAGGTAGGCTACACCTACGACGGCGCGGTGGGGTCGGTGAAGGACTACTATCACGAGGTCTCTTATGGCGCTTTGACTGTGGAATCTACAGTGGTTGAAGCTGTTACATTGGACTATGGATACGCGTATTATGGGGCCAATGATAGTTCCGGTAATGACCTCAGGCCGCGGGAAATGGTGCAGCAAGCTCTTGCCAAACTGGCGCAGCGCGGGTTCAATTTTCAGACCGTTGATGGCGATGGCGACGGATGGGTGGATGGGCTGACTATTATACATGCGGGCGGCGGCGAAGAATATTCAGGAAACGACTCTAACTATATATGGTCGCACAAATGGTCCCTAACAACTACCGTCACATACAACGGCATCAAAATGAAAGAATACCACACCGAACCTGCCCGGCGAGGTTGGGACAGCAGTTCGTCGTCACAAGGCATTACGAGAATCGGTGTCATTTGCCATGAGAATGGGCACTTTTTGGGGCTGCCTGATCTTTATGACACCGATGGCAGCAGCGCCGGTGCCGGCAATTTCTGTTTGATGGCAGGTGGAAGCTGGGGCGGCAGTTCGGGTCATAGGCCGGTGCATCCGAGTGTGTGGTGCAAAGCCAAACTGGGATGGCTCTCCCCCACACTTATTTCATCTTCCGGCTCATATTCTTTAAGCCAAATCGCAACGAATCAGGCGGCGTATAAAGTGCAGGGCGCCTGCGGAAGCAAGCAATATTTTCTGATTGAAAACCGACAGGGCGCTGGTTTCGATGCATCGGCACCCGGATGGCAGCGCGGCATATTGATCTGGCATATCGACGAAACTGTGAGCAATAACAATAATGAATCTCGCTATATGGTTGATCTTGAAGAGGCAAGCTGCACCCAACATCTTGAAACAAAAAGCAACAGCGGGGATGATCTTGATTATTTTCGTGCGAACAACGCGGCCGGCTTCACAAACTCGACGTGTCCAAATAACCAGTGCTATTCGGGAACGCCTTGCGGACTTAACATACTGAATATAAGCTCAAGCGGCGCGACTATGACATTCAACGTAATACAAGGCGAATGTGAGCCGCCCGCTATTATTTCACAACCTTCAAACCAAACCGCGCGCGTCGGCCAATCCGCTGCATTCTCAATATCCGCAGCGGGAACAGGGATAACTTATCAATGGCAGATCAGCTCTAACGGAGGGCAAAACTATAGCAATGTGAGCGGCGGAACCGGGGCTACTACCCCTACTTATACTACCGCGCCGCTGACAACAGCCGATGACGGAATGAAGTATCGATGTGTGGTGTCCGGGTTGTGCGGCAGCGCTGCGACCTCTTCTCCTGCACTGCTAACCGTGACAAGCGCGAATGTTTTGCTTTATGAGGATTTCGAGAACGATTTTGTTGGTGCGGCGCCGGCGGGATGGACGGCGCAATATACGAACGGCTCCACGGATTGGCAGCGATATGAAGGAGCGCAAAATGGCGGGGGAGCGGCGCAGGGAGATTACAACGCCCGGCTGTATTTGGCCGCATATACACCATCTTCGACGTATTTGATCACCCCTGAAATAGCATTCCCATCGGTTACGGCGGAGGCTACGCTCGAGTTTTACCACAAACAAGAAATCTGGGTTTCTGACCAGGATACCTTGGAGGTTTATTATAAAACAAGCGCGTCAGGCGAGTGGAATTTGCTGGAAAGCTATACTTCCAACGTCGCGAATTGGACCAAACGCACTATTTCTCTGCCCAATCTGTCCGGCAGCTACTACTTGGCGTTTTTGGGCACTGCAAAATATGGCAGAGGAGTGTGCATTGACGAAGTGCAGGTATGGCAGGCCGCATGTAACCTGGTGGAGTTCACATCTCATCCGTCCGATTTGAATGTATGCCCAGGAAGCATTATATCGTTGTCGGTTGCGACTTATCCGACTGCCCTGCAGTATCAGTGGGAATATCAGCCTGCAGCGGGCGGACCTTGGATCGCGCTGACGGGCAAAACCACCACCACATACAATTCCGGAGTGACAGCCGCCGATAACGGCAAAAAGTATCGCTGTCTGGCAACCAACCTGTGTGGAACAGTGGCCTCCAATCCAGCGACCCTGACTATGAAAAAGTCGACTACCGTCACCACTCAGCCGACCAATCAATCCGTGTGCGCAGGGGATGTTGCGACATTCACCCTGGCAGCCGATGGGGAAGGCAGCCTGACGTATAAATGGTATACGCAGGCGGTTGGGTCTCCATACTGGATTGAGATTTCAGGAGCGACCAGCGCTAGCCTGGCATATATTGCAAACGCAACGGACAATGGCAGAACGTTCCGCTGTACGATATATGGCGGCTGCGGCAATACCGGCTCCAGTATCGTCACTTTGAACGTCAAACAGCCAACTGCTATAACCTCACAGCCAAGCAACCAATCGGTGGGACCAGGAGACACTGCGACTTTCAGTGTGGTTGCAACGGGTGAAGAGTTGTCCTATCAGTGGCAAAAGAGTTCCGATGGCGTGGTTTGGTCTGATGTGGGAGCCAATAGCAACACCTACAGTTTTGTCGCCAATTCGGCAGATAACGGAAAGAAGTATCGCTGCCTGGTATCCGGAGAGTGCGGCGATGAATCTTCGATTGATGCGACATTGACAGTCGATGCCGCGGATATCTCTATAGGAGCGGCAAAAATGCTTCCGGACACGACCAGTGTCGTAATGCTGGCCAAGGCGGTGACTTTAAGCGGATCCGGGTTCTTTTATGTGCAAGAAGATGATCGAACCAGCGGGATCAGGGTTCATAAGTCAGCCCACGGGCTGCAAGCCGGGGATCGAGCCGATATATCCGGCGCTACATCAACAAATTCCCAAGGCGAAAGATTTATCGAAGCCAGCTATGTCGAGAAGAATGGCGCAGGCGACATCTCTCCTTTATTTATGAACAACGCAGTGCTGGGCGGAGGAGACTGGTATTATAATCCTACTACCGGCGCAGGGCAAAGGGGGGTCGGGGCTGGGATTGGTTTGAATAACATAGGGCTGCTGGTGCGAGTGCAGGGCGAGGTGGTCGAGACCGACGGAGGAATTTTGCGAATCAAAGATGGTTCGGTATCGGCGATCAGCGCAACGCTGCCGACCGGAGTGTCATCACCCGTCGTAGGCGACGTTGTGGTTGTTACCGGCATATCGTCGCTGTTATCACCCGGAGGAACACCACTGGTTATAGCTAGTGATGTTCGTGTTATAAAAGAAGTGGTGCAAAGCGATTGACCTGAACGCTGCGGCTGACATGATTAAGCGCCCGGACAGTGTTTCGTCCGGGCGCTTTTGCATCTATGATTTTCCAGCCGGGCAGCGCAGATTCAACCACCCCGAAAGATCAAGCCCTGATGCGACGGGCACATTTTGGAGGTAAACTCACCTCTGGCCGAATTAGATCGGCCTGATCAATATTTGTTCCATCCTCCCGAATACTGTGAGCGGCAAACGGTAAATGATTTTCATTTATAGTTTTCCACGCAAAATGACCGGGCCATCCCCGCACTATTGCTGGTTCTCTGGTAAAATGAGCAGTATATTTCGCTAATGAGGGCAGGCCGGATTACCTTGAGGAGACCGTTTGTACTTCTATCGACCAGTATACGATGTCCAGGTCGGGATCGCTGACAGCCGGGCCGTCGGAGTTGTATCCGTAGTATAATCGATCGTTGGTTGTGTCGACATTTACATAGTTCTGGCCGCTTGGGCCGAGGCCATCCCAGATCCTGCCGGTGACGAATTCTCCCGAGACAGGCAGCGCATTTGTCGTGATAAAATTGATGTCGAGCTGTTTGATATCATCTACCGGTATGGCTGTCGTGGCGACCTGGCTCAGGTCGATTATCACACGCAGNNGGAGCCGCCTTCGAGAAGTTCGGCCCTTATGGGAGGCTGCGGCGGGGTGATGTTCAAAAAATAAGAGCCGGACAGCACTCCGTAGATGTATCCTTCGGTGTTGGTTGAGTCGTAGCGAATGAACGAGGTCAGTCCGACGCTGTGTTGTGCGTCCTGTGATGTGACCCAGCCATTACCTCCGTAGGGTGGATAAACGGCTGCCCAAGGCCCGGTATTTGGATCGCCATCGTTGTCTATGGCGATAAAATAGTGCCTGTGCGTTCCAGTTACTGAGTCGAAAGGATTTATCCTGCCCCTGACTTTTAGGGTAAGGACAAGTTGTTTGCCGGTTGTTGCAGGCCCGGACGGAAACCTGGCGCAGCCGGTGAACGTAAACAAAGTGACCAGGGCTACTATTATAAATATTGTGACCCGTAGATTACCCATGAGCTTTGACATCCATTATAACCTGCTCAAGCGATTTCGTCACGTAGCTCTATCGGCGGCGGCGGGGCTTATTCTTGCTTTGGCGATGCCGAGGCCCGGCTGGTGGTGGATGGCGTGGGTTGGGTTGATTCCGCTGCTGGCGGCTTTGCGAGGTCTCAGTGCTCGTCGTGCTGCGTTGTGTGGGTTCGTGTGCGGCGCGTTCTATTACGGGATCGTTTTGCGCTGGATTATGTTATTTGGCCTCTTACCCTGGGCGCTGCTGATAGTCGTCGAATCGCTGGGTTTCGGGTTATTCGCGGCGATTTGCGCAAGAGTTGCGCCCTGGAGAATCGGCCGATTCGGCTATCTTGCTGTCCCCGCGGGGTGGACGGCGCTGCAATTTGTGAGAACCCTTGGATCTTTTGGATTTATCTGGGGCAGTCTTGCTCATAGCCAGGCGAATTGTCTGCCAGTGGCGCAGATCGCATCCATTACTGGCCCGTGGGGTATCGATTTCATCATTTGTTTTGCGTCCCTCGCGATATGGTCGGCTATCAGAACACGATCCATAAAGCCGTTAATTGCTGCATCATTGGCAGCGGCCGGGGTTGTTCTGTTCGGTGCCTGGAGCTTGACAAGCTCTGCTATGCCGGGCAAGAGCTTCAAGGTGGCGGTGCTGCAGGGGAATCTGAAAAACGACTTCAATCCTATCCCTGACTATATTCCTGCTGCTCTCGATAAGTATTCGACGATGACTCGAGACGCGGCTAAAAGTCGGCCCATAGTCATCTTGTGGCCGGAGACCGCTCTGCCGACTGATCTATCCGAGCCGTGGCTGGCAGATAGTCTGGCGAAGCTGGCTCGCAGCACGGGTTCTTTTCTGCTCGTAGGGGGCTATGCGTCGCCTGACCCCGCAACGCCGGGATGTATTTACAATTCGCTATTGGGGATGAATTCGCACGGCTTGTTCGCCGGATCATATAGCAAAGTCAAGCTGGTCCCCTATGGCGAATTTGTGCCTCTGCGACAGTATATGCCGTTTTTGAAGCGTTACGGGATCAGAGCCGAGGACCTTTGCGCTGCTGACGACCATGCACTGATAAATACTCCGATAGGGAAAATCGGGACGAGCATCTGCTTCGAGTCCACATTCCCACAAATCGCATGTGCGGAGACATACAAAGGCGCGGAGCTTTTGTGTGTTGTCTCTAACGACGCCTGGTTTAAGCGCACATCGGCGCCAGAGCAGCATTTTATGATGGCAAGGCTGAGAGCGATCGAGAACAGGCGTTATTTGCTCCGGGCGGCGGGCACAGGGATATCAGCAGTGATCGACCCCTACGGCAGAATCCGGCAGCAAGCAGGACTATTCAAAACGGGCACGCTCATCGGTGAGGTCGTGCCCATACGTAAGCTCAGCATCTACACGCTATCAGGGGATTGGCTCGCCTATATAAGCTGCTTCATCGTCGTGCTCGGATTGATCCGGTCTGCTTGCGGTTTGCAAAAGCCTGCGCGTGAAAAACATCCTCAGGAAATTTCACACTGATAATCGTTTGTTCTTGCTGGTCGCCGAGATTAGCGTGTATCTTCTGATCGATCCTTTTGCCGATAGCCAGCGCGCAAAATATCGCTATGATCGACAATAACACCAAAGCGCCGATAAACATAAACATCGCTGCAACCTCACTTCGTTAATACTGATATTGTTCTTCCCGACTCTCGGTTTGGTCAAAACAGAGGCCATTAGATTAAATCAGCCGCGTGTAAACCCGCTCAAGCGGGTAAGTATAGAGCCACACGAAATGGCTGTGACAATATACAAAGGAAGGTATTTGCGTTGTGGGTTATAATTACTCATTGGGATACCAGGCCCGTACACCTTTTGAATGGTTTGCGCGTTATTAGCATAGGCGGGTAGATGTTGCACGATGCAGCTTACGAGCCGATTGGTCGGTGCAGCAAGTCCCTTGACACCCACCGAACTCATCAGTTATACTTGACCAGACGTGATTTGTGCTTGTCGGCGAGCTGACTGAGAGTAGAAATCCGACAGGAGGTCTAGGCATTTGGGCAAGCTCTC
>LSQX01324076.1_pt1 | contig 27226 bp, 20 predicted proteins | sample 654561 | NCBI WGS metagenome assembly LSQX01 (sample SAMN04489861, study PRJNA283612) | anaerobic digester metagenome | isolation source: 4 biogas reactors fed with cattle manure at either 37C or 55C with and... | place: Denmark: Kongens Lyngby | collected 2014
CTGCCAATTCCGCCACTTTCGCAGGGTCAAAAAGCGATGGGGATTTTATACCACAATCAAATCAAAGTCAATCAACCCGGCAACCCCAAAATTCACCACCTAGTCTTAGCTGGAGGCCCAAAATCAAGTTTTTGAAGTCAGTTTTGTGCTTTGGTCAGCTTTTCTTGATCAGGCACAATGTTTAGGCAAAAACCTTCACCTACTTGGTGATCATCATTCTTAGATATTCGTTACGAATTCAAGGACAGAATTTATTTGATGGTGATTTGAGGTGAATCTTGGGCCCACCTTGTTGACTTTCCAGAGCACCTGGTTTAGACCGAATTCGTCGTTTTGGATGACGATGATTGTTTCGGCCATGTACATTGGGAGTGATCATGCGTTTGAATTACCTGGCAAGGACTCTGGTAGTTGCGGCGGCAGTAATAGTCGGCCTTACCTTTGCAGCCTGTGGTGCTGATGACGACGACGTCTGCCTGCACGACTTCGGTCCCGGATATGAGTGCTTCCCTGATTGGGACAAAGAGCTGTGCGACGAAAAGAATTGGGATTGGGTGGAAGGTCAAACCTGCAGCGAACTTGGATACAATGTCCTGTGCGGTGGGCAGTCTTACACCAAGCCGGGCACCTGTCCGTTCTAGGTGTCGTTAAAAACGCAACGTTTAGAAAATATGCCGCAACGGCCGATGACGTGGAATCGTTACGGTTAGATCGAAACTCGTCCGATGGTTCCTCGACAACGAGCTTAGATGGGGCTGGGATTGGCGTTCGCCAAAGACGCTTTTACAGGATTACCTGGCCATGAATCCCGGCCTAGTCTTAACGAGACGGATAGACTTTAAGCTTTGTACCTGGAAACAAGGTGGTTCGCTTTAATCCATTCCACTGCTTTAGCTGCTCTACGGTGACATTATACCTGCGGGAAATCGTCCAAAGTGACTCACCTACACTCACCACGTGGATTTGGTAGTTGCCCCTGGGCTTTGTGGCCGATGCCTTCGAAGGCTTGCTGGCATCTGCCTTTGGGCGTTTCTTTTGGGTGGGCTGTAGGATCTCCAGCTGCTTGGCTCGCGGGTGCTTCTCCATCCACTTTAGGCTAACCACCAACGCCTCTGCCAATAGTTCCCCTTTTAGATAATAGCCCTTGGGGGTCAGGTGGACTCCGTCAGTGCGTGCGTACCCTTCTTCCTGCCAGCGTGGCAGCGACTTGGGGCCACCAGCTACCCAAAACCAGTCCCAAAACGCGACCTTTTCTTCAAAGGCAATCCGTCGCACCAGCGCCGCAAAATCGCGTCCAGATGTAACGTGCACCTTCTTGAAGTACAGATCCTGAGCGGAGGTCAGTATGATCAGAGCCTGGGGAACTGCGGCTCGAATCTTGGCCACAGAATCGCGAATCACCTGCTCTAGGCCTGGCTCGATGGTATCGTAATAAAGGTAGTCGTTAGTACCAAAGTCGATAACAACAATGTCGGCCTGCAGAGCGGCCAATTCGGCCTCCATGTGAGCCATATGTAGCAACGCCCAGTAACGAGAGGCACCAACACCAGCTGTGTGAACCTGCACGCCTCCAGGTCCGACGCGCTCTATCGAGACACCCCGAATCTCAAAGGGAGCTTCTGGGCCTAGGCCCTCAAGAGGCCTGATGGTCAATTGGCGGGCAGCACGTGGCAAGATGGCCTCAATAAACACAGGGTCATCTTCAGCCGCAGCTGGAATCACCGCCTTGATCAACTTGCCGTCCGCCTCAATACCCAAGGTCATCGGTTCAGCATTCCGGGCGCAAAAGATTCGCAGCCGCCGCGAATCGGCTTTTGGGGCACGCTTCATCTGAATGGTAAAGGACGCTGCTGGGTCCGTAGTTCGACAGGTCATGCCAACAACGCCAAGGGGCAGTTGTGGGGGCACACGGCGGCTTTTTGCGCATTCCCACTCGCCCTCGTGTTCAGTGCTGTAACCCGCCGGTGTGTAGGTGCGGGCGGCGCTGTAAGGAAAGACCAAGCCAAATCCTGCGTTTCCGTACGTGTGCTGCAGGCGGTCACGCAGTCCCTCGGTGTAGGAGCCAAACTGCACGTGCGAGTCCCCCAGATGAACGATTCTCAGCCCCAAAGACCTGACACGTCGCAGGCGCTCATTTAGTCGATTAGCCCCTTCACGGTCTGGAAACTGGATCCGGTTCATTCTGGGTCGAATGCCGATGTCAGATGGAATTTCAACAGGCGCCGCGACACTAGGATTCCAAGCAAAGACCTGCATCAGCGCAAAGATCCAAGACCTGGCAATCAGCCAGCGCAAAGCCGGAAAGCGGTGATGAAAGCTTAGTGCTTTCTGCACAATGGTCTCCTTTTAGCCGTCCGGCGCCGGGGCGTCTGGGGGAGGACTGGGACGCGAAGCGGGAGGCCCGCGAAGTACGCTCATGATCTTATTGGGATGGTACCTAGAATTAGCCGTGAACACTCCGTTAAGAATGATCACGTCTGTGATTCCATACTCCCTAACCAAGGACGTAACCTTGCCGTCAAAGTAGCGATAATCGACTATTAGCACCTGTTCGAACGAGGACACCAAGAAAACCCCGAAAGGATTGCCATACGAGTTCTTCAGCAGTAGCACACGGCGCCCGTTTTTGTTCGATGTCTTGACGACCATCAACGGGTGATCACCACCCAGGAAAACACCATAGCCTGGGGCTCGCTCGAATAACAGCCGGGTTCTGGTTCCTTTAGGCGGCGCGTCTGGCCCTGCCTCAAACCGTCGTGTCTCGTACGACACGCTCGGCAGCCAGTACTCAACCTGATCCTTTTGGCGCTTTAGGCCAGAATCCCGCGTGTAGCCGTACAGTGACCCCAACCAATCGGGGCGTACACGCTTTTCCATCTTGTCCAGAGGCACAGGCTCCAGGCCAGCCGCTTTGCACAAGGCCCTGTATGTATAGTAGGCCCCAAGGGCGGTCCAGTGATGGTCGGTAAAGAAATATAGGTATTCGTCTAAATGGGCCTGGATCTCACCATACGCATCAACGCGACTGATGCCAGGCGCAAGCATCTCATAAGTGGCGTCAATGTTTGGCTTCTCGGGGCGAGATCGGCGTCGAGGCGGGTCGGGACTGTAGAATTCAGCCGCGCTGGGGACGACCACCGCGTACAGACGCACCGACTCAGGGAGCGCCGAACGATAGGCGTTTAGGGTTTTGGCCCAGAGTCTAGCGCCCTTGGGGCCAGCGCCAAACGTCTGCATAGCTCGGCCTTTATAGACTAGGATGCCTCGATTTGAAGTTACCTGCTCATCAGGATCTTCCACATCGTTAGTGGATGCCTGTGCTGAAGCCGCGCCCACACTCCCTGCAACCCTAACGTCGGGCGGGACTGCAACAGTGTCCCCTAAATCACCCTCGTCATCAGTAGCCTCACCGTCGACGGGATCGTTCACCGAGGCTGTTTGGCCAGGTTCTGCCTGATCGGCCTGGCCTTCTGGGGCGGCCAACTCAGCCGGCATTTCCTCGGTCATAAAATCGTCCGGCACCTCCTCGACCGCAACCGGCGTTTTTGCGAACTCTCCCTCGTTGACCTCCACATCGTAGAAGGTACCGTCGTCTGAGCGCACACCCAAAAGGTCGCGTATCGTCGCGTGCACCGTCACCCATTTGTCGCGCATCGGAAAGTGGTCAGCGATGTATTCTTCAACGGCATTCGAGTAGGCCCCACCAAACATGGCGTCGAAAGTCAGAGGTGGTAGGCTCGCCATGCGTCGGTTCTCTCCAGCCAGAACCTCATCTGGCTGACTCCAAAACATAAACCCAACCAACATCCAAACAAGGGTCAGGCTGAACAGAGCCACGTTCAAGATGTCCAAGATTCTTCGATGCACGCAAAGGCTCCCTAGAATCTAAAGTAAAGAAACGGATTAAACGTTTTACCAACCAGCATTGACACGCTGATTAGCAGCATTACCAAGTTCAAGCACGCGGTCAGACCGATGCCTCCCTCGATCCCAGGCCAACGACGCCCTATCAAGTCACGTCCCTTGCTGACCAAAACCTGGATCAGCGGGGTACATAGTATCAGCGCAAGCACCAACCAGAAAGCGTGCTGCCTAATCGAGTCCACCAGATCCGGGGTGACCCACGGCCCTGAATTGGCGCCAAAAAGTACGCCAAAGAACTGCACCATGCGTCCCCAGTCAACGAAGTAAAAAATCCCCCAGCTTAGGAGTACGGCAAAAAGCAGGTAGACGTGACCGAAGAAGGCTGGCAGGCGGTCAAACAGGCGTTTAAGCGCGATTCGTTCGAGCGCAATCAGCACCCCAAAGTACAGCCCCCACACGATGAAGTTCCAACTTGCACCATGCCACAACCCGGTTAAAAACCACACGATGAACAGATTGCGAAAGGGATGACGTCGCTTGCCGCCCAGCGGAATGTAGAGGTAGTCCCTGAAAAAGGTCCCCAAGCTGATGTGCCAGCGTCGCCAAAACTCGGTGGCGCTGCGGGCGATGTAGGGGTGCTCAAAGTTTTCGTTGAACTTGAAGCCAAACATTCGACCAAGACCAATAGCCATATCGGAATAGCCAGAAAAATCGAAGTAGATCTGCAGTGCAAACATCGACAGGCCGAACCACGCCTCACCTGTAGACAAAGTAGCGAGATCACGTTCCAGATAGCGCACCACCAATTCGCCAGCAATGTTGGCGATGGCAACCTTTTTAAAAAGGCCAACGCAGAAGCGGGTGATCCCTTGTGAAATATCTGAAAGCGAGGCGACACGAGACTCAATCGCCTCCATAATATGGCCGTATCGCACGATTGGACCGGCCACGAGTTGGGGAAACATGCCGACGTACATCAAGAACTTCCAGAATGATCGCTGGGCAGGGACCTCGCCGCGGTAAACGTCGATTACGTAGCTAATGGTCTGAAAGGTGTAAAAGGAAATGCCAAGCGGCAAGGCAAACGAGGGCACTGGAAGCTGCGTACCAAGAAGCAAATTGATGTTTTGCATCAAGAAGCCGCTGTACTTGAAGACACCTAAAATGCCCAGGTTGATCACTAGACATGACACTACGGCCAGCCGGACTAAGGGGTGACTGCGGTATCGTGTAATAATCAGGGCGTGAACATAATCGACGCCAGCTGAAATCAATAAAAGGACGACCCAGACAGGTTCTCCCCAGGCGTAAAACCACAACGATGCAACGACCATCCACGCGTTGCGCCAGGCAAGCCGAGGTAGTAGGAAGTAGACTAGTAGCGTCAAAGGAAGGAAGAAGCCTAAAAAAGTGAGACTAGCAAAGACCATTCCTTTCCAACGCGTCTAAACGTGCCTGGGCTTGTATCACAGCCTTCCAAAAACCGTCAAGACACTGTCAGAGCCTGATTGGGTGCCTGACGCTCAAGTAAGCAAGGCAATCCCCGCACAGGTGCACTTTGATCAATGGTGTAGCGCACGCATCGTATCGTGGGAATCTACTGTACCGGCCTAGCAATGCGAAAACCCATGTAGTCGAAGCTGTCACTAGGCGTATCGTAAAGAAGGCGATAAGCCGACCGCACACCCTTGGCGTTATGTCCCCAAGCTCCGCCACGCAGGACCCTGTATGAACCTGCCGGTTGTTCCCATGCAGAACCATCAGTTGGGGCACCTTCGTAATTGTCATGGAACCAATCCTGGACCCACTCCGAAGCATTGCCAGCCATGTCGCACAACCCTTGAGCTGTATTACCTTTTGGCTTACTACAAACTGGACGCGTACTCTTGCTGAAACCGCCCCAACCATCTTCACTCATTACAGCCAAGGAACGATTTGCCTCCTCATTACCCCAGGGATACTTTTGATTCTGACCACCACTACGAGCTGCATACTCCCACTCAGCCTCAGTAGGTAAACGACCGCCAGCCCACTTAGCGAAGGCTTGGGCTTGGTGCCAATTCACGCATACCACCGGTTGGTCGTCGCCTTGAAAACGACTTGGCAACTTTCCGGGTTTCCACTTACCAAATCTCCAAATGGAATCCTTCCAAATCTGACATGTACCATCCAAAACATGGGCTGCGGTGCAAGCCCCCGCATCCACACATGATTCGTACTGCCTGAAGGTAACTTCAGTTTTTGTCATTTCAAAGGTCGGTACCGTTACTTGATGAACTGGCTGTTCAGTACTGTGAGAGTCCTCATCATCGGCTCCCATCTCAAAACTACCACCTTCGATTCGTACCCACTCTAGTTCGAGTCCACTAGCTCCTTGGCCCAAACCAGCTTTCCCAACCCCATCCTTTTTCTTCGAACCACACCCAACACCTGACAAAAGAACCACACCCACCAACAAAAGCAAAACTCTTTGATAACTACAATATTTAGAATTGGACATACCCCAGAACCTCAAATGAAAAGACAACAAGCAACCAAAGACAAACAGTTTACAAAATCTGCCCAAAATAGCCTTCCATGAACTTGGTGAAGGCCTTCATTTCGTGGGGCTGGATGTCGCCTATGTTGGCGATTCTGAAGGTGTTTGCTTCAGATAGCTTGCCTGGGTAGATCGTGAATGCCAATTCGCGGGCTTGGTCGTGGAAAGTGTCGAATGAATACGCTGGCGAGTCTGGCTCGATGATGGCTGTTATCAGCTTGGATTGTACGTCTTTAGGCACCAGCATTTTTAAGCCGAGCCTTTCCACTGACTCGACCAAGATGTCCCAACAGGCGCTGTATCTGGCGTATCTGGCCGCGATGGTTTCAATCTTTGTCTCAATTATTGCCTGGCGAAGGGCGTACAACGCCTGAACTGGTGGTGTAAATCTGGTTTGGCTTGTTTTGACGAAATAATCGTGCTGTAACACCAGGTTAAGATAAAAGTTCCTTGGTGGATAAGGTCGGATTGCCTCAAAAGCCTCGGCCCTGGCAAAAACAAATCCAACGCCTGCCATCCCTTGAATGTTCTTGTTGGAGGTCGAGGCCATGAAGTCGATGCCGTCATCATCCATATCGATTGGAATCGCTGCAAAGGCGCTGACCGCATCAACAATCGTTGCAATGCCTTGCGCTTTTGCAAAACGGCATATCTCTGGAACTGGGTTTAACAACCCTGTCGTGGTTTCATGATACACCATCGCCAGATGGGTAAAGGCGCCATTAACCAACAGCTTTTTGACCTCATCCACGTTTATCGGCAGATAGCCACTGGACTTGTACACCTCGAAGTTCAGTTTGTAGACATCGGCAATCTGAGCCAGCCTCTTGCCATAGGCGCCGTTGTCGATAATCAGCAACTTTCCATCATCTGGGACACATGAAGAGATCATTACCTCGTCGGCGGCAGTTCCAGAGCCTCCAAAAAGTACCGTGTGTACCTTGCCAGGTTTGCCAACCATCAAGGAAAGCTCGTCACAGATCCACTCCATCACGCGACCAAATTCAAGCTCCCTGGGACAAACGTCAGCGCAGACTTGGGCCATTTTCACGCTATCGGTCGTCGTGGCTGGACCTGGATTTAAAAGCACCTCACGACGTGATTGGCGCAAAAGTTCGCGTTCCACGATCTTTGGATACACCGTTTCAACGGCACCCTTTAAATGGTTTTCATCGTCGATTTCACGCCAGGCGTAGTCGTTGATTTTGCGAATGAAAATACGGTCATTGACTACAGCCCTAGATGAACTAAACGCGGTCATGGCAACTTCGTACTCCATCCGCGGTTGCTGCTCTTTTTGGTCTTCACAGTAGGCCACCATCCAGTCTAAGGCCGGCTTCGAAAGCCTTGTGATTCCCACAAGTTCCCCTGCAATATTCGCCAAGTCGCCAGCCTTTTTAGAATGCGCCCTTAGAAAGCCGTGGTCGTCTTGTTCCAGATAGACCTCATCGCCAGAATTGGTGGCACCACTGGCCAAAAGCACGTTCTTGTGACTTTCATTTACTAGGACAAAAAGCCCAATATCGTCATAAATCAAGTCACTTTCCAGCAACAAAAAGTCGCCTTTGACCAAAGGAGCGCAACAGGCAAGAGTCCCCATGCTACCGGTGTTTGCATAGTCCTCATTTTTTGCCAGTTTGACGCAGTGCCACTTGGCGGCTAAATCCTCGTACCAGGAACTGCAGTGGCCAGTCCCGATAATGATTTCCTCGACGCCACAGGCAAACAGCTTTTCCACTGAACGCTCAATGATTGCCCTGCCCCCAATCTCTAAAAAGCCCTTGGGCATGGCCTCGGTCCGGCCTTTTAATCGAGAACCAAGTCCACCTGCCATAATCACAGCTTGTCGAATCATTCTTTACCACCTTGTACAAATGACATGAAAAGCGCCTTGTTATCCTTTGGCGTTGATTTAGGCCTGCCTAAATCCTTGCGGGCGCCCTTTAGCACCGGAATTTCAATAAACCAGGGGCCAGCCCCAGCATCAAGCCCCTGCATGACCGCAACTATGTCTGGTGCACCACAAAGGCGCACCGTATGGGGATAGCCACTAGCCTTGGCAATCGCCAAGAAGTCGATGCTCGCGCCAACAGTGGGCTGGCCGCCCACCGAATCATGTGCCCCATTGTTGAACACAATGTGGACATAGTTCGTCGGCTTTAACGCCCCAACAGTAGAAAGCGCCCCCATGTGCATAATCGCCGCGCCATCTCCATCAAGGCAAAAAACGCGCCGGTCATTCTTTTCCAAGGCAATCCCAAGGGCAATCTGCGATGCGTGCCCCATGGAACCCACCGTCAAAAAGTCCCTTTCATGCCCCATCCCCATCTTTTCGCGCAGTTCATAAACCTCTCGGGATGTCATACCCGTTGTAGACACAACAATATCGTCGCTTTGCATCTGGCCAAGGACGATCTCCAAGGCCTGCTCCCTGGTAAGCTCGGCCTGCTGCTCAAATTTTGCCTTAAGGGAATATGGGGCAAAAGTGTCCTTCTTAATCACCAAGGCAAAGGGGCTTTTGTGCTCTTTTAGATGACTGTAGCAAGTCACAAGCTGTTTTTTGACCTCATCTAAATCATCACTTAGCACCTCGTAGGGGATTTCCATGGTCTGCAACAACTCAAGGGTAAGCCTGCCTTGTGTTATATGCTGCGGCTCATCCTTTACCCCTGGCTCGCCACGCCAGCCAATCATTAGAATCAAGGGAATCGAGTAGACATCCTTGTCAGCCAATGACAGCAAAGGATTTACAGTATTTCCAAGCCCAGAGTTTTGCATGTAAACCAAGGGATACTTGCCTGTAGCCAGGTGATAACCTGTTGCCAGCCCAACTGAATTGCCCTCATTTGCAGAAATGATGTGACGCTGCGCAGGCACAGAATCGGTTATGTAAGCACAGATATTTTTTAGCAACGAGTCTGGAACTCCTGTAAAGAAATCGGTTCCATGTGCGTGCAGAAGGTCGAAAAAGTCTTTAGCTTCAATCATGTTGGTCCTCTTTGGATCCTGAGTCTAAAGATCCAGGGTTACTGCCAATCATTTTGCCCCTTTTGCTCCTAGACCCAAGCCCGTCACTTCGTGCCTGGAATCAGCTCCAAAATCTGCTTAATCGGCATACAAAGGTCGTCAGCTTCCAGTGATCGCTCATGTTCCAAGATGCTGGTTGCCACCTTGACCATGGCCGGATATGAAGCTCTAAGCATGTGGTTTGCATAGATTATGATAGTCGCCCCCCAACCCGCCAGTTCAGCCTCAGTGAACTGATTGTAAGTTGTAGGCACCACAACTATTGGGATTGAAGGGAATTCAAGGCGAAAACGCTGGCAAAACTCTTTGATATCTTCACCAGATTTTTCCTTGCTGTGGATCATGACGCCATCAGCTCCTGCCTTCACATAGGCTGCTGCCCGCTCCAATGCGTGGTCTACCGAGTAGCCAGCTATCAGACTTTCCAAGCGCGCAATAATCATAAAATCCTTGGTAACTTGCGCCCGTTTGCCCGCACTGATTTTTTCGCAAAAATCTGGAATTTCCGCCAAAGTCTGCTTCACATCTGTTCCAAAAAGGGAGTTTTTCTTTAGCCCCATCTTGTCTTCGATGATCACGGCAGAGATACCGTTTCGTTCCAAAGTTCGCACAGTAAAAACAAAGTGCTCCGTCAGGCCACCAGTGTCGCCGTCAAAAATGATTGGCTTAGTCGTACACTCCAGAATGTTTGTTAGATCCTGCAGCCTTGTTGTCAGGTCAACCGCCTCAATATCAGGCTTTCCCTTGACAGTTGAATCAGTCAGGCTTGAAGCCCACATCCCATCAAAGGCGTGCAGTCCGTCATCCTTGGTAATCGACAGGTTTTCAACGATAAGCCCAGAAAGCCCTGAGTGGGCCTCCATAATTCGCACCACCTTCTTTGCCAAAATCAGGCGGCGCAACGTCTTCATGCGCACTTCCGGCGTGGTACCAACCGTCCTCATGTTGTCGGTAAGCGCCGTCGAGTCGATGCCTTTAGTGTAAGGAATTTCAACGACTTGCCCACCAATCTCGGCCATACAGGCAAACACGTCCTCGCGAATCTTGCTGTATGAACCGGTCTTCCAATCGTCACCGTGGATGATGTAGTCCGGCTTCAAGGCCCGCAGGTTTGGGACATAACTCCAGTCCTCCTGCGGCACTACCCTACTGACCCCTTTCAGACTTTCAACCACCTGCTTTCGCTGCTCATAAGTCAGATAAGGTAAGCGTTTGTGCGCCGCGATGGCAGAATCAGTCAAAAGCCCAACTATGACCTCTCCTAACTTGGTGGCCTCCGTAAGGATATTGATGATCCCAGGATGAATAATGTCGGCCGTCATTCCCAAATAGACTGTTTTCATAGGTAACCTTCCCCTTTCCCAAGACACCAGGGACTAAAATCAGCTGACTGGAACGGTACTGCTAGTTTCAATAGTTTTCAATAGATTTACCAAAATCACCGCCTCAATCGCTGGCGTGCTTATGATTTTAACGGCGATTTTGCCTTCAGGCGTCGATTTGACGTGGCCGTTGGCATTTGACATGTACTGACGCCGTTATATACTGGCGCGACTTGCCCCCTTATAAGGGGACGATTTGCCCTTTCAAAGGTTTCTTTTAATACAAGGAGCGTGACACATGAGACGACTGGCATCGACGTTACGTTTAATTTTTGTAGCATTCAGCTTTGCTTCGGCCAACGCTGCTGAATACTACGTAAGTAAGGACACTGGCAATAACAAGAATGATGGAAGCAAGGCAAGCCCCTTCAAAAACCTGCAAAAGGCGATTGATGTTGCTCAGGATGGGGACACCATCTATGTAGCCGCTGGAAATTATTGTGGAATGATGGACAGGGGCATAATCACGTTGGACAAGACCCTGACCATTTTGGGCGGCTACTCACCCGACTTTTCTACCAGAGACATTTTGACCCACCGCAGTACGATTATCCCGGTTAGCAAGGCTGACGTTAACCGAGACAAGGGCGTCATCTTTGTTGATCAAGGTGAAAAGAAAGGCAAAACAGTTATCGATGGTTTTATTTTCGACCATGCCGACACCAATAACTATCATGCAACGGAAGCCAAACCAGCAGGTGTAGAGACAGGGTTGTTGATGATCCCCCCAACCATCGCACATTATCTTTCATAACTACCCAATTACGATGCATAACAAACGGTCACGTCAGGGAGCAGGGCCAGGATCAGGGACAGGGGCCTTTCGCGTGCTCGTCGAGGAGGGCCAAAAACAGTAGTTGGGCTACGCCTAGGTTGCCGGAGTGCCATTTTGGGGCTTCATTTTCAATTAGCTCGACCAGATTCGGAAATGCGCGGTGAGCCACTTCCTCAATTTCTTCGGCGGTTGGATGGCCGAAGATGTCCAGTTGTTGCCGCTCCATGTCAGCAGACAAGTGGCAGTCAAACTTAATGGTCTTGACCAAATCCAAGGCATAAACAAGGGGAGAAAGGTCTAAATCATTTCGAAGCTGGTTTGACACAAAGGATATTTCGTCATCGTCATCGTCTGATTTGCACGAAAAAATCCAGTCGGCAAAACGCATCTGGGGAATCACGTAGCGTCTTGCATCTGGAAGGCGCCTTTCAATCTGGGCCAGAACCGTGGCCTCATCATAACCTCTTAGCTCTTGATCTCGCACGGTTTTCCACTTCCTACGCAAATTTTCATCTGGTACAACTTGAATTTTGATGTCCAAAAGATTGCGCATTTTCCTAATGAAAAACGGATGCAGCCCAATGAAAAACACAAAGCGCCTTGAAGGCAACGGAGTTGGCTGGGTAAATTGGCCTAAAGCGTGATCGTATCTGCGCTTGTTGATACCATGTCCCTTTTTTAAGGAGGCTATGTGCTCCAAAGGTTGCATCATGTCATTTGCCCTAGGGTCTAGGTGGGTCAACGTCTCCCAAGCGGTGTCACCTCTGGTGAACTTGTGATAATCATCACCTTCGTTAACGACGCATCGTTCAGTCCCAAGCAAATCCTGCAAAGCCCTGCCCAAAGTGTGTTTTCCAGCACCTGAATCGCCACCTATTCCTATCAGGGTGGCCCTATGTTCTATGGCGTATTGTTGGTTGCTGGCGACGCCTATCTGGTAGATTCTAAATAGCATCATAGCTAGGGTCGCTTGTAGTGCTGTAAATACCAGGCTTTCCATTGATACGCCGCTTGGAAGCCAGCTATTGCCAACCTGATTGGGGGAAATGGCAGTTGCTGGATCAGTCCAAAAAATGCCGTAGTACGCCACATAAAGCAGATTTACAGCCCACAAAGTTGGCGATAACGGAGCTTCTTGACGGATGAAAAAGTACGAGGCCAGTGGAATTACCCAAAAATACCATCCAGGCATTGGGGGCAACAGTAAAACCATCACTCCAAAAGCCAAGGCTAGCATCATGACTAGCAGGTCACGGTTCACCTTGGCAGAGGCGACAAAACGCAAGAAAATCCACAGTAATACTATCGGAGCCACATATAAGGACAGATGACCAGCCATGGGTATGGCTACTTCAAACATCCTGCTGAACTCTCGGGTGCCAAACACCATCGTTCGATAAGCAGGGTCACCCAAGAAGGGACCGATTCCTATAGCTACAGCGACCAGCAACGCTATGGAAAACAGTATGGGCCGCCGCCATGGCTTTTTGGGGGCTGGATTGCGATAGGCGTACACAAAAAGAAATGGAATGGCCACGGCTAGGTGCATTTTTGTGGCAATCCCAATACCTAGCAAGGCACCTGACCAAGCTGGGCGCCTTGCCAGTAACGTGGCTAAAGCAAGAAAAAGAAAGGCAGTCGGGATGACATCAACCTGGCCATGAATATACGAAATGTAAAAGACGATTGGAGAACACCAGTAAATCCAAAGGGCTAGGTTCTTTTTGGTGTAAAACCAACGAGCCAGAATGATTAGAATCGTCAAGTCTGCAACCAGCATTGGTAGCCGGATCAAAAACAAACGCAAATACAGCGATTCAGCAACCAAATTTGGAAACAACAAGCTGACAATCCATTGAGGAAAAGCCAGCAGACCAAGCATTGGCGCCGAATATGGGAAAGCGTCTAAACGCCCTTGAGCAACAAAAGCCTGCCACGGATTCTCAAAACCTGACGTTATGAAATGGTTGATAAACGGCAAAAACAGGTCTTTAACGTAGTGGGAACCAAACAAAGCGCTGGCCACTAATTTGGCAATCAGCACAAGCCAAAACACCGGATGCCTTAAAAAAGACACGGCGGGTTCAGACAGGAGCTTTGTTTTTATTAGGCCCTTCAACTAACCACCTACCCTAAGTCTAAGCATGTAACCCACGAAACCTGAGATAGTCCGCATACGAGACTTGAAGGTGCTTGCCCAATTGGACTGGCCATGTGGTCGTGGGGGGAATTTAACGTCAATTTCAACGACCTTGTAGCCACTTTTGTTGGCCTGCAACAAGGCATAAAAATCCAAGCTAAAATCCTTTGGTGGGTCGATAAATTCATCCAGCAAAGCTCTTGGAAAAACTTTGGGTTGGGCGTTAATTTCCGAGAATTTTCGCAGATATAGAATTGATGCAAAGGTGGCAAAACCAGCCGACACAAAACGTTCCATGGGTGCGCGGCCATGTCGTTTTCCTTTCACAAAGGTCAAAGAATCTGACTGGTTAATGACTTCCCACGCTTTAAAGGCATCTTCAGGATCGCACTGTTCATCGGCGTGTGTCCAGCCGACGACATCGGTTTTGGCGGCCTTGAGGCCTGTCAAAATTCCGTGGCCATAACCTTGGTTTTCATCTATCCAAACTGGGGTTATGAATTGGGCGTCTGGCCCCTTTGCCAGTTCTTGAAGCACCTGCCTGCTTGAATCAGTCGAGCCGTTTTCAACTGGAATCAATTGGAATTGGTCTGGGCTGAGATTACGCTTTTTGGCACAGGCTATTGCGCGACCCACCAAGTCTGGCAGACTTAAGGCCTCGTTATAGCAAGGTAACACCAAAGAAAAGCTACCTTTAGATTCTGTCATTATCTCGAACCCTTTCATCAAAAATCTGATTGACTGGGCCAGAAAACCAGCGGTACCACCAATCAAATTCCAAGACCGCCTGCGGGGTCCCCCAACATAACCAACCATCTGCCAGGAAAATCCTGACATCTAAGCCGGCTTGCAGGCATGATTCTACCACGCAGTCCAGATAGAATTCGTTGTTGATCCTCACGTTGTTTTTTACTAGGGCTTGGATACCGTCGGACATCATTTTTGGCCGTTTAAACCAAAAGGTGCCCACTAGGACGACATCCTGCCTTGGATTTTCAGATATTGGCTTTTTACACGAAACTGCTGTGACCTTGTCTTGGTCTGTTTTCAGGTAAGCAAAGGCGTTTGGAGTGTGTTCTGCGCCTGGAAAACCTTTCACCCCCCAAACCACAACATCTGGTTTTTCATCCATTAATTGCTGCCATTTGGCTGGCTCCCAAGTCAACCCATGATCACAGTTGGACACGATCAACGGTCGATTTGGGTCTAGGTGGGGCGCCCCCATTTGACAGGTGATGGCCTGTCCCTCGGTGACGTCTTCAAGCGCGACCACCTTTGCATCTGGTGCAGCCTTTTGGACATCATCTGCAAAATCCTTTAAAGCCACCAGGACCGCGCCTTTGGTTTGTGGTAGGTGCTCAATGGCGCTTTTGAACATAGGTTGGCCCAATATGGGAATCAATGGCTTTGGGGTGGGGCCCGAAAATCTGCTTCCACGACCGGCCATTGGCATCAGCAGTTGTGGAGCTTCATCTGTATCGGCCTTTGTGGGATATCGCTTGAAGGCTTTACTCCAGTATTCATAATCGGCCAGATCCTGTGGGGTTCCCCACTGTAAAAACCAGTCGATCATGTATGTACGTACATCCAGACCATCGGCCAGCAATTCGTTGAACACCAAGCTTAAATAGCCTTCACCATTAATTTTTGGGCCATGTGCCGCATAACTTTGCAGCGCCTTTTTGGCTATTTCCCCTGTTGCAAACCAATAGCTACCTGAAGATGCTGGTTCCTTTGTACGATCAGGGGTGAAGTGCCCTTTTTCCTTAACTTCCAAGACCTTGTCGCCGTCGACCCTGCAGTACGCATACATTGTTGGGCGCAGGTATTCCGGATGAAAGCCTGTGTAACACAAAATCGCACCATCACAAGCAGTCTGTTTGGTAAAAGATTCAAAATGGGTAGGATCCCAAGTGAAGCCAAAGTCACAGTAATTAATCAGCACCGGTTGGATGGGGTCCAGCAAATCAGGGGCTTGTTCCAAACCGGACAAGACGGTTTTGACAGGGCCTTCCTTGTGGGGGGCAATCGCAATAATCCTGGCCTGCGGCCGGTATTCCAAGAGCTGGTCTCTTAAAGTGGTGTTTTCCAAATCATCGCTATTGCAGATAAAAGTGATAGGCCAATCCAACGGAAAAGACGTCAGGAGGCGCTTTATGATCGGTTGGCCATCGACTGGAATCAGAGGCTTTGGCATGTCGTAGCCAGCTTGTCTAAAACGTCGGCCAACCCCAGCCATTGGAATTACAACGTGCATCAGCTTCCTCCAAAGTTTTTAGCCCTACGCAGCTGTTCAAGCTTCATGTTTGCAACGTATGAAGCGATTTCTTCAGGCAGTACGACTTCTGCATCGATGATTTTAGCCACTGTACCTACCAATGCCTGAGCAAATATCAATTCAGAGGCATCACGATGAGCCATGCTAGTTTGAACTGAAATGACGCGGTTGGTAAGGCTAGGTTGATTGCCTGGGTCTGGGAAAAAGACTGCAAAGTCTGGAAACAATGGGGCGACATGCCAATGAAACTGTGGCCAGGATTGAAAATCACACGTCAATAAATCAGACTGAGTAACAACGTTTGGATAGGGAAAAAGGGCAAAATTCAGGCTGTTTGCAGCAGCTATTTCAAAGGAATCTAAGGCGCCAGCAAGAGTTTTTTCGCAGTCACTGGCCCACACAACCCCGTGATTTGCTAAGAGATAGACTACCGACGCTGGATTGACTTGGCGGCTGATTGCCCACGTAAGAGCTAGGCCTGGGCGCATGGCTGGTATTTGATGAATTGCAAAGCCGTGGTCTTTGATTGGCTTGGTCAGTTCGCAAAAAAGTGGGTTGGTTTTATCAATTGCAGCCAACAGAATTGTTGCTAGGCTGTGTAAATGTACTACGTATTTGTGGGGTAAAACCGAGTGCATCCCAAGTTCCATTGAGGGCCTGGGCATGTGCGGCTTTAATGCTGCGTCTTTGACTAAGTCGAAGTACTTGGCCTCTGCTTGTGGTCCGGGGGCGGAGGCAGGGACAGGGACAGGGGCAGGGACAGGGACAGGGGCAGGGGCAGAGGCAGGGGCAGGTAACGCCTTTTGACATGCCTTCCAATTCACCAGGGTCCAGCGTTTTTCGGATTTGTGATCCAGGCGGCTTCCAGAGGCTTTAATCCACATTAAATCGCCATCTTTTGCCGAAAGGTTTGCACCTGGCCCTTGGACCAAAAGGGGGTCGCGGCCCCAGTCATCCGCCCATTTAGCAAGTATTTCAGGAACTTCCTTTAAGGTCATAACCAAAGCTCCACATGTTTGGTGCAAATGGCAAAAACAGCTGAAGACAGGTGCTTAAACTGTGCGATTCTGTCTTTGGGATAGCCTTGCAGCTCAGGACTGACCAAACACACTTGAAAATGGGCGGCCAACTCTTGCACCAAATCGACTGAAGGTGGCACCCCTTCAAAGCAATCAAGCCAAACCCAATTAGCCTTGCCCTTAAAGGCCATGGCTTGCTCCAACGGCTCAAAGCTTGATTGTCGAATGGCCAAGCGCCGTTCTGTACGTGAAAGCCGCACCAAGGTTGGTATGGTAAGGTCCAAAAAGAACCAATCTTCAACGTTTTTGGCCCTTAGGATGTCGATAATCTCAGACTCCAAGCCGTCTTCTTTGGGGTTTAAAATCAAAGTCCCCCGGTTTGGAACGCTGACCCACAAGTCGATCCACTGCTTAAAAGTGGGACCATCGCTAAAGGGCTCATGATTCAAAATCACGCGGCTTTTATGGGAACGCAAATCTATTTCCGCCCCAAGACCTGGAGATAATTCAGAAAGCTCAGCAAGAGTATTAATTCTATGTCTGATAAATTTTGGCATTTTCACCTACCAACTAGCGCGTCTAGGTTAGCCCAACTGGTGGCAGGCTTCAATTAAGCAAAAACCGCCCTTCAGCAATGTAGAGGTTCTACAGGACGTAAAGCCGCTGCCAATTGACATTTTCAGCATCGCTGATACAGTTTTGCGGCTACGGTCAGACCGGAGGTTATAGTGTCAGACCCTAAGGATTATAAAGATACTTTACAGTTGCCTAACACCTCTTTTCCCATGAAAGCCAATCTCAGGGATTTGGAACCTGCGATTTTGGAGAAATGGCAAAAGGAAGGTACCTACAAACAGATGCTGGAAGCGTCTGCCAAACGTGGTGGTAAACCCTTTATTTTTCATGATGGTCCCCCATATGCAAACGGGCACATTCATCACGGGCACATACTGAATAAAGTCCTTAAAGATATAGTACTTAAGATTAAGACCATGGAGGGGTATCCCACCCTTTTTAGGCCAGGATGGGACTGCCATGGCTTGCCAATTGAACATGCCGTTGAAAAGGAAATCGGTCGTGAAGCTGCCAGATCCGACCCATCTGGCCTGCGCAAGAAATGCCGCACCTTTGCTACAAAATGGGTTGAAAGCCAGCGTGTAGAATTTGAACGCTTGGGCGTCTTTGGAACCTGGGACAACCCTTACTTGACAATGACTCATGATTACGAGGCGTTAACTCTGCGCGAATTTGGAAAGTTCGTGGGTAGTGGCGCTGTCTATCAAGGACACAAACCAGTTTTATGGTGCCACGTCTGTGAAACGGCGCTGGCCGACGCCGAAGTCGAATATAAAGACGCCGCATCGCCTTCTATCTACGTTAAATTTCCTTTCAGGGATAGCGTTGGCGAAAAAGTCCCGCAGCTGGCCGGACGTTCGGGTGGAGTCGTAATCTGGACAACAACGCCATGGACGTTGCCATCAAACTTGGCGATTGCCTTCGACCCTGCAGCCACTTACGTTGCTGTGGAGATGGACGGCGAGGCCCTGGTGGTAGCTGCAGACCTACAAGAGGCGTTTTTTAACGCTATTGGCCGGCCTGAACTGGGCGACGCAGAGCCCATCGCTTCGTTCCTTGGTGAAACCTTGGAAAACGCGGCTTGCAAGCACCCATTTTTGGATCGGGATTCCCTGTTAATCGTTGGGGATCACGTGACCATGGATGCTGGTACAGGTTGCGTTCATACAGCGCCTGGCTTTGGAGAGGACGACTTTATCGTTGGGGCAAAATATGGTCTTGAGGCTTATGCCCCAGTAAACGCCCAGGGGCGCTTTACAAATGATGTACCCCAGTTTGCAGGACGTATCGTCTTTGATTGTGACCAAGACGTGGTCAAACTGCTGGATGACTTGGGCATGCTGCTTGGGAATTCCAAGTTTACCCACTCCTACCCGCATTGTTGGCGATCCAAAAACCCTGTAATTTTCAGGGCTACTCCCCAGTGGTTTATCAGTGTGGATAATGCCTTTGTGCCCAACGACAAGCCTGATGCCAAGCCTGATTCCCTGCGTGCAAACGCGCTAAAGGCGATTGAAGACGTTCAGTTCATCCCAACTTGGGGAAGGGACCGCATAACTGGAATGTTGAAGTCGCGTCCAGACTGGTGCATTTCAAGGCAGCGACACTGGGGTGTTCCAATTGTTGCAGTTGCCTGTCAGGACTGTGGAAACACCTTTACTTCCAAGGAATTAATTGACCACGTGGCGGATATCTTTGAACTTGAAGGTGCAGACGCTTGGTTTGACAGGGAATTAAAGGATCTGCTTCCAGCTGGACTGAAATGCCCAACGTGTAGCAGCACAAACTTTGATAAGTCCCGAGATATTCTTGATGTTTGGTTTGATTCTGGTGTTTCTTATGCCGCCGTCATGGAAGCCGAGCACGGTTTTAAAACCAAGACCGACCTCTACTTGGAGGGCTCAGACCAACATCGAGGCTGGTTCCAGTCGTCGCTTTTGGCGTCAGTTGGAACCAGAGGCCAAGCCCCCTACGAGGCAGTTTTGACGCATGGATTTGTGGTCGATGGTAATGGTCGCAAGCTCTCCAAATCCGAGGGTAATTACATTGACCCAAACAAAATCATAAACGCCAATGGTGCTGACCTGTTGCGATTGTGGACGGCCTCTGAAGACTACAAGGATGACATCCGTCTTTCCCAAGAGATTTTGAACCGCTTAATCGAGGCTTATCGCAAGATTCGCAACACGTTTAGGTTTATGCTGGGTGTCATCCCAGACTTTAATCCAGACACCGACATGGTGCCGCCAGAAAAACTGCTGTTGCAGGATCGTTGGGCCCTGGTGAGATTTGGTGAACTGGTTGATAAGATTCGTAGCTTTTACGACACCTACGATTTCCATGCCGCCGTCCGCAACATGTTGGACTTTCTTGTCCTTGATATGTCAGCATTTTTCCTACACATGTCGAAGGACCGCTTGTACTGTGCGGTTCCAACTGGAATCGAGCGTCGTTCCGCTCAGACGGTCATTTGGCAGATCCTTGATGGTTGCTTGCGCCTGATGGCACCTTTGCTGTCATTTACCGTAGAAGAGGCCTGGGGCCACTTTGGTAAAAAGGCTGATGCACCTAACAGTGTGTTTTTAACAAGCCTGCCAGACGCATCTGATTACCCAACCGATCCAGAGCTGATGACAACCATGGCCCAGTTCTTTGAAGTGCGAGATATCGTGCTTAAAGCCTTGGAAGAATCTAGGGCGGCAAAGCTAATTGGACACCCCTTAGCCGCGGCAGTACACCTGCAATTGGTGGCTGACAGCGAGCACCAAAAAGCGGTCATGTACTTTGGAAAGGACTTGCCAGAACTGCTGGCCGTGTCCAGAGTAACCCTTGAAAATGTGGCATCTTTGCCACCAGATACGATTGCAGTGGCTCAGGTAACGCCCATCACTGACGAGCGTTGCCCACGTTGTTGGAATCACGCCTTAACTATTGGGACTGATCCTAACCATCCTGAACTTTGCGCCCGATGTGCCGAGGCGATCAGAAGCATTGAAAACGACCCTTGACCAAAGGAGTATTTAAGTGACCCATCTGAGATTGACTGAACTAGACCCACACGCCCCTATTCACTACCAGTACGCGATTGAACAAGTACTTTACAGAGGAAAATCGCCTTATCAGGAGTTTGCCGTTGTGACCAATCCTTTTTTTGGTCGAATGCTGATCCTGGATGGCGTGGTCCAATTTACTGAAAAAGACGAGTTTTTTTACCACGAAATGATGGCGCATGTTGCCCTTCACGCCATCGAATCCCCCAAGCGCGTCATCGTAGTAGGTGGTGGTGACGGCGGCGTCGTTCGTGAAGTGCTGAAACATCCAACTATCGAGCAGGTTCACTTAGTCGACATTGACCCAGAAGTCACGAGAATCAGCCGGGAATTTTTCCCAACGGTTTCATCAGGACTGGATGACCCTAGGGTGATTCACGCCCCCATGGACGGTGCTATGTTTATGCGCCAGTACGAAGGGCAGGCTGACGCTATTATAGTTGACTCCACTGATATTATTGGGTTTGCCACCAGTCTCTTTACAAGCGACTTCTTTGACAATGCCAAGGCTATCTTGGGTAAAAACGGCGTCTATATAACGCTTTCTGAATCGCTGCACTTCCACTTTGAGATGGTACGAGACGTCCAAAAGACCATGGCTTCCATTTTCCCGCATGTGGACCTGTACACCGCGCCAATAGCCACCTATGGAGGCAATTGGTGGTGCTTCGCGGTTGGGACTAATGGGGTGGATATTCGCAAACCAGTTGGCAAAACCGTTGAAAACACAAGATATTACTGTGAAGAAGTCCACAAGACTGCCTTCTTGCCTGACTTTTTGTACAAGCGCCTGATGGACGAGGAAAGGACCTATTTCTAAATCCAATTCTATCGACAGCCTAGGAACATGCTAAAATCGCCATGTTTTTCGTGATCTCTTTCAAAAAGGCGTCCTGGGAGTCCGTTCATGTTTAACCTATTGTTAGTCGTGGCCATTGCCATGGGACTATCGTTTATGTGCTCGTTGCTTGAATCGGTGCTCCTGTCGGTCACGCCGACCTACGTCACCCTACTGACCGAACAAAATCCGAAGATTGGAAAACAGCTCGCAAAATTTCGAGCAAGTATTGACGAGCCTATAGCCGCGATTTTGTTGCTTAACACCACCTCTAATACTGCGGGCGCAGCTTTGTCAGGGGCCTTAGCACTGGAATTGTTTGGAAGCAAATGGATGGCTGCCTTCTCGGCGGCATTGACCTTGGGCATTTTGATCTTTTCAGAGATTTTGCCCAAAACTATTGGCTCAACTTTTTGGAAAACTATTGCGCCTACGGCCACGATAATTATCAGCTTCCTAATAGTTGTCCTAAAACCCATCTTGATTCCGCTTGCCTGGATTAACCGGGCAATCGCGCCTAAAAACCGCAAAAAACAGCTGGCTAGCAGGGCAGAATTAAAGGCACTTGCTGACATTGGTTACAAAGAAGGCAGCCTAGAAGGTTCTGAGTGGCAGGCCGTGACTAATATCATCAACCTGCGTGGAAGCTCCCTTAGCGATGTTATGACCCCACGGACCAAGATGGTGGCTGTGGCCCTTGAAGATGGCGTTGTCGGCGCCAAGGAGGCGATTTTAAGCAGTGGGCATTCTAGGCTTCCTGTTTATGATGAAAGTATTGATGACATTGAAGGAATCGTCCTTTCAAGAGATGTTTGGCGAGCATATGATGCCGGTGAAACTGACTTACGAAAAATCATGAGAGAGGCTCGCTTTGTACCTTGGAGCAAGCCTATAGATGTTTTGATTCGGGAGCTTCAACAAGAACAAGTCAGCATGGTTATTGTGGTTGACGAGTTTGGCGGCACCGCAGGTGTTGCCACGATGGAGGACCTGATAGAAGAAATAGTTGGCGAAATCCAAGATGAACACGAAACACCGGCGGTTCAGTTTGAGAAAATCAGGGATAACCAGATAAAAATAGAAGGAGTTATGCCATTGGATGACGCCCAGGAATTGTTGAACATAAAGCTTCCTTTGGACAGCTATGATACGGTTGGTGGCTTTGTATTTGGTGAACTCGGCCGTGTCCCTGTTGTAGGAGATGAAGTCGAAGTGACAAATGGACGCTTTGTTGTGACTGAGATGGACGAGCTGCGAGTTGCAACTGTAAGGTTTCAGTACCTTGAACAGCCGTCAGACTCTGATACCCATGGAAATTTATAGTTTTGGTAACACTTCGACTCACCACTTTTGTGTGTTGCGGTTATCATTTTGGCCAGCTGACAGCTTTGAATTCAGGCTTGGTCAGCACTGTTTGGTCGTTGGCGGTACTTATTGATGCTTGAAGACTTGGTTACCACATTTGCTGGTTATTCATTTCTCGCCAGCCATCTGCTTGTGCTGACAGTGCTGATCCTTTGTGGCCTTGGACTGCCTGTTCCAGAAGACATTATTTTGGTTTCCGGCGGGGTGCTCACTTGGCTTGAACATCCAGTGGAACCTCTTACTTTAGTTAAGATGATCACCCATCCAGCGGCCCTATCCATGGTCGTAACTGGCCTGATAGGAATTTTGATTGGTGATTCGATTATCTTTTTCGCCGGACGCCGAATAGGTAGCCGTCTGACACATTCTCGCTGGTTTAGAAGCCTAGTGACACCTGCTAAGATGCGTCGAGTCGAAAGAATGATGCTTCGCCATGGTAATGCGGTCGTGATGATAGCCAGATTCTTGCCTGGCCTGCGAGCGCCGACTTATTTCACAGTCGGCCATGCCGGTTTTTCATATTGGCAGTTCCTGCTGTACGACTTTTTGGCCGCCCTGATTTCGGCTCCTTTGTGGGTACTTTTGGGATATTGGTTTGGAAACGACATCCGCTTGGCCGCCGAAAAAGCCAGCGAATTCAGTCATTATGTGCTGGGCGGCGTGGCTTTAATCGTTGTGGCGTTTATCGTATATCGAATCATCGCAAATCGTCGCGCACGCCAAGATTAAACCAACTGCATTTGACCACCAGCTTTGTATAACAGAAAATTCACGACGGCAGAACTTTTGGAGGTGTCTGTGAAAATCCGCACTTTGGCTATCGCCCTTGTCTTCACACTGGCATTTGGCTGCAACTCAGAGGAAACAGTCAAGGACGTGGCTCATGACATGGACACGAATGATTTTGAGTCGTCCTCAGATTTAAGTGATGCAGATGCCACTGCGGACCTTGAGGATGACGGCGAGAATGGAAATGACTTGGAAGATCCAGAGGTCGATTTGCCAGAACCAGACACCCAGGAGCCAGACAACGGCAAACAGGAGCCCTGGGAGCCTGCCAAATGTGGCTCGTTAACATACAACTGGCACTCGATGATTCCGGGACCTGGGCAAGAAGGGTTTGATGCCGAATTAGAGGCCAAAGCAAGGCGAATTGAGCGCACTTGGCAGACCTTTCATGCTGATGCCATGGGCCTTAATACTGATGTTTCAGTAGATATTGAAAATGCTGAGGATCGTGAGCTAATCCGCCAGTGGATCGTTGAACACGATGACTGGGATTTTGAGGCGTTTGCCAATAAATCCGCCCAGGAAGTCATCACCGAGCAGCATAAAGTAGCCGGATTATATGGCGGTGTCGGGGCAGCAGCAGATGCATTTCGTTACGCTGTTTTGAGAGACCAGGGTTATCCCTGCGATGAAGTTGACCTAGCTAGAACACGCGTTGTCAGAGCCATGGAAGGCCTTCACACTGTTGTTGCCATTACGGGAGCGCCTGGTGTAATCGCCCGTGGAATCGCCAGAAAGGACTTATCAATCGGACAGTACACCACCGTGCCCCTTTTCGACGATGACGGCAATGCCTTGCCCCTGGAAAAGAATAACGGCACTTGGCGAGAGGACTTTTCAAAAGGAGGGCAGTATCCAAACTTGGTCTGGGAAGATTCCTGCAGCCGAGACATGTACGTTGGGTGGGCGGCGGCATACGCGTCTGTTTGGGAAGTCATCAAGCACGACCCCACCTTTGATCAGGCACTAAAAGACAGGTTGCGCACAGACGCCCTTGCGATAGCCCAAGAGCTTCGAAAGGTCAGGGTATCCGGTTATGACCTTGAAGTCATTGATGCAGATGGTCGAACCACCCTTCATGGATGGTTAAATGAAAACAACATAGACGGCCAGGTTTACATTGATGGCATTCGCAATGGATTCCACGCTTCCATAGCCCTTGGAGTTGTTGCAGCTTGGGTATATATAACTGAGGACCCGGATCTAACCACCTGGCTATATGATGAGCTGCTTGGTAAACGAGGGCTAGGTCAGATACTGTTAGAGAACCTTGGTGATTTTGTTGACATGGGTTATGTCTCCAACTACTCGAATTACAACATGGCCTTTACTGGTTTGTGGCTTGCATCCAGGTATATTGAGGATTTAGAAGTCCAAAATTTGATTAAACAGGCCTTAAAGGATCAGCTCTACGACCTTCCTGGGGAAACTCGCCAGCCCAAAGAAATTGGTTACAGTTTATATGATTTCGTTTACGCCGCCGGTCAATTGGGAACAAATGCCTGGAGTGCTGGTGACGCTGAACTTGATTCAGAAGCCATGGCGGCAGGTCTGTTCACTTTAAGAAACTATCCAGAGCCACCTTACTGGGACTTTGCCAAAGTCAACTGCCCCGAGGCCGTTTGCGACTGTGATAACCCAAATGTAGAGTCTAGTGAATGTACTGCTTTAGATGGAGAAACAGTCCTGACAGTTCTTGGATGCAAAGGCCGCAACTGCGACCTTATCTGTAAAGAACCTTTGCCCATGACCATTGCACCACCTAGTAACTACCATTGGCGCTCAAATCCATACCAGCCAAATCGAGGGGGTAACGGCTCCACCTTGCTCCCTGCAGTGGACTTCAGAATTGCTTATTGGATGGGCAGATACTTCAGGATTCCGAATGACTAGGACACGCTGTCACTAGGGAGACGACCTATTTTTTGCCCTTGGATTTATCCCCAGATTTAGCCATCTCCAGAATCGTCAGCTCAACTCTGCGGTTTTTAGCTCGTCCTTCCTCGGTTGCGTTATCAGCGATTGGCTTTGACTTACCAAAGCCCTCAGAGGCCAATCGTTCGGCTTCAACACCTTGAGCAATCATATAGTCGACTACTGCCGCAGCCCTGCGCTGACTCAGGTTTAAGTTGAAATCATCAGCACCAACACTGTCGGTGTGGCCATCAACCCTGACCTTTTTGATCTGGGGATTTTCTTTCATGGTCTTGGCCAACGCGTTAAGCAGCGGGAATGATTCAGGTTTAATAGTGGCCTGTTCAAAATCAAAGAATACAGTGCCTTCAAATTCAATCTTCTTTTCTGTCACCGTAATTTTTGGCGGTGGACAACCCTTAAATTCAGCAACGCCAGGTACATCTGGGCATTCATCGTCCTTGTCTGGGATGCCATCGCCGTCACGATCAGGACAGCCTTTGAATTCCTTTAAGCCTGGATCATCTGGACATTCATCTTCGTCATCTGGGATGCCATCGCCGTCGCGGTCGGGCGGTGGCTGCTTGCACCCCTTTTCACAGGGCTTTGGCGAGTACTCTACCCCTGCGGTTATCTGGAACGCTGGGCTGCCAAATCCTCGTAAGGTGCCTCCACCTGCAACCAAGGTCAGTCCAACTGGACCAGCCAAGCCTCTAAGGCCGCCTAACAGGTCCAAACCATTGTCATATTTAGACTTAAAGGGCTTGGTCAGCGAAGTCCTCACCTGCATGGTACCAATAGCCTCAAGTTTTCCACAGATTAGGGGGGCTGATAAACCGGCACCAAGCAACATTTGATGGCTGGTGTTGTGACCAAACAGGTCTACAGGTTTTTTAAATCTAAGTCCAAAGTTTATGGCCACGTTCCAACCATGACCTGACCAGTCACCAATCAAGGACGTTGTACCCGAGACAAGCTCGTCACCCACCAAGACATTTTTGCTGGCTGATGGAAAGGTCAGGTCCTGGGCGACAGAAAAGCCAAATCCACGGCCATTACCACCAATTACCCTAGCTTTCAGGCCAAGCCTGATGTCGCCAAAAACAAAATCTGTCCCTTGCCCTTTTACTACGGCCATGGGCAAATCGAGACCAATCGAAAGCCTGTCCCACAGTGCCAAGTAGCCATAAAAATCGGTCACGAAAAGGTTTGAAACCTCGACACGATTTAAAGCCTCAGAAGTCAAGGGCTTGTGGCTGTATGTCAAAAAGGCGCCAACACCCCAATTCAAGTGCTCAGGCATATTTGAGGTCAGGACACCCAAGATATCAGCCCCATGCACTGATGGCTTGAAGGTGTTTATGTTTACATCCCGGGTTTTAGCATTTAAGGGCATGGCCCAGCTAAATATCGCAACTGCCAGTAGGGCACCAGTAACGTACTTAAAATTGTTCATTAGCCGCCTCTTTGATGGGCCATGGCGATTGTGGATCGTGAAACCGCTATTGGTCAAGGTTACAAACGAACAGCCCCAGTATTACCAAGCAATTGAAGCCCCGCCCCTGTCCCCGTCCCTGCCCCCAGCCCCTGATCCCGGCCCTGCTACAGATCCTGCCAATTAGCATGCTATGGCTCCTGATCGTTCGTTCTTTTTGGCGTTTTGTCTCTTC
>LSQX01007048.1_pt1 | contig 27206 bp, 19 predicted proteins | sample 654561 | NCBI WGS metagenome assembly LSQX01 (sample SAMN04489861, study PRJNA283612) | anaerobic digester metagenome | isolation source: 4 biogas reactors fed with cattle manure at either 37C or 55C with and... | place: Denmark: Kongens Lyngby | collected 2014
CTGGGTCGTAAAACCTTGCCCCGTAATCATACAACCCTACCCGGGATTTTGACTCTTTCCCTACATTCCAGACACACCGCAAAACAGTGCTTTTGTTTTCATAATATGTAAGACTCTGACAGCTCATCTGCTTTATTACTCACTCAAAAATAGCGATTTTTTCTTTTATTTGAAGCTCATTTAAATGATATTCAGTTAAAAAGAAAAAGGGTTTTCAACGCGCGACCGTCCTTTCACCGACCAGGATCCATGACCAAAACTGCAAAGCACAAAACAAAGGTATGCGTGGGAAAGCTTTCTTTTTTTTGGTTTTCTCTTTTGGAGTATTGGTTAATAGAACTTTAAAGCATGTCTTAACTTTGGCTTAGATACAGCCTGGGCGAGCGGGAGGGTAAGTGTCAGGGTTTCCGGCAAAAAGTTTTTTACCATTAAATTCAGTTAGAAGAAAAAAGTTTTTGCCAGGAACCAGAAGGGCTTGACCTTGACTGCGGGTGGGCGGAAGCTATCTTGACTAAGCCAAAGTTTAAGTAATTTCTGCAACCGGTAGTTGCAGTTTATGAACTACCGGGGATTTACTGGTTGTTCCGGAAGTTTCCTTCAGGCTGGGCGGGTGGGCCGCGGGGCTATTTAACATAGTGTCACATTATAGGCCTGGCCACTGGGTTTCATTCGTAGTGGGATCATCTTCCAGCGCCTATAATGCCGCATTATGTTAATATAGCTTTGGGGTGTTTTGCCCGTGGGATGGCTTTGCAGCTCTTTGTAAAGCATTTGACAGTGTGCCGGATTGCGGGGCTTTACAATGTGCTGCAAACGGGTAAGGCCGGGGCAAAATACCAGAAGGGCACGGCTTAGCGGAGCAGCTACCAAAAATGCGGGAGCATGGAAGATTTTTGGGAGCTGCGGGGATTAATCTTTCAGTCCTTTTTCCTGCTCTATAACCTGCCGTTCCCTGGTGATCTCCTGCTGCAGTTCCTTCTCGGTTGGCAAGTAAAGCTTGTATTTTGAAGCAAATATCTGTTTGCTTTCACTTAAAAGACTGTATCTGACTATCGTTTTACTCTTTTTTGTACAGAGTATCAGGCCTATGGTGGGGTTATCAGATTCCTGTCTTACCTGGTCCTCAAAGTACCTGACATAAAAATCCATCTGCCCGATATCCTGATGGGTCAGCTCCCCGGTTTTCAGATCAATAAGTAAAAAACATTTCAGGATATAATTGTAAAATACCAGGTCTACATAAAAATGACTGTCCTCTGCAGATATCCTGTACTGCCTGCTTACAAAAGAAAAGCCTTTACCAAGTTCCAGGAGGAACCCCTGCAGCTTATCGATAAGTGCCTGCTCTATCTGCTTTTCATAAAAATTCACGTTAGGGTTCAGTTTCAGGAACTCGAGAACATAAGGATCTTTTATGATATGTTCAGGTTGCATGACTTCCTTTTTGTCATCAGCCTCCTTTTTTACCAGTGAACGGCCTTTCTTGCTGCTCATCAGTATACGATCAAAATAAAAACTGTTTATCTGTCTCTCCAATTGACGTGTGCTCCAATTGCCTTCAATGCATTCCTGCAGGTAAAACTCACGGGCCTGTTCTCTATCAACACGTATAAGTATTCTGTAATGTGTCCAGGATAATTCTGAACGCAGCGCGTTCATATTTGGGAAGGTCTGATAAAACTGCCTCATATACGCAAGATTCCGATAGTCAAAACCTTTACCATATTCTGCTGTAAGCCTGATGGATAAATTTGATAAAAGATACTTCCCATATTCTGCACGTTCCCTGCCTGCCTGTTCTTCTTCAACGATTGACCGTCCTATATTCCAGTAAGCTTGTACCATCTCGAAGTTAACAGCCATATATGACCTGTTCCGGGCCGATTCAAGAATCTCCTTTATCTTATCATAAAAGCTTTCAAAAGAGGGGGTTAATGCTTTTCCCATTTTTTCTGTTCTTATTACAAATCTAATATTTTATTCGTGGTCACATTTTGTGACCTCAAGTTTGGAGGACACAAATTGCGACCACCATTTTATACAAGAGGATGACACTTATTTATCGACTCCTGCAGATCTTCAAGATATCCGACCTGGTACCGCTCCGTTGAGCTGATCCGCTTGTGACCTGCCATGTACTGAACTGTCCTAAGATCATATCGCTTTAACCAGAGCGTGATCACGCTCTGACGGATATGCCTGCAGCTGCGGATCTTCGGGTTTATCTGCCTTAAAGCTCTTACCAGGTGCATCAGGCTGTTTTTCATCTCGGCGGATCCGTTCATACTGATAAAAAGCTGACGGCCTAATTTCTCAATGTCCGGATTTTTGGCCTTTCGCCCGGGAGTGATGTTTTTATTTTTAACTGAACCCAGTATCTCCGGTCTTATTTTCTGCAGGTACTCCTGAAGCTCTATCACCTGGGAAGCTTCAAGATCAAGCGTCCGGCCTGCCTGATGCCGTCTCCCCGGGATCCGGATCTTCCCTTCTCTTAAGAGTATATGGACCGGCTCGAGTCTCCCGATATTATCCGTTGTTACGGCCTGATTAATCATTAACGACAGGATCACTTTGTTTCGGGCAGTTCTGAGGTCTGTCACGTGGTAACTCTCATAAAGCAGCTTCAGCTCAGCTTCAGTTAACATTCCTGTCGGGATGCTTTTCTTTCGGGTCCTCAGGTAAAGTCCATCAGCTGGGTTGCCACTTATTATTCCACGTTTTTGAAGATAACTGTAATATTTTCTGACAGCTGACAGCTTCCGGTTGATCAGATTCGGGGAGTCGCCCGATTCCTTGCATTTTGCCATGTAAGAGTGGATGTCGGTCCGCTTTACCTTTTCTCCAGATAAAAAGTTCTCTCTCAGGTAAAACAAAAAATCACTGGTGTAATTGATGTAAGCTCTTATTGTAGACGGCGAGTAACCTTCTGTCCTGAGTTCCGACAAATTGGCCAAAAGTTTTTTTTCAAAAAGATCTTTCTGCTCTTGGTACTTACTCCGATTCATATTTAAGATGGGTATAGATCTGTGTTGTCTCAAGACTGCTGTGTCCCAGGAACCGTTTTATCTTCTCCGGCGACATGCCACTTTGCAGCAGGTGGGTTGCAATGGAGTGCCTCAGGGTATGAAGACTGGCCGGACGATCTATCAGCGCCTTTTCTTTCAGCCCCTGCAGCCTGCCTGCCATAGCCTCCTCACTAATCCTTTTCCCCCGCTGGCTTATAAAAAACGCCGGGTCATTCCCTTTTGTAAGCAACGGCCTCGAGTATTTGAGGTAATTATAAAAATCATCTTTCACCATCCCGGTAAACGGAACGTATCGCTGCTTGTAGTTCTTTCCCCGGCTCACGTATAAAAGCCCCTTTTCAAGGCTTACATCATCCAGGTCAAGATTGATACCTTCGCTTCTTCTTAGTCCACAGCCGTAATAAACCCCAAGCATTGCCCTGTCCCGTGTTCCCAGAAGATCTCCTTCACACACTGAGTAAAGAGCTTTTATCTCTTTCCTGGTAAATACGTTTATCCTTTTTCTTACCGGTCCTCGTAAGGTTATATCTGTCTCGAAGCCTTCACGGCCGGTTTCTCTTAAGTACCTGGAGAGTTTTCTAAGTGCTGTCAGGTGAGTTCTGAGGTAGTTCCTGCTGAGCCTTCCTCCCCTGACATGGTTCTCCCTTTTTCCCAGGTAATAAAAATAATCGCTGACGCTCCCTTTGGCGATTCCTCCGGTGTCACTTATCCCGTGCCGCTCAAGCCAGTAAAAAAACTCCCTCGCCTTTACCGGTGCATATCTCACGGTACTTTTTTCAAAGTTCAACAGCTCGAGCCATTCCCGGAATGACTTTTCTATAGTTAAAAACTCATCTGATTGTACCCTGAGATCTTTCATCATTTTATAGGGGGTCTTGCTCCTGGCCGGTTATACATGTTATACTGTTATACTTAAAGCTATCTTTTTTATTTTAACCGGGTTACGAGGGGCCGCAGGGCAATGTTATACTTCTGTTATACTGATGTTACACTTAAGATTTCCGATGTTATACTTCCCATTTCGGGTGTTATACTTAAAGTTTTTCCCTTCTCTTTTTCTCTTTCTTTTTCCTTTAACCGCTCGAGTATTTCATCCAGGATATCTATCCCGGATTTAAGCTTTTCATACTCCTCCCAAGCCGATATTTCATACTCGTAGCCACTTTTACGGTTCCCTCCAATTTGTTGAATGTACCCCCTTTGCTCCAGTTCCCGCAAGTACCTGTTTGCCTTCATAGGGTGCATGCGGAAGTGTTCCCGTACCTGCTTTGCATAGATGCTCCGGTGATCTGCTTCGGATAACTGTTTTAACCCTTCAAAGAACTGGCGCAGCTGGCCGCTAAGCTCATCGGATTTTCTAAGAAGACTGTCTTTAATCAGGTAGTTGGCCCACTCGATATCCTGAAGGGTGGTTTCTATGTAAATGTTCCCGCTGCCGTCTTTCTTCCACTCCCTTTGCTTCTGGTGATAAAATGTGATTATCTCGATAAGCCGGAGGTAATGCATGTTAGTGCGGAGCTTTTTAAAAACGCAGGCCGGTATATCAAGCCCGATGGCATAAGGGTTTATTACTTTCACGGGCCTCAGTAGCCGCTGGGCATTTCTAAGGAGCTGTCGCCAGGTGTTTTGTTCTTTCTCATTCACGAGTCCTGCCTGCTGTCTTCTCTGGTAGTGCATCACCTGGTCTGCATGCTGCGGGGTCTCATCCACGTGCAGAAGGAAAGAGCGGTTTGCATTATCTTCATAGATCTGGGTGTTGGTCGTGGCCCCGGAGACGCACACCGGCCCTTCAACAACAAGTACCCGCTGGACGTTATTTCCCTTGATGTCCTTATCGGTCGTGAGCTTTGTTATTGTCTGTTTGCTCATTAGCTCTCTTAGTGGCAGGAAAGCCTGGTAAACGCCCTCTAAATCTTCAATCAGCAGGACCTTGTGTTTCCAGAAGTCTTTCCCGGAGTAATAAAGCGTGTTTTCAGTAAGGCTCGTTATCGTCCGCAGGGATTCTTCCGGGAGGCACTCGCTGACTCTTGTCTGAAGGTATGTCTTGCCGCTGCCGCTCTTGCCAAAGATTATGGCATGCAGCGGTTCATCGGTAAAGCGGCTCAGGTAAAGAAAAAAAAGAAGCAGACCGTTCCTTTCTTCACCGACAAGACCGGCCTTCTCTATAGCCTTTATTGTTAACCTTACAAGATCTTTCGAGAGTAAAAAATCACCTGCCTTTATTTCTTCTTCTCTTGTCATACGGTAGCTTCTGGGCTGAAGGGCTTTTCTTTCACGCTCTATCTCCTTAAGGCGGTACTCTTCAAGCTGCAGCTGAAGCCTCCGGAGAGTGGATTTCATTACCGTGGTGCTGATATCGAGCTCCCCTGTTGCCCCTTTTATGTACCGTTGCAGCTGGCCGTTACTGTAAAGGTTAACATCATCCTGGTAGTATCTCATAGTGTCGCCCTCTTTTTGTACCAGAAGGTTTACCCTTAGCCGGTGGATGTTCTCTCTCTCGATGCCTCCCCAGATGATCAGCAGAAGCTCCCCTTCACGGTAGGTTATCTTCTGAGGGTTTTTAGTGTTTAGTAGTGGCACCGGGTATGGTATCTCATTTTGCGATACCTGGTCAGGGATATCATTTTTTATTTTATCTGAGCCGCTTACAGGTTTTCTGCTTTTGATTAGGTGAGAGAGGATCTCCGGGGCATGGCCCTGGATAAGGCTGTTTATGTCTTCATCATCAGGGGTGTCAACTGCCGTGATCAGGATATCAGGTTTTATTGCTTTTACCTTTTCTGATGTTCTTGTAACTGCCTCCCGGCCGCTTTCATCACCGTCAAAGAACAGTATCACTTCATTAAGTTCCGGAAGGTTCTTTATTGCTTCCGAGTGCTCCGGGGTAAAACCGTTTGTTCCAAAAAGAGCCATCATGCTGAACTCTTCCTTTATTGATTCTCTCTGAAGCAAAGTTTCGCAATCGATGATGCATTCAGTTAAGATCAGTTTTCTTGTACCTGGTTCCGGGTAACCGGGATAGATACCATGGTGGTTGCCACTTAAATAAAAGTGCCTGCCGGTTCCGTTCTGGTTTGTCGATCTTCCGTAAAGATCAATGACCTGGCCTTTTTCATTCTTTGTAAAAAAGAGGACCACGTTTTTAAATACAGGTGAGATTTTGTCGTTTGAACGTTTTAAGATTCCAAGAGAGATGGCGCTTTGCTGCAGTCTATCGTTCCAGCTTTTTCCGAGGTCCCCGCCCATGTAACCGGCCTGGGTCTTATCAGGATCAAGGCCACGGCTCCGGAGATACTCCTTTGCCGCTGTCGTTCTCTTAAAGCTTCCCCGGCTCTCCTGCATAAGCTTTCCGATTACTGCAAGCCTGGGAAGTAATTCTTTGTCCTGCTCAGGTTCTTTTATTTGCATCATGGGTTTCTGGATTATGTCTGCCGATGGATCAATCATGCTTTTTGCTTTTAAAATTGCCTCACGTTTACTGTAAGCTGAGTTTGTCGACGCTTCGTACCGCTCGATGAACTCTATCACATCACCTGCAGCCCCACAGCCAAAGCAGTTAAAAGTGTTTGTCTTCAGGTAGATCTTCAGGCTGGGATCTTCGTCGCCATGGAAAGGACATTTTATAAAGTGATGCCGGTCGGGGCACAGGCGGTAATGGTTCAGGACGGTTAGGATGGAAAGTCTTTGTTTTATTTCCTGGATTTCCATGTTAAAAAATGTTTTGCGATTTATTCAATCTCAAAACTAAATCAAAATTTCTATTATCGCAACCATAATTTTAAACAATTCGCAATATATTGTTAATAATTCACTTTATCGCTACTTTTGTAATAGTATTAAAAATAAACCACATCATGGGCTTAGGTAGCACTATCAAAAAAATCCGGGAACAAAAAGGAATGCTGCAAAAACAGGTTGCCGCTGAACTTGGGATTGGCCATACCAATTATAATAAGCTGGAAAATGATAATCGGGAACCTTCGGTTAAAGAGTTACAGCTATTGGCTAAGTTATTTGGAATGACGATTGATCAGGTCTTGAACTACGAAGGAGAGCTACCCCAGGAAGTAACCCTGGAAAACAAACCTGGTTTCGAACAGCTTGACATGATCAACCAGCTTGATGAAGACGATAAAAATACTGTCTTCAAAATCGTTGATACAATGCTCACCAAAAAAAAGTTCAAGGATTTCTTCCAGAAAAACGTTACGGTATTATAACACTGGATTACTTTAAATAAAACCCGATACAAATCGGTTTAATCAATATCATTTTAATTATCCGGTAACAAGTAGAGTATGCCTCCTAAAACAACCTTATCACCCCATTGATTTCTATCAACCAGTTTTTCATAAGGTTGATTATTGTACCAATAGGAAAATTTCTTTAAACAAATATCCCAAATGTGTTTTTGATAATCTGATCCATTTTCATTAATATACGAAAAGTCAATGATTTGTTCTTTTGTACTTAACGACAATGCAGATAATCTTAAGATATCTACTTTTTTAACATTTATATGTTTTGAAGTATCACTTAAGGGATACTCTAATTTAACGACTACCTGAAAAACTACTTTCAAAGAATCTGCTAAATTGATATCCTTAACTATAAGTCTATTCATTCGTTCCTTATTTCCAATTAGATAAGGTATAGACGTTTCTGACTTTTTTTGACAAGAAATCGACACAGAAAAAATCAAAAACAATACAAGTATTTCTATTCTTTTCATTTGGGATAATACTGATTAAGTATGTGATACTTTTGATTCTTTCTTATCATAGGATAACTATTATAACCTCCAGACGTATTTCTTGCAGATCCAGACTTAAACGTCTTCACAGCATCATCAATATCCTTTTCTGAAAAACGATTTAGTAAATTATTAAAAGACTGCTGATATAATTTACCAGCCTCAGTTTCATTACCTAATCCATTAATTGATAATGCCCCAACATAGCCAGTTTTATTCATCCAGTTTGTTGAGATGATACCACTATATACGTTTGCTTCAACTTCATTAAAAATAGATGCCCCTCCTTGTCCTTTTTCAGACTGAAGACCATGAAATAATTCATGAGATACACTTTCTATATTGGAATATTCGCTTCGTTTATCCGACATCAACGCCCCTGCATAAATATTTCCTCCTCCTGATTCAGATTCATTAAAGATAAGAGCATCAGGTTGAACATTACCTTTACGGTCAGTAGGTAATTCATTCTTGAAATTGAAACTGTTAGAAGAGCCGATTAACTCTCCTAACATCTTGCTACCTCCATTTTCAGATATAGCGTTAAGGTAAGATACTGATTTAGATATAAATTCGTTTTTACCTTTATAACTCATATTAGCAGTATACTTCATCCTCTGCTCTTTTCCCTTCTCATCATTATAATAAATCCAAATTTCTTCGCCATTTGGATCAACAAATCGCATGGGATTATTAATACAATAAGCATACGGTGATGTGGAAGAATATTTCTCAGCTTTAGGATCCACCGAATGCCACCTCCCGATAGCTGGGTCGTAAAACCTTGCCCCGTAGTCATACCGGTTCAGGCCATTAATTGTCATAAATTCTTTGCTGTTGTACCTGAAGGGCAACGTGATTGTACTGCTTGTGCTTTCCGCGTAATATCTGATACCTGTTGGATAATAATGACTTTTCTCAATGATATTTCCGTTGTTGTTCAACACAACCCTCACATTACCCAGATGATCTTTCAGATAATAGTAATAATCACCTTCTTTAATAAACCCCTCGGGTGTAAGAATTTGTTTCAAAGTTCCATTCTGGTAAATCATGTTGCCTGTATAATCAACTGTGACCTTAATATAGTCTGCGGCATTGGCCGGTAACGGACTTATGATTCCCTGGGGTACCACGATGATATTATTTAAAGTATAGCTTTCGGCAGTTAATTTTCTACCCTCTGCATTATATGAATACATGTTTTGATGACCGGCCATAAACTGAATAGTATCAGGTAAATTTAATAAATTATACTTAATTGTACTGATCCCGCTATTGGCATCATAAGTATTATTGCCATTATTATCATAAAGATACTCTGTCTCGAGTTTGGCCATGTCTTTGAAAAATTCAGAACCATAACGAATGTCGGGCTGATAGACATCATCGATATTTTTAAGCTGATTACCTGTATAGGTGTATGTCATCTTGTTTCTGTAAACACCGTTATCATAGCGGAACAGTGAATTAATGTTGCCCATCTTGTCATATGTCAGTTGCTCGTTATATTTACCCCTTGTCCCGGAAGCGGTTGCAGAATTAATTTTGCCGCAATAACGGGCATGTGTAAGGCGGTCAAGCCTGCGTACCCACGGCTTAATATGATACGCAGTTCATCGGTTTATCTGTACTATCAGTTTTTCCAGAATGATCCTGAGAGAAGATGAAAAGTGTATTTACTATCAGTCTTTCCAGAATGACCTTGAGAGCAGAATGAAAAGGGTATTTACTTCCAGTCTTCCGGTAATCATCAGGATACAGAAAAATATCTTGTTGAAATCAGTCATGTGCGAATAGGTGAACACCGGACCGACGGTTCCCAGTCCGGGACCGGTATTTCCCAGTGAAGCGGCAACAGCACCGGCGGAAGTCACGGGATCGGTTCCGGTGAAAGTAACAAGCATTGTTCCCGATACGAAAAGGAATATGTAAATCAGAATAAATGAAAAGACAGAAATTATGCTTTTTTCACTCAGTGTATTGCCGTGAAGCTTTATCTGTGTCACTGCGTTCGGGTGAGTGAGCCTGATGAATATATTTCTGATGCTTTTTAGCAGGACCAGGTGTCTGGCCATCTTTATTCCCCCGGTGGTTGATCCTGTGGATGCCCCGGAAAACAGTAGTATAAAAATCAGAAAAATGCCGGCATGCGGCCAGTTAAGATAATCGGTTGTTGTAAAGCCACTTGTTGTTATTATTGATATGGTCTGAAAAAATCCCTGTCTGAATGCAAGTTCAAAGGAATCAGTTGTAGTCCCGAAAAGAATGAGAGTAGCCACTGTTCCTGACAGCAGTATCACCGCCAGATAAAACCAGAATTCATCATTGCGGCCTATCTTTTTGAAATGCAGTTTTATGGCATGATAGTAAATTACAAAGCTTACTCCCCCGAACAGCATGAAAAACGCCATGATATATTGACTGTATGGTGAATATCCCATAATACTCGTATTCTTTACTGAAAAGCCTCCGGTTGCTATTGTACTGAAGGAATGACAAATGCTTTCAAAAAGATTCATGTCTCCTGCTGAAAGCAATATGATCTGTAGAGCTGTAAGTCCCAGATATATGTAAAGAAGCCTGAAACCTACGGACTTGGTTTTTGGGGCTATTTTTTCCCTTATGGAAGATTCCCTGCTTAAAAGCTGATGTGCAGATATTCCAAGTGCCGGGAGAACAATGATAACCAGAAGGATGATTCCAAGTCCTCCTGCCCAGTGTGTGAGCGCCCTGTAAAAATTTATTGAATATGGCAGTGCTTCAACGTTTGCTATGACCGTGGAACCTGTGGTTGTAATTCCGGAAGTAGATTCAAATAAAGCATCAGTGAACCTCGGTATTGTCCGGCTGAAAATAAAGGGAAAGGTGCCAAACAATGAAAATATCACCCATGACAGCGCTACGGACAGGAATCCCTCTCTGATATTTATTTTCCTGACGGGACTGTTTTTTGTTATGAGGAAAAATGATGTTGAAAATGATAAAGTAATAATTGCCGGCCAGATAAAAGGCATGGCTGATTCATGATAAATCAAAGCCACGGGAATACAAACCAGGAACAGAAAAGTCTGAATGAGCAGATTTGTACTCAGTATCCTTATTATTGCCGGAGGATGTATGGATTTCATGTCAGTCTCCAGAAACTGCGGGCAAAGATAATCACTTATAGTATCATACATTGATTACGGACAAAAATCTGCATCCGGCACATGACTGATAATCCGGTGCTGATTGGTCAATTATAAATCCTATATTTGAAACCCTGTGATTGTTGATCGCAGGATAATATGAACCGGAATGATTACACCTTAAAAATTTAATTCAGATATGGGGAAAGTATTGGTTATTGGTGCAGGAGGAGTAGGTACAGTTGTTATCCATAAGATGGCAGCTCTTCCTGATGTTTTTACTGAGATACTGCTTGCAAGCCGGACCAGGTCCAAATGTGATGCCATTGCGGAAAAGGTTGGCAGTGATCGGGTTAAAACGGCGGCAATTGATGCCGATAATGTTCCTGAACTGGTAAAATTGATTAAATCGTTCAGACCTGACATAGTGGTTAATGTTGCATTGCCTTACCAGGATCTTCATATCATGGATGCCTGTCTGGAAACAGGCGTGGCTTATCTGGATACTGCAAACTACGAGCCTCTGGATGAAGCGAAATTCGAGTACAGCTGGCAGTGGGCATATAATGACAGATACAGGGATGCAGGGATTACCGCTATTCTTGGCTGTGGCTTTGATCCGGGTGTTACATCGGTATTCACGGCCTATGCAGCAAAACATCATTTCGATGAACTGCATTATCTTGATATCGTTGACTGTAATGCCGGTGATCACGGAAAACCATTTGCCACAAATTTCAATCCTGAAATAAACATAAGGGAGGTCACCCAGAAGGGTAAGTACTGGGAAGACGGAAAGTGGATTTACACAAAACCCCATGAAATTCATAAACCACTGACTTATCCCGGAATAGGACCGAGGGAGTCATATCTGATATATCATGAAGAACTGGAATCACTTGTAAAAAATTTCCCCACACTCAGGCGTGCAAGGTTCTGGATGACATTCGGACAGGAATATCTGACTCACCTGAGGGTGATCCAGAATATCGGAATGGCGGGTATTGAACCTATCATGTTTGACGGAAGGGAAATTGTTCCCATCAGGTTTCTGAAAGCCGTATTGCCCGACCCGGGTGACCTTGGAGAGAATTATAAGGGATGGACATCTATCGGCTGCAGGATAAGAGGTGTTAAGGACGGGAAAGCAAGAACATATTATGTTTACAATAACTGCAGTCATGAGGTCGCATTCAGGGAAACCGGAACACAGGCCGTGAGCTATACAACGGGTGTGCCTGCAACAATCGGGGCAATGATGTACCTTAAAGGTATCTGGAAGAAAGCCGGAGTTTTCAATGTTGAAGAATTTGATCCTGATCCTTTTATGGAAGAGCTTAATAAGCTCGGCCTGCCATGGGTGGAACTGCACGATGTTGACCTGGAGCTGTAGAGGCTGTTATCGTGCTGTTACTGAAAACAGGGGCAATGCTTTGAAAGAATACAACAATGTTTTGAAAGATTACTGAAATGCCGCACGGCGGACCTATGGCCATAACATATTAAGTATATGCGAATCAATTATGATATATTGCCATCCCCCTGTTTTATTATGGAAGAGGAACGCTTCCGCAGGAATCTTTCGCTCATCAGAAAGGTTGCTGAAGAATCAGGGGCCGAAATCATTCTTGCATTCAAAGGATTTGCAATGTGGGGCGTGTTTGATATTGCAAGGGAATATATTTCGGGAGCTGCAGCAAGCTCTGTGGATGAAGCACGTCTTTGTTTTGAGGAGATAGGGTCTCCCGCGCATACTTATTCTGTTGTTTACAGGGAAGAGGAATTTGATTCAATACTAAAGTACAGTTCGCATATTACTTTTAATTCTGTTCAGCAGTACAGGAAATATTATGACAGGCTGAATAAACATTCTCCGGTTATATCACCGGGCCTGAGAATAAATCCTGAATTTTCCGAGATCAGTTACAGTCTTTACAACCCCTGTTCTCCCGGTTCCAGGCTCGGGGTCCGTGCAGAGGATCTGGACGGAGGTATGCCTGAAGGCATTGAAGGCTTGCATTTTCATGTACTGTTTGAGTCAGATTCATATGCTCTTGAAAAACTGCTTGATGCAGTTGAAGGTAAGTTCGGGAAGTTTTTCCACCGGCTGAAATGGATTAACATGGGAGGAGGACACCTTATCACTGGAAAGGGATATGACACGCTTCATCTCATTGAGCTGATACGGAATTTCAGGAAAAGGACGGGATTGCATGTGATACTCGAACCCGGAAGCGCTTTTGCCTGGGAAACGGGTGAACTGGTGGCAACAGTGGAGGATATAGTGGAAAACCAGGGTATATCCACTGCCATTCTGGATGTTTCCTTTACAGCCCATATGCCTGATTGTCTCGAAATGCCCTACAAACCCAAAATACTTAATGCCACCGATCCGGTTCCGGGCAGACCGGCATACAGAATGGGCGGAAACTCCTGCCTTTCTGGTGATTTTATGGGGGACTGGTCATTTGACAGTGAGCTTAAGCCGGGCGACAGGATAGTTTTCCTTGACATGATTCATTATACAATGGTCAAGACCACTACCTTCAACGGAGTGCATCATCCCTCGATAGCTGTCTGGACAAAAGAAGGGAAATTACGGCTGTTAAGGGAATTCGGTTATGAGGATTATAAAAACCGGCTGTCCTGATTTGTGCCTGACTGCTTCGAAAATCCCTGAAAGTCAATCAATTGCGAGTGTTTTTAGCATCAGAATTTCAGAATGCTGGCCCTGATTCCGACTTTGACGCTATGGTCGGGATACTAGCCCTGACCCTGATTCCGGCTCTGATGCTCTGTTCGGGATACTGGAGCAGACCCTGACTCTGATTCAGACTCTGATGCTCTGGTTGGGATACTGGCCTTGACCATGACCCTGATCCTGACCCTGACCCTGACCCTGACTCTTGTACTACCCCTGATAATATTCCTGATCAGGTATGGCTACTTTTTTCTGTTTATGGTAATATCGCTGATCATGAGCTTATTATTATGGAGAACTGCGTTCACTATTCTTTCTGCGACTTCTTCCGGGTCCATAAAACCATCGAGGTTGCGTTTCACACCGGCAGCTTCATAAAATCCGGTTTTCATCCCTCCCGGATAAACAGCAATGATATTTCTTTTTCTTCCTTTCAGTTCTGTTCTGAGTGCTTCGGTATATCCCCTGGCTCCCCATTTCGCGGCACAGTAAATTGTTTCCTGATCACGTCCAAGCAGGGCAGAGGTGGACATGATATTTACTATGGTAAGTTCTTCTTCTTCAGGTGTTATTCTCAGTATTTCAGAGCTGAGCAGTATCAGTCCCTTCAGACTGCCTTCAAAAATATTGTCAATAGTTTCTGAGTCTGCTTCGGTGGCCGGGGCAAAATGTCCCTTTCCTGCATTGTTGAAAAGGTATTCAGTGATCAGATTATGATCCTGAAGGAACTGACCCGTATTTCTGATATCGCTTTCATTACCCACGTTGCAGACCATTGTCCGGATCAGAGAGTTATCCGAACCAGGATCCGGTCTTTTTCCTGCTTCCGTCAGTTTCCTTGTTGCTTCCTCCACTTTTCTTTTTGCTTCTTCCAGTTTATTGGCGTTCCTGCCAAGCAGGAGAACATTTTTACCTTTTCCTGCAAGCTGTTCGGCAATTGCCAGTCCGAGACCTCCTGATCCTCCACTGATAACTGATATTTTTTTCATCATATTATAATTATTACCGGTGTTACTTTTGTTTTCCTGATTTCTTCGTTTCTTGGTTTACGGCTTCTATGCTTCTCTGCTTCTATGCTTCTCTGCTTCTATGCTTCTATGCTTCTCTGGTTCTTTGGTTCCTTGGCTCCATACTTCTTTGGTTTCCCGGTCTTCTGTTTTGCTGGTATTCCTGTCCTCTGTTTTCTTGTTTTCCGGCCTTCAGTTTCGCCGGTATTCCTGTCCTCTGGTTTTCTGGTATCCCGGCTCCATGTTTCTTTGATTTTCCGGTTCCGCGATTCTGTGACAGCCCGGTTCCATGGTTTGGTGGAATTCCGGTTCTCTGATCCGGAACAGAACTCCCTGATAATTTTGACTTTTATACCTATTGGTCAATCACACCTGATCCTGTCACTTCATCACCGTCATACCATGCTGCAAACTGGCCGGGGGTTATGCTGCGCTGCAATCTGTCAAAAATTACATACATACCTTCTTTTCTCATGAACAGCCGGGCAGGCTGAAGAGGCTGACGGTAACGTATCCTCACCATACAGTCGCGTATCCCGCCATTATTCATGGCGAGATCACTGCGGATCCAGTGAATCTCACCGGCCCTTACAAACAGCCCTTTGCGATAAAGACCGGGATGTGATTGCCCTTCACCCACATAGAGAATATTGTTATCAGTATCAGTCCCGATAACAAAAAGCGGCTCCCTGTGTCCTCCAATGTTTATACCCTTTCTCTGGCCAATGGTGAAAAAGTGTGCACCATGGTGATTGCCTATGATCGTTCCGGACAGATTACCGGGCTGATGGGGGGAGGACATTCTTATCAGTTCATCATCCGTAACCGTCTCATCCGGAAGACCTGAAGACCATGATGGGAAAGCAGAGTTTTTATCAATTTCAATAACCGGTCCGGTACTTGACTTAAGTTTTTGCTGAAGAAAAACCGGCAGATGTACCTTCCCGATAAAACAAATGCCCTGGGAATCCTTACGGCTGGCTGTCGGCAGTCTGAGTCCTGCAGCCAAAGTCCTTACCTCCTCCTTGGTGTGTCCCCCCAGGGGAAATAATGTTTCAGCAAGTTGTTCCTGACTTATCTGGCACAAAAAATAACTCTGGTCCTTGTTTTTATCCTTTCCGCTCAACAGTCTGTGAATGATTCCGGATTCCGTGCTGATATCATCTTTTCTGCAGTAATGTCCGGTTGCAATAAAATCAGCACCAAGCTTTTTTGCCTCCACTGCAAATGAGTCGAACTTTATTTCCCTGTTGCACAGAATATCCGGATTGGGAGTTCTTCCTTTCCCGTATTCTGAAAACATGTAATCAACCACTCTCTTTTTATAAGCCTCGCTCAGATCGACCATGTGAAAAGGTATTCCGGCCTTTTTTGCCACCATTTCCGCAAACATCAGATCATCTTCCCAGTGACAGTCGCTCTGAAGCAATCCGGTTGTATCATGCCAGTTCCTCATGAAAAGTCCGGTGACATCATATCCCTGTTCCCTGAGCAGGCAGGCGGCTACACTCGAATCAACCCCTCCCGATAATCCTATTACTACTCTCTTTTTCACCCGGCAAAGATACTAAAAACTCACCTTTTGCTTTTGAGACCGTTGTATTACTGATGCAATAATATTATTCCCATCTTCCATGCTCAGCATAAAATTCAGTACCTTTATTTCGTGAATTCAGGTACCCTGACCATATACAGTGCTTCGGCAGGATCGGGAAAGACATTTCAGCTTACCCGGATCTATCTCACCCATATCTTCAGGTCGCGTTACAATTACCGTAAGATACTTGCCGTGACATTTACCAATAAGGCAACTGCCGAAATGAAGAACAGGATACTCGATGAGCTTTATCGTCTGGCGAATAGTGAGAAGTCCGAACATCTTGCGCATCTCGTCAGGGACACCGGCAAAAGCGTGAAAGAGATCAGGAATGAAGCTGCCGGACTGCTTTCTGTCATTCTTCATGATTTTTCAAGATTTTCAATTTCTACGATCGATACCTTTTTTCAGAAGGTGATCCGTTCCTTTGCCAGGGAAAGCGGACTGCAATCCGGATACAATGTTGAACTGGACCATAGTATCATATTGTCTGCAGCAATAGATGAAATGATAGCTTCTTCGGCAGATGACCGGGAACTGATGGAATGGCTGACAGAATATGTACTGAAAAACCTTGATGAGGAAAAGTCATGGAACCTCAAAGGTGAGATCACCGGGCTGGCAGAGGAGCTGTTCAGGGAAAAGTTTAAAACATTGCCTGAAAATGAGAGGAAAAAACTTGAAGACAAAGATTATCTGCGTGGTTATATTCAGAAAATCAAAGATATAATCACATCCATTGACAAAGATGTGAGGGATTTTGGAAAAAAGCTTCAGGATTTATATGTCCGCTTTGAACTTACAGATGATATGTTCTATTATAAATCAAGAGGAGTCCCGGGTTTCATAAGAGCATTATCTGAAGAACAAATTAAACTGCCTAACAGCTACGTAAAACAGATCCTGGGTGATAAGCCCAAATGGTCTTCAAAAGATCCTTCCCCCGCTCTGTTAAAAGCTATCAACTCGGGCCTGCAAGAAGCCCTGACTGAAGCAATTGCCTACTGTGAAAAAAATTATAAGCGTTATTGTACCGCTAATGCCGTCTCTGCAAACATTTATACGCTCGGAATTCTTTCGGATGTACTCGTTCAGGTGCGTAAAGCCGCTTCGGATGAAAACAGTTTTCTCATTTCCGATGCCGGGGAACTTTTAAGCCTGATAACGGAAGGTGACCAGGCGCCTTTTATTTATGAAAAGATCGGTAATGTCTTTGAGAATTTTATGATAGACGAGTTCCAGGACACATCACATCTGCAATGGAAGAACTTTCAATTCCTCATAGCCGAGAGTATGAGCAGGGGATTCGATAATCTTATAGTGGGTGACATAAAACAGTCAATCTACAGGTGGCGTAACAGCGACTGGCAGATACTGGCTGATCTCCAGAGCAAAAAGGTTGATAATGAACGTATACTGAAAAAATCACTGGATAATAACTGGAGAAGCCGTTCAGAGATCATAAAGTTTAACAACACTCTTTTTTCGCTCATTCCACGACAGCTTGACCGGTCTTTTTCTGAAGAGGATCTGGAATTGGATTTAATAAGTCTTTATGAGGGAGCGGTTCAATCTGATCCGGGCAGAAAGGGCGGGGGTTATATACGGCTTGAATTCAGTGATATAAAAGATCCTGCCGGAGATAATACGGATAGCGGCGACCGGAGTAATTTATTAAAAGTCTGGAAATCAACAATAGCTGAAAAAATTCCACAGGTGATCGAATTGTTCCAGGATCAGGGTTACCAGGCCAGGGATATTGGTATTATTGTCAGAGAGGGCAGGGAAGGAGAGGAGCTTGTAAGGAAAATTATAGAATACAGTAATAACTGTCCGCCGGAGAAGAAAAAAAGATATAATTACAATGTTGTCTCGGATGATTCACTTGCATTGTCATCTTCTTATGCAATAACATTTATTATTGCAGTTCTGAAAGTGCTGCATGATCCCGGTGACATGATCAGCCGTGCCGGAATGCTCAGGTTCTATATGTTGTTGCACAGGAAGGATAAAGCAGAGGAAACCAGTCTGTATAAGGAAATACTGACGGATGAAACAGCCGGTCTGCTGCCTGAAGGATATGACCGTTTCCTTGCCCGGATACGGAACCGTCCACTGTTTGAAGTGACGGAAAGTATTATCTCATTTTTTGGTCTTGGTGAATATCCTGAAAATGTACCCTATCTTCAGACATTCCAGGATCTTGTTCTGAATTTTTCCCGCAGCAGGACTTCCGATACGGATGCCTTTCTGGAATGGTGGGAGACCGGCAGTGGCAGGAAGTCAATATCCCTTCCCTCCGGTCAGAACAGTATGAGAGTGCTGACTATCCATAAGGCCAAGGGACTTGAATTTCCTGTAGTGATTCTTCCGTTTCTCGCATGGAACATTGATCATCCCTCAGGCAAACAGCCTGTTTTATGGGTCAGGCCCGGCGAGTCTCCGTTCAACGAAGTGGAAATGATTCCTGTAAAGTATCGCAGGGCTCTTTCGGATACTTTCTTTGCGGAAGATTATCTCAGGGAAAAATATTATTCCTGTATTGACAATATTAATCTGTTGTATGTAGCCATGACCAGGGCCAGAGATGCCATTTATGGATTCGTGCCGGGTATGGCAGGCAGAAAAGTATTATCGGTTTCCACCATACTGAAGGGTGCTCTGGAATCTGATGATAATCCTGCGGGTGAAAAAGGTATTTTTCCGGGTAAATATTTTAACGGAGAAAACGGGGTGTTTGAATACGGAACCATTCCCGGAACGGACAATGTTGTGGAAATTAACAAAACCGTGACAACAGAAAACTACAGGGTTAACAATAAGCCGGAATCGCTCAGACTGAGGCTTTATGGTCTTAACTATCTCACGCCTTCCGGAAAGGATAAGATGCGGAAGATCGATTACGGAAACCTTATTCATGAAGCTTTTGAAGGCATAGATACTCCCGCTGATATAGCGGAAGTACTGGACATACTTACCAGGGAAGGAAAGATTACTGATTCGGAATCCCTGATACTGGAGAAAAAACTCAGTGAACTGATTAATTCACCACAGGTATCTGACTGGTTTTTACCCGGACTCAAAGTGTTGAAAGAATCAGAAATCCTCAGTCCCTCCGGTGGCATCCGCCGTCCCGACAGGGTGATAATTGAGGGAGACAAGGCTGTTGTCATAGATTACAAATCAGGCGGGGAACACGGCAGGCACGCCATGCAGATGCGTGAATACAGGAAACTGCTTTTTGAAATGGGATACAGCAGTATTGAATCCTACCTGTGGTATATCGATAAAAACAGGATTGTATCAGTATCATGAAGGATACAGTAACGCAGACGGGCAATTATCCCTGGGATCATAACCGCAGGTTTAATGCATATTCTGAATATTTCAGGAAACTGTTCGGGGAAAGGGTTCAGAAAGTATCTGTGAATGCAGGATTTACCTGTCCTAACAGGGATGGTACCTTAAGTACCGGCGGATGCACCTTCTGTACCAATGATGCTTTCAGTCCGTCATACTGTAAAGCGGAAAAATCCGTGACTGCCCAGATCAACGAAGGAATTGCCTTTCATAAAAAAAGATACAGAAGGGTATCATCATATCTTGCATATTTCCAGTCATATTCAAATACCTATGCATCCCTGGAAAGACTTGTGGATTTATACGGAGAGGCTTTGAAGCATCCGGCTATCAGGGGAATTATCATAGGAACAAGGCCCGATTGTATTGATGAAGAAAAACTCGGCTATCTCAGGGAATTGTCCCGCAAACACTATGTTGCGGTCGAATACGGTATTGAAAGTTGTTACGACGACACCCTTCGCAGGATAAACAGGGCACATACTTTTGAAGATGCCGTGGATGCCGTGAAACTGACTTCAGCCTATGGTATCAGCACCGGGGCACATTTCATATTCGGACTCCCGGGAGAGAGCAGGGATGAGATGCTGGCAGAGGCAGGTATAATTTCGGGATTACCTCTTACCACGGTTAAATTCCATCAGCTGCAGATCATAAAAGGAACGGTCCTTGAGAAGGAATATCTGGCTGATCCTTCTGGGTTTCAGCTTTTCAGCTGGGAGGAGTATCTGGGTTTTATCGTGACTTTCCTTGAGAGCCTGAATCCGGATATTGTAGTGGAACGCTTTACCGGTGAAGCTCCTCCGCGTTTTCTTACGGTTTCACTATGGGGAAAAAAACGCAGTGACCAGATAAGCGGACTGATTGAAAGGCGACTGGAAGAACTTGATACCTGGCAGGGAAGATTGTATAAAGAGATATTCTGACAGGAAATATTATTCAGGATCCCTGTATCCGGATGAGGGCCTGATAATGTGGATTCCTGGTTATGTGGATTCCTGGTTATGAGGATTCCTGGTTATGCGGATTCCTGGTTATGAGGAGTCCTGGTTATGCGGATTCCTGATTGTCCGGAATGAGGGAGATTGTCCTGCACCGGAGGAATAATTTGAGATAAAGATGAGTTTTTAGTATTTTTTAATTTTTGAAACAGATACTGATTGTATTATATAACTAACTTAAAATCATTCTTATGACTAGTCCCGGGATCAATGTTTTTTTCAGACAGTACTGGATTCTTAAATCCTTGTTGGTTCTTGTTTTCCTTGCATTTCATGTAAATAATCTGACGGCACAGCTTACTGTTTCGGAAGAGGAATGGGTGATTCCAACATATCTGGCAGCCCCATCCAATAAGAACCCCATTTTTTATAACAATGAGACTCATCAGGGTGCTGCAAGACATGTCTATCCCTATGCAATGAATGATACTTACCTGAACCGGAGGGTTGACAAGGCATACAAAGCCCTGGTGCTCGAGAATGAGTACATTAAATTATGCGTCACTCCCGAAATAGGGGGCAAATTATATTATGCCACAGACAAGACCAATGGATACAATTTCATTTATAAAAACGACGTGGTTAAGCCTTCAAACATCGGCATGCTCGGTGCCTGGGTTTCGGGAGGCATAGAATGGTGTGTGCTTCATCATCACAGGGCTTCAACTTTTTTGCCCATGGATTATGAACTTGTTGAAAATGCAGACGGGAGCAAAACAATCTATATAGGTGAGACTGAACCTCGTCATCAGATCAGATGGACCATTGGCATCACTTCGTTTCCGGGAAAATCCTATTTCCGGGCAGAACTGAAGATCCATAATCCGACACCCTTTATTCATTCATTCCTTTACTGGGCGAATGTAGCAGTTCACACCAACAAGGATCTTCAGGTTATTTTTCCTCCCAGTGTTCAGTTTGCAACCTATCACGCAAAGAATGATTTTACACACTGGCCGATATCCACGGAAATTTATCAGGGACAGGATTTTACAAAGGGTGTGGATATAAGCTGGTGGATAAATTCAGTTAATGCCAATTCATATTTCGCACACGATCTGAAGGAAGATTTCATGGGTTCATACGATCATGGCAAACAGAGCGGCACGGTCCACATCGGTGATCACAACATAGTAAAGGGAGCTAAATTGTGGGAATGGGGATCGGGTCCGCGCGGACAGGCTACGGAAGCACGGCTGACAGAAAATGCAGGACCCTATGTGGAGATAATGACAGGTGCTTTTTCCGACAATCAGCCTGATTACAGCTGGATAAAGCCCTATGAAGTAAAAATCAGTCAGCAATACTGGTATCCTGTAAAAGATATTCAGGGTTTTAAAAATGCAAATCTCAATGGTGCAGTTAATCTTGAATCCAGGGAGAAAAATACTGTGTTTCTTGCTTATTATTCCACAGGAAAAGTAAACAGGGCAAGGATCATTTTAAAAAACAGGGATGATATTGTATTCGAAAAGCTTACGGAGATTTCTCCTGCCAGGACATTCGCACAAACAGTGAAAATAGACGGTCCGTACAAACTGACGGATCTTTATACCGAGATGACTGACTCAGAGACCGGGGAAATGCTTGTTTCCTACCGGCCTGAGGAAAAAGAATATCAGGAGAAGCTTCCCGGCATTGTTGAAGCTCCTCCTGCTCCGAAAGATATTGCAACAGTTGAGGAGGTTTTTCTTACCGGGAAACGCCTTGAACAGTTTCATAACTCGAGATATGATCCGATGGATTACTATGAGGAAGCTCTCAGCCGTGATCCCGGTGATATACGCACGAATACTGCAGCAGGAAATATCTGTCTTAAAAATGGTGATTACCATAATGCCAGAAAATACCTGGGAAGGGCAATAAAAAGACTGACAAAGGATTATACACGACCGGTGGATTGTGAAGCTCTTTACCTTCAGGGTCTGGTTTTAAAAGCACTGGACCTGTATGATGAAGCGGTTGATACTCTTTACAGGGCTTCGTGGGATTATGACTTCCATACAGCTTCCTTTCTTGAGCTTGCAAGGATATCTGTGTCAGGGGGTGATCTGGAAAAAGCCCTGGATCAGATAAATGAATCACTGGCCACCAATGCCAGGAATAACAGTTCAATATCCCTCAAGGCATCCATTCTGAGGAAGATGGGTGATTACACGGCTGCAGCGGCTGTCCTGGAACAGATCCTGCAAACTGATCCCCTGGATTTCAGGGCTGCAAACGAATCTTATCTTATTGCAAAAGAATCAGGAGACACAGAAAAGGCTGAAAGGGAACTTGCTTCCATAAACAGGAAGATGAGAAATTTCGATCAGAATTATCTTGAGATTGCAACAGGATATATAAATGACGGATTAATGGATGAGGCAGAGGACCTTCTTTTGCGCTTCAACGGAAAAAATCCCATTATCAGTTATTATCTTGGTTACCTGGCTGATAAAAAGGGAGATAAAACTCTTGCAGAGAAATATTTCAGGGAAGGATCGGCACAGCCGGAAGATTATTGTTTTCCTTTCCGCCTTGAAACGATCAAAGTCCTTGAAACAGTACTTAATTATAATCCCGCTGACGGAAAAGCACATTATTACCTTGGTAATATTTTTTATCACCGTAACCAGCGTGACAGGGCAATAGCTCAATGGGAGACGTCCGTCAGCCATGCACCCGGACTGGCTGTTGCCTACCGCAATCTCGGCTGGGGATATTACAATCACCTTGGCGATGGATTCAAGGCTATAAATGCATACGAAAAGGCAATTGAACTGAGAAAGGACGAAGCTATTTATTATGAAGAGCTTGATAATCTTTATGAAATGAGCAATGCCAGTATTGCAAGAAGACTGAAATTGTTTGAAGGAAGCAATGAGGCAGTTTCCGGGAGGGATGATGCATTCGCCAGGCAGATAGCAGTGCTTACGCTTGGAGGACAGGCCGGCAAGGCTGTTGAGTATCTTGGCGGAAAGGAATTCAGCTACCGTGAGGGAAGCGGAAGGGTGAGAGACATCATTATAGATGCTCATCTGATGCTCGGTATAAAATTCATGGAAGAGAAGAATTACCGTAAAGCACTGGATAATTTTAATCTTGCACAGGTTCCCGAGGAAGAAGCCAGCGGAAGCAGGGCAGGAAACAGGAATATCCAGGTTCACTATTTTCTGGGTCTGGCCAATGAAGCACTGGGAAATAAATCGGGCGCACGAAAACACTTTGCCTCATGTGCAGCTCTGAGTTCTCCCGGTTCTGCATATATAAGCTATTACCGGGGAATGAGCAATATTAAACTTGGCAGGAAAAATGAAGCAGCGGAAATATTTAATTCAATGCTTGTCGAAGCAGACAGGCAGCTGAACCGGCCGGCAGCGTCAGATGATTTCTTCGCAAAATTCGGACAACGTGAAGCTGAAAATGCCATATTATCAAATATTTATCTGTTAAAAGGTCTTGGATACAAAGGACTTGGCAATACGGATCAGGCCGCTGAAAATCTCAGAAAGGCAGTTGACCTGTCTGAGAGTAATTTATGGGCCAGATCGGAATTAAAGCGTCTGAATTCAGCTTATTAAGGCATTACTTGAACTGCCAATGGATGGCTCTGAAATTTATAATGGTGATGGCTTGCCGGAACAATCCCCACGCCATTATTGGAGAAGCGCAAACAGGCGATAACCGGGGTGAATTTCGGACTTGTTGAATTGTTAATTCACATTATAACTAGAATGTTAGCAGAACTTCTACGATAAAACTGAAAATAAATACACTATATTTGTATTGTTATGGATCTTAATGAAATAAATAACAGCATTATAGATTACCTCAAGCCATATAATCCTGAACGGATTGGCATTTTCGGTTCTTTTGCCAGGCGGGATTTTACCCCAGCGAGCGATATAGATATTCTTGTGAAATTCCATGAAACCATTTCACTGTTTGATCTTGCAAAAATACACAGAGAACTGTCACAAATCCTGGGTAGAGAGATTGACCTTATAACTGAAACTTCATTGAAAAATGAAAAGTTAAGGAACTACATTTATAAAGATCTGAAGATCATTTTTGAATGAAAGATGACAAAATCTATATTGAGCATATCCTCAGGGGTATTGACAGGATAAATTCCTATCTCGAAGGTAAAGACTATCTGTTTTTCTCAAAAGACTTTTTAACTCAGGATGCCGTCATACGCCAGCTTGAAATCATCGGTGAAGCCGCCAGGCATGTATCCGTAGAATTGAGAGATAGTAACCCAGGAGTGTCATTGTCCGACATGGTAGGCATGAGAAATATTTTAATTCATGATTATATAGATGTTGACACGGATATTATTTGGAAAACTGTTTCAAAGAGTCTGCCAGAACTCCAAAAGATGCTTGAAACTCTTAACTGGCATATGTGAGTCTTGACTGTGATGATTACGGGGCAAGGATGTATGACCCAGCTATCGGAAGGTGGCATACCCCGGATCCCCTTACAGAAAAGAATCACTCACAATCAGGATTTGTTTATGCAGCGAACAACCCGATAAGATATATTGATTGGCTTGGCTTGGATAGTTTGGATGCTGTGGCTGTGACCCAAGCGGCTCAAAACGCGGTTAATTGGGTGACAGCAAATTATGGCTCAACATCATCACAATGTAATCGAGGGGTAAATCATGCCTTTGAAGAATTAACAGGAAGCAATGAGCTCGCTGGTAAGAATGCAAATGACATGGTAGACCAATTGGAAAGCTCTGATAATTTTGAAGTTGTTAACCGTGATAATGTCAAGGTAGAGACTGATGACGGGTCGATTATTATTGCAGGAAAAAAAGAAAGTTCAGGTTCAGGTCATGTTGTATTGGCTGTCCCGGGAGATGAAGTGTCGAGCACCAGCTGGGGAGGAACTGCACCGGTAGGTATGGATACAGGTAGAAACAAGCGTTGGTCAAGTAAAGGCATGAATTATTCGTGGTCATCACCAACGGGGATCACTTTTTATAAATATACCGGACCAAGTACAGGAACTATAAACAATCAAGTCTACTCAGGGGGTACTTTACCAACAGTAACTGTTACTGCTCCGGGTTCGACATATTTGACCCCAAGGCCTGCTGTAGTAGTACCAATAAGGAGGTAAATTACGATGAAGAAATTTGATTTACTGCTAATCGTTTTACTGTTTATGCTTATGCAATGTAAGGCCAGTATTAACGAGGAAAATAAGGTGAAATCTGTCATTCAGGTTGATGCACAGGAATCCCTTAAGCTAATAGGGATACCATTGAAGACAGTGGAAGATAGAGAAAGAGAATTGGACTTCAATTTTGAATTCTTAACGCTTGAAAAACAACAAATTAACATTCATAATGATAGTAAAAAACTTGAAATCATTGTTGAGAAAATCAAAGAATGGAATGACCCTGGTGATTTTCACAGAATCCGTGTAAGAAGTCAAGAAAAAGAGTATGTTTTTTTTAACTCAGATGGATGGGTAACAGTTGGTGAATATGAAACTCAATATATCAATTCTTTTTCTAAAACTAATGAGATTAAATCGAGATATGTATGCGTTCAAAAAGTTTCTGACAAAGATATTCTGCTTTTTGCTTTTGGTTACGCGTATGCCAGCCAGCCGGGCTTGTTAAGTATTTTGAACCTGTCAAGATTTGGTAAACCGGAGTTGATTTTTAATGACAACTACCATTTATACAGCTATGAGGATACAAATAGTGATGGAACTGTTGACATTGTGGTAACTAAGGATGATAAGGATGAAACGGATAGCAATGACAGCTTGAAAACATATCTGCTCAAAAATGGGAGCTATCAACCTAAATAAAAGGGAATAAGAAAATCAAGTTATAAACCCAGCGCAGCCCGGGTTTATTTATAGAGCCGCAATATTTTTAAGCTTCACACTTTTAATAAGCCCATCAATGGTGTAGAGGATGTGGTTTTTATCTTCCTTTTCCATTTTTGAGATATCGTTCAGACGCTTTAGCATATCCGGATCTTTAAGGACATTCTCCTGCCCTGACTCATCCAGGAGATAACCTACAGTAGTAAATAGAACATATACTGCCGATTCTGATGGTAATAAAAGTTATAATTCTATTTCTTTTGAGTATGGAACAATAACAGATTCTCAAAAGGCAGGCGGTTTGTTCTTTAAAAATGATGCTACAAGTTTTTCTGTTGCAAACGAAGCTTCGGGCGCAAGTTTATTTAAGCTTTTTCCAATGACACGGAAATAGACAACGAAGCATTGCGAGTTGCTAAAATTGTCTGTCAATATGGGTTTGTATCTGCTTCACATAGAGGGGAGAAAGTGAACGCCCTTTTTCCTGTTGTGTTTTTGAGGAATGATATAGTTCCTTAATTTCAATTTTAATATGTTTAAAAAAAGCCCGGCATCGTCCGGGTTTTTTTATTTAGAGGCATATTCTCACCTCTTTCATACCTGGAAATATTAGTAACATGAACCCCGATAGCTTTAGCGAGCTTCCCTTGGGAAAGTCTTTTCGGTTCAGTTAAAAATAAAAACATCGCTCCCGGAAGAAAGGCCAAGAATCCGGACATGGAAAAACTGTGCAGACAGCTTTTTATCAGTATAAACGGATCCTTCGAGTGTATATACCGTTTGAAAACCATA
>LSQX01058345.1_pt1 | contig 27204 bp, 26 predicted proteins | sample 654561 | NCBI WGS metagenome assembly LSQX01 (sample SAMN04489861, study PRJNA283612) | anaerobic digester metagenome | isolation source: 4 biogas reactors fed with cattle manure at either 37C or 55C with and... | place: Denmark: Kongens Lyngby | collected 2014
GGTTCGATCCCTGTTCGCCCCACCACATTAATCCCCTGTTGCAGGGGATTTTTTTATAAGAAGACCGATAAAGTATCGCCCAAAACGGGCTATGAAACAGGATTATGGTAAAATATCAATAATTCAAAGAACTTATTCTCGATGGCGGTCGCAGAAACCCGCCTTAAAAAACAAGGGGGAAATATCATGAATAACAGAATAATGATAAAGATGATGGCTCGGGGTGCCATGATAGCGGGGATATATGCAATACTAACAATATCCTTTGCTCCGATAAGCTATGGCCCGTTGCAAGTTCGCATATCAGAGGCGCTGACAGTATTACCTTTTCTGTGGCCCGAAGCTGTGATGGGGTTGTTCGTAGGATGCATAACGGCCAATTTCTTAGGGGGCCTCGGGATATGGGATATCGCGCTGGGCAGTACGGCAACATTAATTGCCGCATGGCTTACATCAAAAACGACAAAACCGTGGTTGGCTCCATTGCCACCGGTGCTGATTAATAGTGTAATAGTAGGTGGCTATCTATCGTTACTGTATAATATACCCTGGTGGTCGACTATGACGTATGTGGCGGTTGGGCAGGCAGTCGCATGTTATCTGTTAGGGCTCCCTTTACTCCACCTGATGTTAAATAGCAAGAAGGGATAGCAAAAATTTGCTCTTATTTATAAGGTTTTCAGAGCAATATAAGAAATTGAGTAATGGATAGGAGATGCAGGGTTATTAACTAACGCATATTTTTTGATAATTACATTTTTTTCTAAAGGACTTTTTGGCTTTGTGTTTAATTAATAAAGTGGAACAATTTTCATTATTCGTTTGACTTTTTCGGAGGTAAATAATGAAGAAAGCGCTTACTAAAACACGGGAGAGCCATATAACCGTCGTGCTGATTTCCGGTCCCGACGAAGAGATAAAAAAGGTCCGGCTAAGCAAGCCGTTCCTGAAATCAACCGCATTTTTAACCGCTATTTTTTTGTCATACAGCATTGCCCTTTCAACGGGCTATTTGTACCTTGACCAAAACCACAAGACCGCCTTGGCCAGGATTGAGCATCTTAAGGAAGATAATCAGAGACAAAGCGTGGAAATAGCCGGGCTGTACAATTACAGCGACAGGGTAAGGAACAAGATGGAGGAACTCATTGAGTTTGACGGCGAAGTAAGGAGCATGGTGGGCTTAAAGAGTGAAAGCGATAAGCGGCTGGAGGAGTTCCAGCAGGAGCTGCAGGAGAAGTTTCGCGGTATCCTGGTGGCTTCAAGGGGCGAAAGCATGACGAGGCTTTCGGGGCTTGAAAAGGCCGAGCTCGCAGAGGCGAGGATGACTCCCACCGTGATGATGAGTTCTATAAACAATCTGGACCATTCGGTGGAGGTTTTGTCGGGGCAAATGGATATACAACAGGAGGAGATGGACAAACTGCTGTCCGAAGTGGATGCCAGGCTGAAGTATCTTGAAGCCAGGCCTACCTTCCTGCCGGTTTCCGGTAGAATTACTTCGCGGTTCGGGAACAGGAGGCATCCCTTTACCAGGAGACACGATTTCCACGGAGCGGTGGATATAGCCGCCCGGTCGGGCACAGCTATAAGGGCACCGGGCAAGGGAGTTGTGACCTTCTCGGGGAGGCAGAGCGGATACGGCAATATGGTGGAGATAAACCACGGGTACGGTATAAAGACCCGTTATGCGCATAATAGTTCCAATGTTGTCAAGAAGGGGGACAGGGTCTCGAAGGGGCAGACAATCGCCAGGGTGGGCAGCACCGGAATCAGCACCGGCCCCCACGTCCACTTTGAAATCGAAGTGAACGGGAAGCTGGTGGACCCGATTAAATTTGTAAACAGCGATACATAGGTTTTACCCCTTGACAAGTGCCACTATTTGTAGCATAATATTCTTTAAAATTATCTTTAGATAGTGGCCATGAAGGGGAATAGTATGCGGGAGCCAATTTCAAGAGAGCCGGTGGAAGGTGCGAACCGGTATGCGGTCTCGGCGGAATCCGCCCCGGAGCTTTAGAGGTGAAACAAAAGTAGTTTCTGACGGCTAACCCCGTTAAAGGTTACGAGATTGCCAGCGAGCAAAATTAGGTGGTACCGCGTGGGTTATTACCCCCGTCCTATAATGGACGGGGGTTTTTAATATTTTTCAAAAAGAAAGGAAGCGATTGGTTTGAAAAAAAGGCTTATGACACCGGGACCCACACCGCTGCCTCCGCAGGTTGTAGAAGTCCTGGGGCAGCAGGTCCTGCACCACAGGACAAGGGAATACGCCGATGTGTTTGCAAGTCTTAACAGCGGCCTTAAATATGTATTCGCAACCCATTACCCGGTTGTGACCCTTACCGCCTCTGGCACCGGCGGCATGGAAGCCGCCGTGGTAAACTGTTTTCGTCCGGGGGACAGGGTACTGCTTGTGTCCGCCGGGGTGTTCGGGGATAGGTTCTACGATATATGCCGTAGCATGGGCTTTGACGTGACAAAACTGGAGGTGCCCTGGGGAAAGGGTATAGGCGCCGGGGAAGTGATGGAGCGGCTTACCCCTGATACCAGGGGCGTTATAGTAACCCACAATGAGACCTCCACCGCTGCCCGAAGCGATATAGAATCCATAGGAAAGGCCCTTAAGGGAACCGGTGCATTATTCATAGTGGATGCGGTAAGCTCCCTGGGCGGTATGGAGGTACGGCCGGAAGAGTGGGGCATAGACATAGTGGTCACCTCCTCCCAGAAGGCCCTTATGTGTCCGCCGGGGCTTACGTTCCTCTCTATAAGCCAGAGGGCGATGGAGGCAGCACAGGGCAATACCTCCCGCCGCCATTACTGGGACCTGTGCAAGGCGGTGGACTTCTTAAACAAGCAGCCGCCGCAGCACCCTTTTACCCCGGCGGTGAATATAGTCATGGCTTCCCTTGCGGCGGTTACACTTATACAGGAAGAGGGATTGGAGAATGTATGGCTAAGGCATAAAAGAATGGGCAAAATGGCCCGGGAAGGGCTAAGAGCCATGGGGTTGGAACCCTTCGCCGACGAAAGGTACGTCTCCGATACACTGACAGCGGTTAAGGTGCCGGAGGGTATTGACGCACAGGAAATAATAAGACGAATGGAAGAGGACTTCGGCATAATAATAGCGGGAGGCAACAGGAGTTTAAAGGGTAAGATAATAAGAATTGCCCATATGGGATATATATCCGAAGGGGACGTTTTAGATACGCTTAAGGCCCTGGAAGGGACCCTTGCGGGGCTGGGACTGCCGGTGGATGAAGGAAAGGCCTATACGGCAGCAAGAACGATAATGGATATTAGGGGGTAGAGAGCAATGAAGGTAATAGTAACCGAAAGGATAGCCGAGGCCGGTATAGAAAGGCTTAAGGAAAAGGCGGAGGTTGACGTAAGGCTGAAGATTGAAAGGGATGAGCTGCTGGCCATTATAAAGGACTATCACGGGATTGTTGTACGAAGCGCCACCAAGGTGGATGCGCAGCTGCTCGCGGCGGCCAAAAATCTGAAAGTTGTGGGCAGGGCGGGTAACGGTATTGACAATATAGACCTAGACGCCGCCACCGCAGCGGGGGTGGTGGTGGTGAACACCCCCGAGAGCAATTCGGTTTCCGCCGCCGAGCATACCATAGGCTTGATGCTTGCGTCCTGCCGCAACACATGCAGCGCAAATAGGCACATCAAGTCGGGCAAATGGGACCGCAGCCCCTTCAAGGGCAACGAACTGCACGGCAAGACGGTGGGCATAATAGGCCTGGGCAGGATTGGAGGGCTGGTGGCCACAAGGCTTTTGGCCTTCAATATGAGGGTAATAGCCTACGACCCTTATATTCCGGACGAAAGGTTTAAAATACTGGGCGCACAAAAGGCGGAAAAACTGGAGGACCTTTTAGCGGAGGCAGACATTATTACCGTACACACACCCAGGACTGAAGAAACCATGGGCATGCTGGGCGAAAGGGAAATTGCCCTTATGAAGGACGGGGTAAGGCTTGTAAACTGTGCAAGGGGCGGTATCATCCAGGAAAAGGTGCTATGCAGCGCCCTGGAAAGCGGAAAAGTGGCCAGTGCCGCTCTTGACGTGTTCGAGCAGGAGCCCTGTCCGGATAATCCGCTGTTTGCCTTTGAAAACACCGTGGTTACCCCGCACCTGGGAGCGGATACCTTTGAGGCGCAGAACAAGGTTGGAATAAACATAGCCGAGCAGGTACTGGATGCCCTGGAAGGAAAGCTTGTTACAAACGCCGTCAACATGCCCAGCCTACCGGATAAGGATATGGATTACTTAAAACCCTATATGCTGCTGGCGGAAAAGCTGGGCCGGCTGTACTACCAATTGGAGAAAAGGCCAATAAACAGGGTGGAGATAAAGTACCGCGGCGGTATCGCCGAGCACAAGACGGGGCCCCTTACCCTTGCCTACCTTAAAGGACTGCTGGAACCGGTGGTGAAGGATAGGGTAAACTATGTAAATGCAAAGCTTCTGGCAAAGAGCAGGAGCATAGACGTTCTGGAGAGCCTGGACAGCTCGGCCAGTGAGTATACCGATTTGATCGAGGTAAAGGTGGGCAACGGAAACGGTGCCTTTACCATGGCGGGTACGCTGTTTGGAATGCGAGAACCAAGGATAGTGGAACTCAACGGTTATAAAATAGACATGGAGCCGGCGCCTTACATGCTCCTTGTAAGGAATGAGGATAAGCCGGGGGTTATAGGCTGTATAGGAACCATAATGGGGGTTGGCAAAATAAATATTGCCACCATGAGGGTTAGCAGGAACTCCAGGGGCGGCAAAGCCCTTATGGTTATCAACGTGGACGGGGTGGTACCGAAGGACGTTCTGGATATGGTCAAAAAGGTGGACGGTATAACCGATGTCAACTTTATAAAGCTGTAGTATTTTTGGTATAATATCTATAGGCAAAGCCGAAATTGTTTTGACTTTCAGGGCAAGCAGAGATTAAGAGGGGACAGGGATGAAGGTTAACAGGGCTATTGACGGGGACTATGCGATAATAGACGTCCGTTCGCCGGGGGAATATCAAAGGGGTACCATACCCGGTGCAGTTAACATACCCCTTTTTGATGACGAGGAGCGGGCGCTCATCGGTACATTGTACAAAAAAGAGGGCACCGAAGAAGCCAAAAAACGCGGAATAGAAGTGGTATCCGGAAAACTGGCCGATATATACCGCCAAATTGGCGATGTGGAGCGCCAGGGAAAGGAAATGGTGGTGCTGTGTTCAAGGGGAGGCATGCGGAGTGGTTCCCTTGTGCAGCTGCTTTCCTCGCTGGGCCACAGGGTGCACCAGCTGGAGGGAGGTTACAAGCAGTACAGGAGATACGTTTTGAAGAGTCTGGATGACCTTATCGGTTCAAAAAGGGTTGTGGTAATACACGGCAATACCGGCACCGGCAAGACGGAGCTGCTTAAAATGCTGCGAGATAAAGGCTTCCCCTCGGTGGACTTTGAGGACATGGCCAACAGCCGGGGCTCCATATTCGGCACGGTGGGGCTGGGGGCACCCCGGTACCAGAAGGCCTTTGAAGCGCTGCTGTTTAACCGGCTGAGGGAGATTGAAAAGGACTATATTGTAGTGGAATCCGAAAGTCCAAGGGTGGGAAGGTCATACCTTCCCAAAAAACTGGTGGAAGGCATGAGAGCAGGGGTCCACATACTGGTGGAATGCTCGCTGGAGAAAAGGATAAGGCGGATAGTGGACGAGTACACAGGGCTCCAGGGGGACGACGTTCTGGAAGAAATTCGTGATTCCATAACAAGGCTTAAGGGAGAACTGGGAAAAAGAAGGACCGATATCCTTCTTGCCCTTTTGGACCGAAGGGACTACGATGAAATAGTGAGGGTTTTGCTGGTAGAGCACTACGACCCCAGGTATGACCATTCGGAAAAGAATTACGACTTTTCATTAAGGCTAGGAAGTGATAACCTCGAAGAATGCGCAGAGGTTATAGCGGAATTTTTGGAGAATCTGGAAGGCTTGCGGCGATAAATGACTGCTACGGCAGGACGGTATTAAAGCCGGCATTTTGAGATATTTGAAATATCGGAGGGATTACCGATGAGGGGGATGAAGTTTTTAACAAGGACTGCGCTAATACTGGCGCTTACGGTGGGGTTCCAGTCCTTAAGGCCATATATTTCGCTGCCCCCGCCGATGTCAAATTACATAATAGGCAGCCTTGTTAACGCATCCCTGGCGGCAGCATCGGTGCTGGTGGGGGCATGGAGCGGATTACTGGTAAGCATCCTGGCACCGGTTGTTGCCCTCATGCAACAACACATTGTTTTTCCGTGGCTGGTACCCATTATAGCTGGGGGTAACGCCCTATACGTGCTTATACTGGCCTGGTGGTACCGTAGGAACAAACCTTTAGCCATAGTCCTTGCTTCGGCGGCCAAGTTTTTATTCTTGTACTATCTGGTGATGGCGGCGGTAAACATACTGGTGGTACCGCAGCCGGCGGCGGGTGCCTTAAGCCTTATGTTCGGCTGGTCCCAGCTAATAACGGCGATGGCGGGCGGGTTTGTAGCGCTACCGGTAATTAAAAGAATTAGAACATAAGAGGGTATTGATATGCCGGTATTGAGGTTATATAATTAAATATATACAACAATATTACATATTGCAGGTGCCCCGTGAAGGGGAGAATAGGGAACCGGGTGCAAGTCCCGGGCGGACCCGCCACTGTAATGCCAAGCCCGGCCGGAAAGGACGCCACTGGGCAGTATGCCCGGGAAGGTACGGCCTTGGAGCGATGAAGCAAGAGCCAGGAGACCTGCCTGCAAGTTAAGAATGTCGGTGGGTGACGGTAAAGCTCACAGTTCTTTTGAACTGTGAGCTTTTTATATCCCGGAGCATAAAAAATCAAAGGAGGTACTAGGCTTATGGAGCTATTAAAAAAAACAGTTGAAGGAATCAAACCTTTAGACCAGGGCAGCATGAGTAAGGCAAGAGAAAGGGTGGACAACCTTACCAAACCCCGGGGCAGCCTGGGAAGGCTGGAGGAAATAGCGGTGCGCCTGTGCGGTATAACCGGCAGCATAACGCCGGATGTGGGCAAAAAAGCGGTACTTGTCATGGCGGCGGACAACGGCGTCTGCAGCGAGGGCGTGGCGGCCTATCCCCAGCAGGTGACAGCTTTGATGGCAAGGGGTATGGCGGAGGGTACCGCGGGGGTGGCGGTGTTTGCCAGAATCATCGGTGCCCATCTGAAGGTTTTCGACCTGGGCATGATAGAGCCGGTTGACCACAGCGCTATTATCAACAAAAGGATAAGGCCGGGCACTGCCAATATGGCTAAGGGACCGGCCATGGAAAGGAATGAAGCGGTGCAGGCCATAGAAACCGGTATACAGGCGGTTTTTGATGCGGCGGATTCGGGGTATCGGATGGTGGCCCCCGGCGAGGTTGGTATCGGCAATACCACCTCTGCCAGCGCTGTGCTGGCAGCCCTGGAGGGCCTTAGCCCATCATTGACCACCGGCAGGGGAGCGGGCCTTGACGATGCCGGACTTTCCGGTAAAATAGAGGTGGTGAAAAGGGCCATTGCCACAAACAAGCCGGACCCAACAGACGCAGTGGACATAATTAGCAAGGTGGGTGGCCTTGACATAGCCGGCATGACAGGTATTTACCTAGGGGCTGCAAACAAAAGGATACCGGTTATAATAGACGGGTTTATATCGTCGGTGGCGGCCCTGGCGGCGGTAAAGTTAAATCCCCTTTCACTGGAATATATGTTTCCCTCTCACCTAAGCGCCGAGAAAGGCGGCGGACCTGCCCTGGAAAGGCTTGGCCTTAAGCCCTGCTTTGACCTGAGCATGAGGTTGGGAGAGGGAAGCGGTGCGGTGCTTATGTTTTATATAATAGAGGCGGCGGCCGCGGCCCTTATGCAGATGAAGACCTTTGAAGAGGCGGGGATAAAAGCGTAAAGGGGACACACCGATTTTTGAGGGTAATCCTTTCTGGGTATGTCCCCAATTAAGGGTATAATATAGGCAAAGCTAGTTTTTGCCCATGAAGGAAGGTGCGGTTTTGAAGGTACTGCTTACCACGCTTAATTCCAAGTTCATACATTCTTCCCTGGCCCTTAGATATCTCAGGGCATACTGTAGCGACAAGCCATGGGACCTAAGGCTGCGGGAGTTTACCATCAACCATTCCATTCATACCATCACCGGGGAGATTTTCAGGGAAAACCCGGACGTAGTGGCATTTTCGTGCTATATATGGAACATAACCGAGACGCTGACGCTTGCCCGGAGAATAAAGCAGGTTATGAAGGATACTCTGATAATACTCGGAGGGCCGGAGGTATCCTACGATGACCGCAGCCTTATGGAGCAGGGCCCCTTTATCGACTATATAGTTAGGGGTGAGGGGGAGGCCACCTTTAGGGAGCTTATGGAATATATAATAGAGGGCAGGGGGAGCCTTAAGGATATCCCAGGGATAACCCACAGAACACCGGGGGGCATCATCCAAAACAACCCCCGGGACCTTATGTGCGACCTTTCTTCTATTCCTTTTCCCTATAGCTTGGACCGGGATATGCGAAACAAAATAGTGTATTACGAGGCTTCCAGGGGTTGTCCCTTCCGGTGTTCCTACTGCCTCTCCTCCACCGTAAATGGAGTAAGGTTCTTCCCGGTACAAAGGGTGAAGGAGGACCTGGACCGTCTTGTAGCGATGGGGGTAAAGCAGGTTAAGTTTGTGGACAGGACCTTCAACTGCAAAGGGGACTTTTCCCGGGAAATATTCAACCACCTTATGGAAAGGGGAGGCGATACAAATTTTCACTTTGAAATATCCGCCGACCTTTTTGATGACAGCCTAATAAAACTCCTTGCCGGAGCACCGCCAGGCCTTTTCCAGTTTGAGGTGGGGGTGCAGACAACAAACCCGAAGGTTTTAAGGGAAATTGGGCGTAGCACCCGGCTTGGGGAATTGTTTCGGAATGTAAGGAGCATTTCGGAGCGCAAAAACATTCACCAGCATCTTGATATTATTGCGGGGCTTCCGGGAGAGGACATGGACTCCTTTGAAAGGTCCTTCAACGATGTTTATGCCCTGGAGCCGGATATGCTGCAGCTTGGCTTTTTAAAGCTTTTAAAGGGTTCGGGTATAAGGGAAAGGGCAAAAAGATACGGGTACGTTTTTACCGCGGAGCCTCCCTACGAGGTTCTATCAAACAACTGGATGGATTATGGGGACATAAGGCGACTCAAGTTAATGGAGGAGGTTTTCGAATATTATTATAACAGCCACCGTTTTGACAATACGCTTAGGGCGGCTATCACCCATTCCACGGCAGGCCCCTTCGCATTCTTTAAGAAGCTTTCGGAATACTGGGAAAAGCAAGACCTGCATCTAAGAAACCATAGCCGAAAGGACCTATATTCCATTCTTTACGGGTACTGCCAAAAACATACCGACATACCGGCATTGCTGATAAACGAACTGCTCAAGCTCGATTTCCTTCTAAGTGAAAGAAGTCCGGTTCTGCCGCCGCCTATCAGAAGGGCTCAGACGCCTTCCTTTAAACAGAGATGTTTTGATTTCCTTAAGAATCCCGAAAACGTCAGGGGCTGCCTTCCTGGATACAGGGGGCTTTCTCCGAAACAGATATACAAGCTTGTGCATTTTGAGGCCTTTGACGAATGCATTGTCGAGCATGTGCCGGACCTTCAAAGCAAAGGCGGAACTGGGCAGGTGACGGTATTGTTTGACTACCGGGAAAAGGACAGGTTAAGGGAAAAAGCGCGAATTATAGCGGTGGAAATTTGAAGGATAGTTTTAGGCGATGTAGAAATATTAAGTCAGGGGAATATTGCCGGATTAGAGTTAAGAAGGGGGAATCCGGGGGATGAGGCATTCGGTATTAATAGTGGATGACAGCGGGTTTAATGTAAGGATACTAGAAAAGCAGCTGTGCCAATACTATGACGTCATTTCAACCACCGATCCAATGGAGGCGTTGAGGCTAGCCTTTGAGGAAAAACCCAGCCTCATACTCCTGGATGTGGTTATGCCAAAAATGAGTGGCTATGAACTGTGCAAGGTTTTAAAGGACAGCAAAAAGACTTCCAATATACCTGTTGTTTTCGTTACCTCAAAGGGGGGCGTCGAGGATAAGGTAATAGGACTGCAGACCGGGGGAGACGACTATATTACAAAGCCCTATGAGGTGGGCGAGCTTTTGGCCAGGATAAGTGTACATATAAGACTTAAGGAGGCCCAGGACCAGTTGAAAAAGCTGCTGGAGGAAAAAAACCAGCTTATAGAGCAGCTTGAAAACCTGTCGCTGCACGATGGGCTCACCGGCATATACAATCGGAGATACCTTGAGGAATACCTGGAGAGGGCGGTTGAGGAGTGCAGAAGGTATAGTATCGCTCTCTCGGTTATTATGATGGATATTGATCATTTTAAAAGGGTTAACGATACACACGGACATCAGATGGGGGACAAGGTTTTGGAGAAATTCGCAAGGAGAATTAAAAGCAACGTAAGAAGGGCGGATATGCTGGCACGGTACGGTGGAGAGGAGTTTACGGTAGTTTTAAAAAATACTGATACAAAGGGGGCTGCTGTACTCGCGGACAAACTGAGAATAGCGGTACAGGAAAAGCCCTTCGAAGTAGACGGGCATAGCATAAGCCTTACGGTGAGTTTCGGTGTTGCGGGAATGCAGCCGGGTACAGATTCAGATGCGACGCAGCTATTAAGGGATGCGGATATTATGCTTTATAAAGCCAAGGGGGCCGGAAGGAACAGGGTTGAATTCGAAACAAAAAGCGGATAATATTTAGGCACGCAGTGGGCAAAAATACCCTTGAACCACCAACTACAACTATGATCTATTATACGAAAGATTTACCCTGACGCCTATCAACTACCAGCTATGAACTACCAACTACTATCTACGAACTGATATGGAGTGAAAGTTATGGAGTATTTGTGCCCATTGTGCAATGGCCTAGAGAGTAAAACGATACCCTGTGGAGGATGCGGCGGAACCATGGAGGATAAAGGTGCCATACAGGAGTATTTCGACGACTATAGTCCCTATCTTGACCTTGAAATAACCCGGAAACTGGACGGGGTACCCCGTGACCAGTGCCTTCATATATTCAGATGCGACAGGTGCGGCATGGATAAAAAAATAGCCATAGGAATGGTTGAATACTGAAAAACAAAAGGCCCATGATGATCTTCGCTCCGGCTGATGCACATCCCTGCACACCTATATGCAATCTTTCGACCGCATACAAGCGCTGTGGAACATACACCAACCTTTGCTCGACTATTAAGAGTACCTGGGGAACCTATTGCAATCTCCCGACTGCAATAGATCCCGATACAAGGTGTAGCTTTCACAGACCAAATAATTCGGAACCCCTAATAATCTTAGCTCGAACATTATACATCCCTTTCGACCGTATACCAACAGTTGGGCTGATATACAGCCTTGGGAGACATATAATGCTCTGCCCGCCGGCCAATACCGAACCTTTCGATCCGATACTGACCTTTGGCCGAATATTATTGAGCCCTATTTGGACCCAATAATATTCTTGGCTCGACCATCATGAACCCTTCGCTATATATTATGCGCAACTGGGCGGTTATATATTCCGGGTGTCTAAAGGTAATACATTCCAAAAACCTTAGTGATAGTCCTGGACAGGATTTATGGGCTTGCATATTAATGGTTTTGGACTTTGGCCTTGACATACGCTGTGCCTTGCTTTAATATATATATTGCGGCAAAATTTAAAGACGTGGGGATATGGCGCAGCTGGGAGCGCGCCTGAATGGCATTCAGGAGGCCAGGGGTTCGAATCCCCTTATCTCCACCAAAATTTTACGTCGAAAGAAGTCGATTGCAAACGCAGTTGGCTTCTTTCGTTTTGTGCGCGACCTTAAAGGCCTTTTATAAAAAGTGCAAGGTTATCTATATGTAATTAATTGTAACAGTTTATATAGTACTAACATAAAATAAAAGCATAATATTAATCTTTGGCAAGGAGGTATTAACCATGCTTTCAAGCATTGAATATATAAAACAATCCCTAGGAACACATTTATTCTTTGCAAGGATTATGAAGGAGCATTCATTTTTTCTCCAAGCGGCATTTACACCAAGGGACATAAGATTTACTCAACAGGCGGATGATTTTCGTAGAGAATTTGATGGGCTTTTAGCAGAAGTCATTTCACTTTCTAATGGTGTCGTCAATCCCGAAGTGCTTCAATCAGGCGAAGTAATAACTCCTTATACGTTAAAAGCAGAAATGGCCACCTCTTATTTTACAGGAGTACAGATACCAACTGGACTTACGCAAGCAGAAGCAGGGCTAGTGGGCGGAGGCTTAATAGTACCCAACCCTATGCTTGAACAAAGGGTATCTATGGTTAATAGAAGGGCAATAGGTTTAATTGCTGCTTTAATAAAGTTCAAAACAAACGTTTTATCTAATGTTTTAAGCTGCAGAATGTTTACGTTTAATTATCCCTTGCTAATCATACACATTAGGCGTGAAGCGGAATTATACCTATTAACCATTAAGAGGCTTCAAAATAGAGAAGAAATAAATCTAAAAAGGGAAGCTTATGAACAGGAATTTTTCTGGAATAGGCAAATGGCGGAACATGCAAAATTTATACGTGGATTACTTGACCCTACAGAAAACGATTTAATCAATATAGCTAACGATTTTGGAAATGAATTTGACCAGTTGACTGCTGAAGCAAAAGAAGCAATGGATACCACTGCACCATTGTCAAAAGTAACGGAAGACAGCTTAGAAGCAACTCAGGAATTAAAGGACTTCAAGGCACAAGGTACCCAGGGAATTCTTTCTTGCAACATCAGGTCAATTATTATTCCACTGCTGGGCGACCATGTATTACGTGAAGCGAACCATTATATACGTTTGTTAAAAATGTTTGAAGAAATTGAAAAGAGCCATCCATAACAAAGGATGGTTCTTTTTGTATACGGCAGATTATGGTCAATTTAAGCCGAAATTAAGCCTATTCGGAGATATTGCTGCTTTCGCACCAAATTAGTTGTGTTGACAACTAATTATAAAAGAATTATCATATGAATTATAAATACATCACAGGAAAGCAGTGACTATATGAGACAAAATATTTCTGCAGACGAAAAATTCGATAAGATGGTTAACACATCGGTGCCCAGGCTGGTGTCCACTTTAGCTGTACCTACCATAATAAGCATGCTCATTACCTCTGTCTATAATATGGCAGATACTTTTTTTGTAAGTAAAATAGGTACCAGTGCTTCGGGAGCGGTGGGTGTAGCTTTCGCACTTATGGCGGTCATACAGGCAATAGGTTTTACGATTGGTACGGGCTCCGGGAATTATATATCCCGGCTGCTTGGGCAAAAAAACAGGGACCAGGCGTCAAAGGTGGCGGCCACAGGGTTTTTCACCGCCCTGGGCTTGGGCGCAGTCCTTATGTTGCTGGGCCTTGTTTTTTTGGACCCACTGGTTTATGCGCTGGGGGCTACCGAAACCATTGCTCCCTACGCCAAAAGCTATATAAAGTACATACTCATAGGTATGCCCTACATGGCGGCTTCCTTTGTACTTAATAACATTTTACGCTACCAGGGCAGCGCATTTTTCGGGATGCTGGGCATAGGTACCGGCGGTTTGCTCAATATCATACTGGACCCCATATTTATATTTAAGCTGAACATGGGTACCGGCGGTGCTGCACTGGCCACCATTATAAGCCAGTTTGTAAGCTTTTGCATATTATTTTTCAATTGTGGCATTGGCGGAAATATAAAAGTCAGGTTTAAGAACTTTACACCAAAATGGGAAATATACAAGGAAATCCTAAGGGGCGGTTTGCCGTCCTTTTACCGTCAGGCCCTGGCCAGCGTTTCGATGATTTGCCTGAACCAGGCCGCCGGGCCCTTCGGGGACGCGGCCATTGCGGCAATGTCCATCGTTGCGCGCACCTTCCAATTTGCAATATCGGTGATAATTGGCTTTGGGCAGGGTTTCCAGCCGGTATGCGGGTTTAATTACGGTGCCGGGCGGTATGACCGTGTGTGGAACGCATTCTGGTTTTGTATAAGGACAACGGTAGCCGTGATGGCAGTGACCGGCGCTACAGGGTATGTGTTTTCCAAACAGGTGATTGCCTTTTTCCGGAAGGAAGACCTTGATGTAATTGCAATAGGTGCCCGGGCACTGCGGTTCCAATGCATGGTGTTCCCGCTTTCTTCCTGGATAATTACGACCAATATGATGCTGCAGACCATAGGAAAAGGAACTCAGGCCTCCATTCTGGCCATATCCCGCCAGGGCCTGTTTTTCCTGCCGGCCATCCTGGTCCTGCCGCGTATTTTTGGTATTACCGGCATCCAGGTCTGCCAACCGGTGTCGGATGTTTTCTCGTTTCTGGTGGCAATCCCATTGGGGGTTGCTACGCTGAGAGAATTAAAAGCCAAGCATAAGGAGCAGAAGGATCGGCTAAAACTCAAAGAAAGCGTAAAAGGAGTTACGGTATGACGGGGAAATATATTAACAAGATAATTTCCATTTTATACAGGTACAATCAATGCTTTTTTGCCAAAAAGCTAAAAGAAAATTCTCTGTCCATAGATGTCGCTCACATTCCGGCCCTGATGCAGGCATACAGGAATCCCGGCATAACCCAGGATGGGATTTCAACGAATGTGGGAATGGACAAGGGAACCGTTGCCCGTACCGTCAAGCAGCTTGAGGATGCGGGCTTGATTATACGGAAAACCGATGAAAATGACAGGCGGGCAAACCACATTTTTGCGACCCCAAAGGGACTTGAAATTAAGGAGCAGGTATTTAAGATAATAGAAGAACTGCACGGGGTTTTGTATCATGGATTTGATGCCGGGGAAATCGAACAGGCGTTTTCTTATATTGAGCGCATGAAGGACAACATGGACAGCTTTATCAAGGGTGAAGGGGATAGATAGCGAAACTACCGGCCGCGAACAGGCGGTTTAGAAAAGTCCGGTACGGGCAAAACCAACCTGACCCGGCAGACACAAATAGCTGGTTCCTATTGAGGTTTCAGTTTTTTTGGTATAATATACCTGGGCAAAAAGGGAACTATTTATTCCGTCAAAGCGTCTAAAAATAAGAGTTAGTGTGATTAATTCCAGAATCGTGTAAAGGGGCGTCGGAGAAATGTATAAAAGACTTAAGAAACACAGCATTTATTTGATTGCACTACTTTTGACCGCATTTTTATTTGTCGGGTGGAGTGTCCTTCCTGGGATGGCTGCCACCGATATTAGGCTTGTGATTGACGGCAGCGTAATAGAGACTTCACCCCAGCCGTTTATCCACAACGACCGCACGTTAGTGCCGCTACGCGTTATTTCGGAACAGCTGGGGGCGGACGTGGGGTGGAACGACGAGGACAGGACGGTACATATTAAAAAAGGTGATCGCTCTGTACTTCTGCGTATTGACAGCCGCCTGGTTGAGTACGACCGGGCAGGCGCAAAGACCTACAATGTAAGCGACGTGGCACCCTTTATCGTGGAGGATCGCACCGTTGTGCCCCTTCGCCTGGTGAGCAATGCCCTGGGGGTGGATATAGGCTGGGATAATTCCACAAGGACGGTATCTATAGATTCTTCTAAAACCGCAGCCATAACACCCTTCTATGACATGCAGATATCCTCGGTAAGCCCGGGGCAGGTAATAACCGGGGAAACCGAGCTTGCAGCTGTCTTTCCCGGCGGAGTGCCGACGGGAGCTTCCGAGATAAAGTACCTGCTGCTTGACCCGGGTACCGGACGGGGAGTTGTCGTTGCCAGGGGAGGCAGCATGACCGGTCGGTATACCTGGCTTCCGGATATGAAGAAAGCCGGGCAGATGGTCCTTGCGGCCGTTCTATACGATGCGAACGGGGACTTTTTGGCCGGTACCGCCATACCGGTGCAACTGGCGGTGCAGCCAAGGGTCGCACTGGCAGGAATAACCGAGGGACAGGTGCTACAGGGAGACGTTATTCTAAGGCCGGACCTTAACTTTGTGGCCTCCTATGTAAAATACGAGATTACAAATATAGACAAAAACAAGACATTTACCACCAGTGAACTGGACCCCCAGGGGACCTATACATGGTCACCCATGTTCGAGGATAATGGGAACGTTACCTTTAGGGTGATAGCCTACGACCATGCGGGACAGGCCTATGGAAGCCAGCCGGTGTCTGCAAGGGTTAATTTGACTAAGAAGCTGGAACTGCGGGGGGTAAGTGACGGCAGCACGGTGGAAAAACCGGTTACGTTGTCGGTATCCCGAAACTTCCAGGTAAGCGAGACCGAATACGTAATGAAGGACCCAACAACCGGAGCAGAAGAGGTGCTAGCAAGGGTGGGATATGTAAGCCACCGGTGGTTCCCCGGTACCGACCTTACCGGGGCGAAGGAATTGTTTGTCCGTGTCAAGGATACCTCCGGGGTTACGCACACCAGCGAAAGCGTTACTGTTAGGCTGACCGGTGCTCCCAAGCTGCTGCTGGAGGGCGTGGGCCCGCAACAGGTGGTTACCGGGCCCCTTGAGCTGAAGGTTACAAGCAATGCCTTTTTACAGGATATCCAGTTTGTTTTGATTAACCCCCAGACCGGTGCGAAAAGGGCTATTGCCGGCGGCCAGGACGCCAGCGCAGCCTATACCTGGACACCGACCAAGGGTGACGAGGGCCAGTGGAAGATGCAGGCGGAAGGAACCCTTTCCTCGGGTGCCAAGATAAGTAGCGAAGCGGTACCCTTCAGGGTATACCTTGGGACGCTTTATTCTGCAAAGCCGGTGGTGGAGAAGGATAAGTTCCTTGACCTGGCATCAAACCTTGCCGATGCGTCCTGGCGCAAGACCGGCATGTCGGCGGCACTACAGACCGCCCAGGCCATACTGGAAACCGGGTGGGGGCAGAGCGTACCGGTGGATAAATATAACGGCAAGTTTTCGTATAACCTGTTTGGCATAAAGGGCACCGGGCCCGCCGGCTCGGTGGTGTCCAATACCTGGGAGGAGTACAACGGCCAGGCCTTCAGAGTGGATGCTAATTTTAGGGCGTATAATAATGTAAACGAAAGCTGGGCAGGTCATAAGGACCTTTTACTCACTGCCAGCCGGTACCAGCCCTTCAGGGAGGTTATGCACGACAGCACCCAGGGTGCCTGGGCATTAAGAAGGGCAGGGTACGCTACCGATTCCCAGTACCCCATTAAGCTTATGAATATAATAAAGACCTACGGCCTTGAAAAACTGGACGAGATTGGGATTTAACGCTAAAAGCAGGCGATGCCGGGACGTGCCGGCCGCTGACCAGGGTATAATAGCTCACCGGAGACGGTGGGCTATTATTTTGCAATATTACATTTTGCTATATTATGACTTTCAAAACTAAGTTACCGGGTTTCCTTGCCTTATCTGTTGCCATTAAGATGGATTTACTCTGCCCGATTATAATCTGGGGAGGTACTACATCGCATTTATAGTTTTCCCTTGAAAGGTTGGTAACCGCGGTTTCCTTGACCTTTGATAATTTGCTTTCCCACGGTCCCCCGGCCTGGATGGTTTTAATAAAGTCCAACACGCGGCGGAAGAGTTCTTCGTGCTGCCCGTCAATTAATTCCACTCCAATTTCGCACATATCCTTCCACATCATGGTTAACCCTCCTTTTGCAGTTATTTGGTAAAATTCTCCGTGTAGGAACTTGTCAGATATTATAGCATAAAATGTCGCACGGGTTAATGTTTTATTACCGCAGCAGGGGGGTATAAAAAAGCTAAATGATACAAGGAGGAGATTTTGTGAGGTATATATTACCCGACCTGCCCTATCCCTATGACGCGCTGGAGCCCCATATGGATGAGGAGACGGTAAGGATTCACCATGACATGCACCACAACGGTTACGTGAACGGGCTTAACAAGGCCTTGGAAAAACTGGAGGAAGCAAGGGAGAAACAGGACTTTGACCTAATAAAGCACTGGGAAAGGGAGCTGGCCTTTAACGGGGCGGGGCATATGCTGCACACTCTTTACTGGGAAAGCATGTCCCCCGACGGCGGCGGGCAGCCCCGGGGCAAACTGGCGGCTCAGATTGAAAGGGACTTTGGCGGTCTCGAGTCCTTTGTAAAGGAGTTCTCGGCTGCGGCGGCGGCGGTGGAAGGCTCCGGCTGGGCTTTGCTTGTGTACTCAAGGGAGGACCAGAACCTTATCATACTTACGGTGGAAAAGCATCAGAACCAGATGCTACCCGGCACGGTGCCGATTTTGGCGTTGGACGTATGGGAGCACGCCTATTACCTGAAGTACAAGAACAAGAGGGCGGATTTCATAAAGAACTGGTGGAACCTCGTTAACTGGAGAGGGGTGGAGTACCGGTTCGAGGATGAGTGTGGCGGCTGCTGCTGTTCGGGCTGCTAAAGGAGTAGGGCGAGGCGGCGTCAAAAATGCGGGAGGGGGCGATATAGGCCCCCTTCCCGCGCTACATCTTGAAAAGGTACCAAACCTGGGTGTCCACTTCGTACTTGAGTTCGTATACCTTAGAGCCATCGTTTATACATACAAAGCACAGCCGCCGGTTGCCCGCCAGTTTTTCGCTGTACCTTTTGAGTACCCTGTCAACCTTGACCGGTGTATCGTCGTATCTAAACCTTACCGGTTCAACCCTGCCCGAACTGTAGAACACCGCTATCATGTCCACGGGCTTGTTTAAAACTTTCATATACCACACTCTCCCTAAAGCGTACTGCTCATTACCGGCCAGTTTTCCGAACCCATTCCCCCCAGGGATGCACATATCCCGGAGTTAATAAAGCAGGCCCTTACCACCGATTTTGTTCCATAGGCATTCCTTATGCGGTCTATCGCCTTGTCAAGCTGGAGGTTTCCGGCATAGCGGGGATGGTCAAAGACTGAGCATTGGATATGATTGTCCCGGTCAAGGCCGGAGGCCCTTACACCCATATGCCTTACCGGCGAGCCGTCCCATGCCTCGTCGAACAGCCGTGCCGCCGTCCTGTATATATCCATGGTACAGTTTACAGGCGTTAAAAGCTTCTGCTGGTGCGAACAGTGCCTGAAGTCCGAATATTTTATGGATACCGCTATAACGCTGCAGCAGCTCCGGGAGTACCGAAGGCGCATGGCCACCGTTTCGGACAGCGACAGCAGTATAAGGCGGGCGGTGCGGGTATTTTCCACATCGAAGGGTATTGTGGAGCTGTTGCCCATACCCTTCATGGGCATGTAGTACCCGGGAAAAACGGCGGAGTTTTCTATCCCCCGCGCGTAGTCGTATATAAGAAGGCCGTGGGACTTTAGCTTATACTTCAAAAGGTCCGGGTCGGCAGAGGCGATGTCGCCTATGGTGAGTATCCCCATGGACCGCAGTTTTTTGGCGGTCCTTTTTCCCACCATGAAAAGATTCTCCACCGGCAGTGGCCACATTTTATCCTTTATCTCCCCAGGGAAAAGGGTGTGGACCCTGTCAGGCTTTTTAAAGTCTGAGGCCATCTTGGCCAGCAGTTTGTTGCAGGATATGCCTATGTTTACCGTAAACCCGAGCTCTTCACGGACCCTGTCCTTCAGGCGGCCGGCAAGGACAAGGGGCGGGCCAAAGCGTTTTTCCATGCCGGTGTAGTCCAGGAAGGCTTCGTCTATGGAATACTGCTGCACCCGGGGTGAGTACTCCCGTAGAATGTCCATCAGGGCACTGCTGCATTTCATGTACAGGTGACGGTCGGGCGGGACAAGTACAAGGCCCGGGCATTTGGTCTTGGCCTCCCACACCGGCTCACCGGTTTTGACGCCATGATTCTTGGCCGGTATGGACCTTGCCAGTATTATGCCGTGGCGGGTTGCCTGGTTTCCGCCCACCGCCGAGGGTATTTCCCTAAGGTCCAGTGAATGGCCCCTCTGGAGATTATATACCGCCTGCCAGGAAAGGAAGGCGGAGTTTACATCGATGTGCATTATTATCCTGTCTTGCATATTACTTCAACCTCCGTGAATATATTATACACGAATATATGTTCGTATAAAAGGGGTAAACGAAAAAACATTTACAATGTTGATAGGTGGGTTTCATTTAGGCAAAAGAGGTCTCTTCATATGTTATAATGAACATTGGTAGGATGATGTGCAGTAGCGTTATTGTCATCCTGAGCGAAGCGAAGGATCTATCTCCAAGCAAGATTCTTCGGGCTACGCCCTCAGAATGACAAATAAAGGAACGAAATTCTTACTATGCGTCATTGTTTATTGTCAATTCATACTGAAAAACTAAAAAAGCCTGGGGACCTTGGTATATAAAGGCCTCAGGCTTTCGTTACTTTAAGGTGATATTTGTGCGGGCTTTAGATACCCGAAAGCATCGTAACATAAGGTAAACAGGTGCTTTTCAAAAAAACCAATTCCGGTATTTTTACTCTTTTCCACAAATTTACCCTCTTATCCTCTGTAGAATTTTTATGACCTCATCAGTCTTGAGAACCTTGCCATAAGAAACTACTTTCCCGTCCACGACAAGGGCGGGGGTAGTCATCACGCCGTAAGCTGCAATTTGAGCAAAATCGGTCACATGATCGATCGTTGTATCCATGCCCATTTGTTCAAGTGCCGCTTTTGTTGCAGCTTCAAGTTGATTGCATTTTACACAGCCGCTTCCAAGCACCTTCACGCTTGCACCTTCGGTTTTCGGTCCTTCTGCCTTTGCCTTAGCAAAAGTATCGCAGCTATCTCCGTAGCAGCAGGGGGGCGTTTTTCCATTTTTATTTTTCTTACCGTCAAAGAACTTTTTCAAGTTCTCGGGCAATTCATATCTATCGCAAGAACACCCTCCACCGGATTGACCAAAAACAGCCTGAAGGATGCCTTTTGCGAGCATTTCCTTGGGCGGAACCTCGAAAGTTTCTCCGTTATACTCAAATACACGGCATTCCACAGCAGTATCGCTGATTTGGCTGCAACAGCCACAGCTGTTTTCGTTAACTGATTGACAGATATCATGCCCGTTCACCCGGATGGTTGGTGAGGAAAGAAATTGATGCTGTATGGCAATTTCGGCCGTAATGATTTCAATTTTATTATACTCGACAGTAAAGCCGGCAAGCCTTAGTGCAGGGGTAAGCACCCGCATCACATCATCCAGAATGTTGTCTGTCCCGATGCATCGCTCACAGGTGTTTAGGTCAAGATAGAGATACTCAACAATAATTTTCTTATTTGACATAATTTATTCCCTCCTAAATTATCAACGCCTGCAAAGCGTTGAATAAATAGCCAACAATTATAATTCCTATCACACATATAGCAATGAACAGCCCCAGCAGCTTCGGTTTAACTGCCTTACGGAGCATAATAATGGATGGCAAAGATAAAGTGGTTACACCCATCATAAAAGATAATACCGTACCCAGTTGAGCCCCCTTAAAGAGCAGTGCTTCCGCAATGGGAATGGTGCCAAAGATATCGGCATACATGGGCACACCTACTACTGTGGCTAAGATTACACCGAAGGGATTATTGCTTCCAAGCAAGGATACAACCCACTCCTCGGGTATCCAGTTATGGATAATAGCACCTATGCCGACGCCGATCAGAATGTATGGGAAAACCTTTTTGAAGGTGGATAGCATTTGTTCTTTTGCATAAGTCAACCGTTCCTTTTTCGTAAGGTCCAAAGGCTCGATATCGACACTTCGCGCTGTCAAGATAAAGCTTTCCACATATTTTTCCATGTGCGCTTTCTCGATTAGGGTGCCTCCGATTATAGCAATTACCAAACCAAATATTACATATAAAATGGCGACTTTTGCACCGAATATACTCATTAGCAGAACAAGAGAGCCCAGGTCTACCATTGGCGAGGAAATCAAGAATGAAAAGGTTACTCCGAGCGGCAAACCGGCGGATGTAAAGCCAATAAATAATGGAATGGACGAGCAGGAGCAAAAGGGTGTTACTGTTCCAAGCAAGGCAGCAACAGAATTAGCCCCGATGCCACGGTATCGTCCTAATATCTTCTTGCTTCGTTCCGGAGGAAAGTAGCTTTGAATATAGCTGATAATAAAGATTAGGAAGCATAATAGGACTATTATTTTTATAACATCATATATAAAAAACTGTGCACTGGCAACCCAGCGATTGCTGGTGTCCAGCCCCAACGCTGATAAACCGCTGCCAATAACACTGTTCAGCCACTTCATTCCAAGTATTTGATCTTGAAAGAAGTCCCAAATTGATTTTAATACCTGCATTCTAATGAACCTCAGCTTTCAAAATAGGACAATCATATCAATAATTTTTGATGTGATATCTCTGTTAAAAGCCATCTATCAGATGGCCGTTATATTCTGCAACAATTATTTTTTTCGCTAACCATTTTAGATGTTGTCAGCTCCTTTAGTAGTGTTACGGCATAATCACTGCCCTTTTCGCTGATTTTGTAATGTGTCCATTTGCCTTCCTGTCGACTTTCCACAATACCTGATTCTACCAAGACCTTCATGTGGTATGAAAGCCCCGATTGCCCCAAGTCTAACTGTTCCAATAAGACGCAGGCGCATTTTTCACCACCACATAATAAATTAAGTATTTGCAGCCGTTTTTCATCGCTAAAAGCCTTGAATACTTTTGCGTGTTCCTTATAAACTGTTTTCAAGTTGTCACCTCATATCAAATTTATTTGATATGTTATCAGTATATGCATCAAATCAAAGTTTGTCAATTTAAATGTTCCTAACGTTTACTCTGCAAACATTAGGAACAAACCAGAAAAGACTGCAGCCCTAAATAGAATTGTCTTTTTCGAAAAATAAAGAATAGCTCCGTTCTTTTGCAATAGTCCAATTTCAAATAACGGGGCAGAAAAATTCTGCCCCGTTATCAGCTTCATTTGTTGATTTATATTGATGTCTGCACGATTGAATAACAGGTTATACCTTTTTTCCATCAAGCTTGCGAACTGAGATATCACAGTTCTCCAAGCCGCTTGGAAAATAGACGGATCACTCAGCTTACGCCAGTGTAAACGACGCCAGGCTTGCACTACCGCTGCCCGTGTACGTAAAATACAGGGTGTGGATACCGTCCGGTATGGTAATGTCTGCTGAAAACTCGGTCCATATGTTGGCGGAAATAACCGGTATTGTTCCCAGCGGCTCACCGTCCCATGCTGTTTTCACTTCAAAAACCCCCTTGCAATAGCCTCGTACTTTAACAGAGACCTTACGGATACCCTTACAACTGAAGTATTTGAAGCCTGCAGTAGCTGAATCCTTCATATTGGCAATAAAACCAATCTCTTCATCTCCATCCCTTCCGTCCTGAGTTATCTTTGGGAATTGGTTGTTCATCCAGGACGCGGTCCAGTCTGTATAAAGGGATTCTTCACTGCAGTAAAGATTACAAGCCAGGTAGGTTAGGTATTCTCCACGGCCTGTAAGCGGGCCGCCATTAAGGCCGCAGGAGGTCATTTCAACCTGTGGAATCGCTCCGTCATCCATGATGGAAATTGGCTCAGCACATGCCTGACGGCTGAAATTCGTTCCATTGGTATGCCTGTGGTAGAAAATATACCATTGGCCATTGATTTCTGCCATGCCGCCATGGTTGTTGCCACCATAAAACATGGGCTTTTCAGCCGGCTTATAGGAATCGATATGCAGATCGCTGTTACTGACAATCACCCCCCGATAGGCAAAGCCGTGGGTGGGGTGTTTGCTGGTGGCATAACACAATTCATGAAAGACTACGGATGAATAAACGAAATAGTAGGTGTCTCCTTTTTTTCGTATGGAGGAAGCCTCGAAAAATTCGTGCCCTTCATACCCGCTTCCCTGGCTGTAAGGCTCACTGGGAGCTATGAAGACGGGTTCTTCAACGATGGTAAGCATATCCGGCTCAAGTACAGTTGCCATGGGGCCTTTTCTGGATGTATCTCCCCTTCCGCAAAAACCTGTATACAGGTAAGTCTTATCCCCTTCGGTCAGCACTCCCGGATCAAACTGAGGCTGATCGCCTTCTCTTTCGCCCAAACGCTTTCCATTACTATCATGCACATAACCATAGAATTCGTATTTGCCTGCCGGTGTATCACAAACTGCTACTGAAACAATGCTTACCTTGTCAAGAACATAATATAGATAATAACGTCCATCAGGCCCAACCGTAACGTCGGGTGCATAAAGACACATGCGGCCGTCGGGATTCAATGGATCATCTGTTTTCCTGTAGATAACGCCTTCATATCGCCAGTCTGCCAGGTCGTCGACAGATGCTGACCAGCACACATAATCATTCAGACAGTAAACATATCCGTTAAAACGATCGTGTGAACCATATACATAAACCCTGCCGTTATAGACATGTGGTTCGCCGTCAGGAATATATTCCCATGATGGCAGATAAGGATTAAGTCCTTGTTTTTTCATTATACTTTACACTCCCAAAAATTTAGAAATAATCAGAACATTTGTAGCATAACATGTGGTTTTCGGGTAGTCAATGAATAATAGAAACGCTCCCTGTTTGTCTTGGGATACGCTACTATCCAGAGGTATGTGCTTTATCCTGAGCGCAGCGATGTCAGTCTGTGTCTGCTTATCTCTGAATAGTAGCCTTGGATGCCCCATTTGTTGATATATAGCGTAACTTGTCAACGAACACTAATGAATTTCAGACAGAATAATATCGACACAGGCTTCAAAGTCATATACAATGTTGCTGTAGCAGTAAGGCTCTCGGGAGTTTTAGGCAAACATTAAAATCATTTGTGAATGAAGGAAAACGATACTGTAATACCCTGCCATAGTATCAAGGGGGTTTAGTTTATGGGTATATCCACTCTCAATAACACAATTACATTGGTTAATCGGATTCTAGATACGAAGCAAAGCACCGTTCCCATAATAGAAACAAAACCGCAAAAGCCAGCCTTTAAAGCTTCTCAAATTCAGCAGCCGTTTGAGCGGGTAACCCCCGAATCGCAGAATATTCCCTCTGGAAAAATTGAAGCATTCATAAAGAAGATAGTTCAGGATAAAACAATCAAGCTGCATAACCTGATGATTTTACGAAACGGGAAGGTTCTTTGTGAAACAAGCTTTGGTGAACAAAGCCTTAACACCTGGAAATGTACATTTTCCGTTTGTAAAAGCATTACCTCTCTGGCCATTGGGATTTTGATTGATGAAGAGAAATTGCACCTGGATGATAAAGTGATCGATTTCTTTCCCCAATACGCAACCCCCGTGAATCGGTTGCTCCATAAGGGGTTGACCGTGCGGCATCTGCTTACAATGACGAGCACTGTGTCGTTCAATGAAGCGGAGAGCATGACTGAAAACGACTGGGTTAAGTCCTTTCTGAATTCCATCACCAGGGGTGATGTCGGTAAAACATTCAATTATAACAGTCTGAACACCTATATGTTGTCTGCGATCGTGCATGAAGTAACAGGTGACGGGTTAACTGAATACCTTAAAGAAAGGCTTTTGCATCCCCTGGGCATTACCAATATATTTTGGGAGAAGTGCCCGAATGGCATTGAAAAGGGGGGCTGGGGGCTTTATATTCTTCCTGAGGATCTGGCGAAAATTGGTCAGCTTGTGCTTCAGGACGGGGTGTGGAATGGCAGACAGATTGTTTCAAAGGATTGGATAACACAGGCTACCACGGCACATATTACCGTACCGGAGGGGTATGGCGGCTTTAACTACGGTTACCAGATATGGGTCGGAAGAAACCAGAATACGTTTTTATTCAACGGATTGTTTGGGCAAAATATACTTGGTTTTCGTGACAGTAACATTTTACTTGTTACCAATGCCGGGAACGATGAACTGTTTCAGCAGAGCAATTATTTTACTTACGCCAATGAGTGTTTTACGGATTTATCAGGCGATCGGCTGCAGGAAAACCCCAGTGCTTATCGCTGTTTAAATGAATATCTGTCGAGCCTGAAACCGCTCCAACCTCCAATAAAGACGAAGAAATCCTGGTTGAGCAGGCGTTCCACTGATCAAACAACTCCTCTTCCCAGGGAATGCTATACGCTGTGCACAAAGAGCCTATGCGCACAGGAGGAAGCAGCAGCTTCCATTGGCTTGCTGCCCTTGGTTTTGCAGTCTTTCCAAAACAATTACACAAAGGGCTTGCAGAAAATAGAGCTCATGATTCACGATGATAAATTTTTCATGGATTACAAGGAGAATGACGAATTGTATCATCTGGCCATCGGATTTGACCATGCAGAGTATACGGAGCTTACCTTTCATGACGAGCCTTACCTGATAAGTGCCAGGGGTAAATTTGCAACCGATGAGGATGAGCGTTTGGTGTTAAAAATTCAGCTGGATTTCCTCGAAACACCTTGCAGTCGGATCATAAAGCTGTTTTTTATCGACGATGAGGTGATCCTGGAGCAGTCTGAATTTCCCGGACATGAGTTTACTATTCAGAGTCTATACTCCATTAAGGAAATCTTCCAAAAGAAACCTGTGATCGGTCATGCAATCACAAGGTTTGACAACGGATATCTACTTTACAAGATTGAAAAAGTAATCATACCCAAAATTATGTTGGAGCAAAAAGAAAAAGAAGTAATAAAAGGCCCTTTGGATTTGTAGATTTCTCTGCTATTTCGCCAGTTTTAGAATAAATGACTCAATTATCCCACAGTGTTTTGAGTGCTTGCTTTCACAGCAGACTATCGACAGCGGTGCGATATCACACCTGAACATATCGGTACCGGTGCTCGAAATATCCGATGTTAGAAAACCCACCCGTTATATTCCCGGGTGGGTTTTTATTTGCAAGTCTTTTCATTTCACTTGATTGAGGAAAGTTTCATTTCAAGCCACTGTTCACAGTCGCTGAAATTTTGTCGGTAACTTCCGCAAATTCACGGATCTCCGCGGCAATCCGGCTGCATCTGTTTTTATCCTGTAAGGCAGCAAGGGTAATATTGAAGCCTCCGCCAAGGGCTTCCAAATCCTCTCCATTCTGCTCGTTCCACATTCTTCGCATCTGATGATACAAACCATGAATCTGTTCAATAAACTTTAAATCCGGGTTCAATTCCAGGGCCTTATCTAAAAAACCATGGCAGCAGCTGCTGT
>LSQX01104028.1_pt1 | contig 27204 bp, 21 predicted proteins | sample 654561 | NCBI WGS metagenome assembly LSQX01 (sample SAMN04489861, study PRJNA283612) | anaerobic digester metagenome | isolation source: 4 biogas reactors fed with cattle manure at either 37C or 55C with and... | place: Denmark: Kongens Lyngby | collected 2014
TTTTTTATTCAGCGTGCCAAAAGTAAGGGCTTTTAGTGAATTAAGCAATATCTTTAACAAAATTTTTAAATACTTTAAAATACAAATGCTTTTTAATCATTTATACCAAAGAGTAAATGGTTAAAAGGATGTTTAACAGATATTAAATATATAATGATTATGAAGAAAATTATTGGAATAGGAAATGCTCTTGTGGATATTATGGCAATGATAGACGATGATGGTATGCTGGACTCTTTTTCACTGCCAAAAGGAAGTATGCAGCTGGTTGACCGGCAGCAATCAGAATCGATAAAGAAAGAGATAGAGAGTTTAATCACTACTGAGACTTCAGGTGGGTCGGCTGCCAATACCATGCACGGACTGGCCATGTTGGGGGCTGATGCAGGTTTTATCGGGTCGATAGGAAAAGACAGGACAGGAGATCTTTTTGAAGATGATATGAAAAGAGCAGGAGTTAAAACACATCTCCTCCGACGTGACTATGTGACAGGGACAGCTGTAACATTGATCTCACCTGATAAGGAAAGAACTTTTGCAACTCATCTGGGTGCTGCTGTTGAAATGAAAGATATAGATATTAGCGAAGATATGTTCAAAGGGTATGATATACTTTATCTGGAAGGATATCAGATAATTGACCGTGTCCTTGTGGAAAAAGTCTGCCGTCTGGCCAAAGAGAATAAAATGGAAATTGCAATAGATCTGGCCAGCTATAATGTTGTTGAAGATAACAGAGACACTTTCCTGATGATCATTGAGAAATATTGTGATATAGTATTTGCAAACAAAGAAGAAGCAAGATCACTGACAGGACTGGATAGTCAGGAAGCGCTTGAGGAGATATCGAAAATATCTGCAACAGCTGTTGTAAAGGTTGGAGAAGAAGGATCATGGTTAAAAAGTAAAGGACAGGAGGCGATCAGGATAAGTCCCCTGCCGGTTGACTGTTGCGATACAACAGGTGCGGGTGACATGTATGCTGCAGGATTCCTGTATGGTTATGCCAATGGCTGGTCACCTCAGAAAAGCGGCGCCTTAAGCTCTCTGCTTGCCGGAAAGGTAATAGAAAATGTAGGGGCACGGATTGAAAAACAAAAGTGGCCGGAAATTATTAAAGGGATATCGCAAATGATTAGAGACTAAAAAGATTGTCCCGGTGAAATATAAAATTCCCGGGACAACTTTTATCAGTGAGGGTGTGAGATATGCACTAAATTTCTGTAAGAATAAAATCACATATTGTTCTGTTTCCTTCGCTTATCTCAATGCCTGAATAACTTACGGTATCGTGGTTTTCTTTTGTGGCAAATACTGAATAACTGCCTGCAGGGATGCCCGGCAGTACATACTGACCGCTATTGTCGGTATAAGTGGTCGAAATGACACTGTCCTGCTCAATCCATATCTCTGCATCAGGTAACATTTCCTCGTCAGTATTCGTTACTTTTCCTTCTATTCTTCCCGCAGTGGTATTGTTCACCGCCCTGATAACCGGTTTAAAGATGAAGCCGTCAATGCCGGCAGGTGATTCCGGATTGCCTCTGAGAATGAATGATCGTGACAGGTCGAAATCAATTAGTAGTTCTGATGTAAGACCGCCTTCCACTTTCACTTCCGGTCTGATGAAAATTTTGATACCAGTTGCCTGGCCGCTGGGGACTTTTACATTAAAAGAACCTTCATTATCTTTAAGTACAAGGCTTGCTTCATCAACATAGAGCCTTAGCAGATTGTAGCTTCCCTGCGGTATTTCTATTTCAGCGAGGGTCTCAGTGACACCATTCCGAAGCTCCAGCAGATTGAGAGAGACAGGCTCTTCGTATATGGTCATGAAAGGATTACCGTCAGGTATACCGTCACCTGTTCTTCTTATCTCAATCTTGTTGATGGTAACCCATGCCGATTCAATATTTTCAATACTGAAAGGTGCATCAGTCACTTTAATTGATAATCTTCCCGGTCCTTCGCTATCGGATGACTTGCTGCATCCGGAAAGGAAAAAAATAAGGGATAATGCTATAACACTCAAAAACATCTTTTTCATAATGAACACATTTTATTGACTTCTCTCTGAGGAAGAGCCATGGGGTTTAACTTAATTTATTTGCTTATTATTCTGCTGTCAGTCTTTTTTTTGCTGCTACTGTCAGATAATTTTTTCTTTTCTTTTATTATTTTTCTATCTTCTTTAAATGATGGTTTCTTCTTTAAACCGGCATGCAGAAGAGTACCGTCTTTTTGATTTGCCTTAATTATTCCAGGAGCTGTGCCTCTGTATTTATTTTTTGTCAGGGGCCGGTCTTGATGGAGGAGAGAATCTTCCCTGCAGTCGCAATTCTGTTGCTCCGGTTGTATATTGTTATGACCTCCGGCAGATGAAGCAATCAAGAGGATTACAGTAATTATGAAGATTGTCTTTTTCATTTGTGCCAGGGATAAAAAACTATATCATAGTATTTATACCACGAATCTAATACTACACAAATGAAGGAATCATGAATTTTCAGGAAAAACAAAAGAAAACATTGTCCCTTTTCCGGGTTCAGAGCTGACAGATATTTTTATTTCATGAAAATCGGCTATTGACTTGGCTATTGCCAGACCTATTCCTGTGCCGTCATTGCTGGCCGGATCTTTCATCCTGAAGCGTTCGAAAAGCATTTTTTTCTGCCGGTCACTCAATCCTTTTCCTGTATCCTCAATACTTAAGATAAGCCCTTTATTGGTCCTTTTACCTTTTATTCTTATCTCTCCTCCCCGGGAGGTGTTTTTAATAGCATTGTTAACAATATTGAAGAACAATGAGAAGATAAGTGATCTGTTGGCTTTGCTTACTGTGAGGTCATCGTTTATATCCGTTAATACCCGGATGCCGGCATCATCTGCCACCGGACTGATCTCTGAGATGATTTCAGTCAATAAGTCTTTTAAAGAAAAAGTATCTTCCCGAAGATACTGGTGACTTTCTATCCTGGCTATCATGAGCAGGGAACTTACAAGGCTTTGAAGACGGTGGAGGGTAGTAAGAGATTCTTCTGTCTTTTTTTCTACGACCGGATCAAGCTCTTTTTCCAGCAGGATGTTTTCGAGTTTGCTTCTCAACACTGAAACAGGGGTCATCAGTTCATGAGAGATATTAACGGTGATTTCTTTTTCTTTCTGAAAAAGGAGGTTTATATGGTTCATCAGTTCAATAAGAGCCTTGTCGAGGAGAACGAAATCGGATGTGGAAGTTTTTACGGGAGTCTTTTCGAAAAGACCAGGGTCGGATATCTGTTTTAACTTATCCCTTATCTTATCAAGAGGTATCAGCACTACTCTTGTGTATTGAAGATCTGCAAAGGAAGTAATAAGAATTATTGAAACAAGAAAGAGCAACATCAGCCTTTTTATATTCTTTTCGGTACGAAGGATACTGTTAAGGCTCGTGCCCACTTCGAGCAGGTATTTTTGTCCGTCAACAATAAAAGAATAGTTCAGTACACGGTAATCTGTCTCTTCTTCATCAAGCAATCGGGGTGTGACATCAATATAATTAAGATCTTCAGTTATGTTTATTTTCTCCAGACTTATAAATTCTTCTTTAAGAATGTTATAACTTCCGAAGGAAGAGGAGGAGTCAGAACTGATGAAGGGTTCAATACCTATTTCGGATATAAGCTCAATAACCTGTTCTCTCTTTTGAATAAGGTCATTATCGACTTGTCTGAGGTTGATTCTCTGAATAAGGAAAGGCATTAAGGCCAGGAATAATGCAGTGAAAATTATTTTCGACAACAGATTAAAGAGGGAAAGCTTTGTTTTCAGTTTTAGCATAGACGCAGCTTATTTAGTCCTGTTCTTCTGAACTGATCCTGTACCCTACACCTCTGACTGTCTCGAGCCAGGGAGTGGGAGAATGAAAATTAAGCTTTTTCCTGAGATTTTTTATATGAACATCAATAAAATTACTGTCGTACTGATCATCCAGAATATTTCCCCATATATGTTCGTAGAGCTGATGGCGTGTAAGTACTTTTCCTCTGTTAAGGGCAAGGTATTGTAGCAGGTCGTACTCTTTTTTCGTCAGATCCACTTCATGGTGATTATTCATCAGTTTTCGTGATTGCAGCTGCATTTCAAAATCGCCGAGAGATATATTGTTTGTGTTCACCCTGAATTTTCTTCTGGCTACTGCATTTATCCTTGACAGTAGTTCTATGAGGGCAAATGGTTTGGCTATGTAGTCATCGGCTCCCAGGTCAAGGCCTTTAACTTTATCTTCCACATCACCCCTGGCTGTAATGATTATAAATGAAGCTTCACTGTTCATTTTGCGGGCTTCTGTGATCAGATCCAGCCCATCGTAATCGGGCAGGCCCAGATCGAGAAGCACGAAATCGTATAGATTAATGGCAATTTTTTCTGATGCCTCTGTTCCTGTGAAAGCCAGGTCGCAGAGGAAGTTCTCTGAATGGAGAAACTTTTCAATTTCTCTTGCCAGACTTTTCTCATCTTCTACAATAAGTACATTCATGGAAATTATTTTGGAGAAATACGGTAAAGGAGGCTGAGCGTCAGGATAAAACCTCTAGTTCCGTTCTGTTCATTTTCTTCATAAAGGGGTAAGACATATCCGGGTTCAGCTTCTATTGTAAAAGAGGATGAATTAAAGCTGACAGGGATACCGAAATCAATTTCCAGGCATCTGAAGCTGCTTGAGTATTCAGTATTTGTCGAATGCTGGCTGTTCCTGCCGTTTTTCCAGAAAGGAGGAGATATCTGAACAGGTGATCCGGTGTCTGTTTCCATTGTGGTCAGGGAGCCACATATCAGGTTCACATAAGGGTCGAAGGCAAAGAAGAGATCTTTTGAAGTGAACCCAGGAGTCTGGAAATATCTTGAGTTTCTGATTTGAAAGAAGACATTGTTATCTTCAGAGAACATCCCGCCGGCCGAGAGTTTCGAATAAAGTATTTTCCAGTCAAATCCAAAGGTTACATCGGTATAGAGAAAATTTCCAAAGAGAGTGTCCCTGAGCGATGGAGCCACATGATAATAAGATGAGGCGGCTGATATGTCGAACCAGGAGTTAAAAACATGGCTGAAACTTACGGAAGTCATATTAAAAGCAATGAATGGATTCCGTTCCGCAAGGTGAACGGGAGCCAGGCTAATATACAGCATATCCCTGTAGCCATAGGTAAGCGTTGTATAAGCATAAGGCTGGTTTTGTGATATTGTGGATCCCAGATAAATCATGTTATTACCATAGCCCAGGCCTGCATATAAGCTGTGGGGTGACAGGTCTGGCTGTCCCGGGTCGTTGTCAGGGACAGTCACATTATCTGTCTGAGCGGCACAATTCAGGGGATGGATAAGAAAGATCACCATGAATGATACCCAAAAGATATTAGTATATATTAATTTCTTCATTTCAGAAATCAATCACAGTTATATTATCTCTTTCCCGGCCTGCCTGCGCCTCCCGGTTTTCCGACACCTCTGGGGATACCGGATCCTGATGGTCTGACAATGTTTGGGCGGGCACCTCTGGCTTTACTCATATCAGGTCTGGCACCTTTGACCTGTTTAACTTTACCGGGAGTTACTTCATCCGGCCTGTTGGCTTGTGCTTTAACATTTCCGGCATTCTCTCCCTGTTCCCTGGCACCAGTCGTTTCCTGTGACTGGCTGCGATTACGGTTTCTGTTTCCGTTCTGAACCTGTTCCTGTTCCTGAGCTTCTTTTTCCGATCCTGTGTTCTGATTACTTAATCTTAAAGTGTCAGTTGCAGTATTAGCGGATTGTGACTGGCAAAGGCCTGCACTTATAAAGAACAGGAAAACAAGAGTTAGTATATATTTTGACATAAGAGCCTCCTCTCTTTTTTATGGTAGATTAATCAGCCTGTTCATCTTCAAATAGTTTGAAAAATAATAGACTTTTTGTAATACAAAAATATCCTATATAGATGAAGAAATGATGAAATTGTTATAATATTTGTCGGGAGATCAAAGTATTACTTAGTAAGCTGGCAGTTTAAACCCGTTATGATAATCGGGAGTGATAAGTTTATTGGCTGCTGATGTATTGAACTTTTGTTTTTTATTATCCCATGATACTTTTTCTCCTGTGCGGTATGCTATATTCCCCATTTGTGCTACCATTGCCACCTTACATCCTATATCGATGCCGGCATTCAGTTTATCCGGGGTATTGTTTTTCATGCAATCAAGGAAATTTCTTACGTGGATATCAAGTCCAGTTCCAGTGTTTTTCTGCAGGGGGACAGCTTCTATCATCTTTTTCTCAGGGAATACTTCCCAGCCGTTACGGTCGAGGACGAGAGTCCCGTATTCTCCTGTATAGGCCATTCCGTGAGGTCTTTTCCAGTTACCGAGACCGATGCCGATGCTATGTTCCCATGTTAGGGAGAAATCTTTAAAATCAAACACAGCCGTCATTGTATCCGGAGTCTCCATGTCATCATCCGGAAAAGCATATTTGCCTCCTGTAGCCATCACTGATTCGGGAATACTTTTGTCCATGCCGTAGAGAATATAATCGATTAGATGAACGCCCCAGTCAGACATTTCTCCTCCTGCATATTCCCAGTGCCATCGCCAGTTATGGTGAAAACGGTTTTGATTAAAGGGTCTCATGGGAGCCGGACCCAGCCACAGTTCATAATTAACTCCCTGTGGTGTTGGAGAATCAGGAACTTTAGGGACAGCAGTCTTCCAGTCTATGAATGACCATGCCTTACACATCCTGATTCGTCCCAGTTTGCCTGACTTTAAATAATCCATGGCATCAACAAAATGGGGCTGACTGCGTTGCCATTGTCCTACCTGAACTATTTTACCATGTTTTCTGACAGCCTTTTGTATAATATCTATTTCCGCTATTGAATTGCCAACAGGTTTTTCGGCATAAGCATGTTTACCTGCTTCAAGAGCATCACAGAGGATCAGACAGTGCCAGTGATCAGGTGTTCCTATAATCACGGCATCAATATCTTTGTTTTCCAGCATATATCGGTAGTCAACATAGAGCTTCGGCCTTTTATATCCAAGTTTTATAAGATCATCGGTGCGCCTGTTCAGGACATTTCTGTCAACATCACATAATGCAACACATTCAACTTCAGGGTTTTTAAGAAAAGAAACAAGATCATTCCACCCCATGCCGTAACCACCTATCATAGCTACGTTTATCCTGTCATTAGCAGAAACTCCTGTCGCCGAAAAAATTTTGTTTTCTCCGGGTATAACTGATGCTGCTGCAAACAAAGATGCTGTCCTGATGAAATTTCTTCGTGAAGGTGCCATATATTTGGAATTGTTAAAAATTAAGCCGCTATAGCCGGAGATCAGAAGAGACCATGCAGTTCTGCATTGATCTTATCTATTACTTCACTGAGATGATCTTTGTTATTGGGAAAATTATAATGATCAGCTTCAATAATAAGTAATTTCCCGAGGTTATAAGTTTCTACCCAGGCTTCATATCTTTCGTTTAGTCTTTTGAGGTAGTCGAGGCGTATAGAACTCTCATATTCACGTCCTCTGGCCTGGATCTGACTGACTAGTGTAGGGACAGAAGCCCTAAGGTAAAGGATCAGATCAGGGGGTTGGATAAGAGAACTCATGAGTTCGAAAAGTGATGAGTAATTCTCAAAGTCACGGGTCGACATAAGTCCCATGGAGTGCAGATTAGGAGCAAAGATATATGCATCTTCATAAATGGTCCTGTCCTGTATGATTGTTTTTTCGGATTTCCTTATCTCAATTATCTGGGTGAAACGTGTATTCAGAAAATAGATCTGCAGATTAAAAGACCAGCGCAGCATATCTTCATAAAAATCGTTAAGATAAGGATTCTCATCAACACCTTCATAATGAGGAGTCCATCCAAAGTGTTTTGCCAGGAGACCTGCGAGAGTTGTTTTTCCTGATCCAATATTTCCGGCTATAGCGATATGCATAATTCATGTTTTTGAGTTTATAAAAGTATTAAAAAATAGGAAGATTACATCACAAAAACGTGGAGCATATAACAGCAGGAGCATCTCAATCCTCAAGAATCCTGTATATTTCTTCTATATAATCACGGTTATTTGATAAACGGGGAACTTTGTTCTGTCCGCCCAGCTTATTCTTTGATTTGAGCCAGTTATGAAATGTGCCTTTGGGGATAGATTTGACAACAGGTCTGATGAGATTAAGATCTTTATATCTTTTGGCTTCATAATCGGAATTGAGAGATTTCAATTCATTATCAAGTGATTCAGTAAATTGTAAAATATCTGCAGGTTCTTTTTCAAATTCTATAAGCCATTCATGTGTGCCTTTTGACTTTTCTCCCATAAAAACCGGGCCTGCCGTGTAGTCGGTTATTGTTGCACCTGTCTCTTTACATGCGTATTCAATGGCTTTGTCTGCATTATCCACTATTACCTCTTCCCCAAAAGCGTTGATAAACTGTTTTGTACGGCCTGTTATGTGAAAGCGGTAGGGCTTACGGGATGAAAACATTACAGTATCTCCAATCATATACCGCCATAATCCGCCGTTTGTTGAGATAATCATTGCATAATTTATTCCTGTCTCTATTTCTTCAAGAGTGCAGGCTGGAGTAAAATCTGTATCTGTTTTATCGGCAGGGATGAATTCATAAAAAATGCCATAATCGGGCATAATAAGCATATCAGTGCATGAGGGATCGTCCTGAATGCCAAAGAAACCTTCTGAAGAATTGTATGTTTCCATATAGTGCATATGATTACCCGGGATAAGACTATGGAAAATTTCGCGGTAAGGACTAAAACTGATTCCTCCATGAAAAAACACTTCAAGATTTGGCCATATTTCATGGAGATCAGATTTCCCCGTATATGACAGTATATACTTAATGAGAGTGAGGTACCAGGAGGGGACACCTGCCATACTGGTAACATTGCAATTGACAGTTGTTCTGGTGATAAGTTCCAGTTTCTTTTCAAAATCCTCAGTAAGTGCAATTGCCCGTTTTGGAGTCCGTTTCATTTCTGCGTAAAAAGGTGTATTCTCAATTAAAATAGCAGACAGGTCACCGTATAAAATATTATTGCTGAATTGTCCTATTTTATGGCTTCCTCCCAGGGTTAGAGCTTTCCCCCGGAATAATGAAGAAGAGGGATTATTCATAAGATATATGAGAATAGTATCTTTAGCGGCCCTGAAATGACAGTTACTCAATGCATCACTGCTGATCGGAATATACTTGCTTTTGGCAGAAGTTGTACCGGATGATTTGGCAAACCATCTGGTTCTCCCCGGCCAGAGAAGGTTTTTTTCTCCTCTTCCAATCCTTTCAATCCAGGGGATTATATCTTCATAAGTCTGAACCGGTACCCGTGACTGAAATTCCCTGACAGAAGAAACAGAGGAATAAGAATATTTTTTTCCCCATTCGGTTAATGAAGCTTTCCTGATAAGATGAAAAAAAGATCTTTCCTGTATTTCAATCGGATTGTTCCTGAATAAGTCTATCTGTTTTATCCGGCTTGTACCAAGCCCTTTGATAATAGCTGATATTATATCCATCAAAAGGGGAGATTTAGGGTCAAAGATAGAAAAATATCATGTTGTCCGGGTGAAGATTAGCTGAAAACATCCTTCAGGACGTCAAGTGACCGTATCTTTTTAAGACCCGGAAGATGAATGGCATAATACTTTAATAGTGTTTCAAGTATCTTATTTCTGAGTGTTCCAGTGAGACTGATGTCTTTTATTGAATCGTAAGAAGCAGAAAAGAACCTGTAAAGGATTTCAGATATTAGCGGTTCGGTATAATTTCCGTGTAAAGGAGGGACAGGAACGAAAATACCATTAAGCATATCAAAATACTGATCTTCATCATTTTTCATGGATGAAGGTTCAAAACCAAGATAAGCGCTTATGCCCGCGAGAAATGCAATATGAAAATTTGAATAGGTCTCTGTACAGCAATCAAAATATATTATTGAGTCTTCGATAAAACTAAAAAGGGCTTCATTGGGGCTCTCCTCTTTCAGTATGGATGTGAGAGTTTCACCCAGGAATATGGCAATACAGCCTTTTTTAATTTCCGAATATATGTTAAGAGGAGTATATGATACGGAAAATTCTTTTAAAACACCCATCTTACCTGAAGCGCTGGAATATATTACCATGTCAAGTATAGTGAGCGGCTGAAAAAGTATGTTATGCCTTCCTGATCTTTTTTTCCCGACTCCTCTTATCAATACAGACTGTCTTCCCGAATTTCTGGTGTACAGTTGTGCAACTATTCCCGAATCAGAATACTTAATCTGATGAAGTATAATGCCTTTGGTCTTTTCAATCATCTTTTTCAGGTACTATTCAAATATATATTATTAAAGAGATTATTTATATAAAAGGCAGTTCTTTTAAATGTTGAAAATAATATTATCAGCCTGAAAAGAACACTAAACTTTGAATATCGTAAGGAAATAAAATGATTTTATTATTTTTACTTCATAAGATACTCTAATTATGGTTATTTCGGGAAATGAAGATCTAGTAAGGAGAATTGCGAAGTTAGCCAGGCAGAATCAGGATCTGGAAGACAAAATCAGGAAGCTGCTCAGGCAGAATGAAGAGTTGTTTAATGATTATGAGGCGCTTAAGAAGAAGTATGATAAATTATCTTCAGGGGGTATAAAGGCTATAGGCAGAGGTGGCGAAAAAGGGAAGTCATTTAAATTTGAAATGGCAACTGTTCTTTTTTCTTCTATCCACGGTTTTTCAAGCATTAACGAAAAAATGGATTCTTCCTCCGTTATGGATGAACTTGATGAGATACTTTTTGAGTTTGATGCCATTGTCTCCCGCTACAAGATTGAAAAGATAAAAACTCTTGGTGATACCTACATGTGTGCAGGAGGCATACCTGTTAAGAATATCACCAATCCTGTGGATGTTGTTATGGCAGCTATTGAAATGCGGGATTATCTAAGGAGATATGAAGATGAGAAAAGAGGTCACAGCCATAGATTGTGGGAGCTTCAGACAGGGATACATACAGGTCCTGTTACCGCCACAGTATCAGGGAAAAAGAAGATCAGCTATGATATCAAGGGCGACACTGTCAATACCACAAGCCGTATTGAATCTGTTTCAGCGAGGGGGAGGATACTGATCTCAGTGATGACCTATGAACTCGTAAAAGAATTTTTCGAATGTGAATATTTTGGGAAACTGCCGGTAAAGTATAAAGATGATCTTCAGTTATATCTTGTGAAAGGGATCCGGCCGGAATATTCTTTTGAGGGTAAAGGGATTATACCGAATGATGCCTGCAGGATAAAATTTGGGCTTATCCGTTTTACTGACATACAGGAAATTATTCTCGACAAGCTTGAGAAAGAACTTCCCGATTATCTTTTTTATCACAATGTAAAACATACTGTGGACGTAGTGACTGAAGTTGAGCTAATTGGTTGGGCTGAAGGATGTACGGATGAGGAGATATTATTACTTAAGACTGCAGCATTATTTCATGATGCCGGTCATACAATAGAATATGACAATCATGAATATCACAGCACTGTTCTGGCCAGAGAGATGTTACCCTTTTTTAATTACGATCAGGAACAGATAGAACGTATTTGTTCCATCATAATGGCTACTAAACTACCTCCCAATCCAAAGAACCTTCTGGAAAAAATAATATGTGATTCAGACCTTGATTACCTTGGGAGGAGTGATTTCATTCCGGTATCGAATACTCTTTTTGAAGAGCTGAAAGCCTGTAACAAAATGGGATCAATAAATGATTGGAATAAGATACAGGTAAAATTTATTTCAGGTCATCAATATTTTACAAAGACGGCCAGAAGTCTCAGAGAAGTGAATAAACAGCTTCAGATAGAAAGAATACAGAGTCTGATAAGCAAGTAGTTTTGTTCCTGCAGGGTTACCTTCAGAGTTTTGGGGATGCAGACTAACTGATAACCAGTAGTTTTATAACACAGGACTGTGAACCGTTGTTATTAGTGCAGAAGACCATGTATACTCCTGTTGCAACCCTTCTCCCCTTGTATGTCATCAGATCCCAAGAAGCCTGTCCGCCGTCCGACACTGTCTTATATACAAGATTACCGCTTATGTCGGTGATCCTTATCTGTGTGTCTCTCATTAGTCCGGTGATTGTCACAATGCCGTTATAATCCTCCCTGACAGGATTTGGGAAGGCGTAGACATTTGTAAACTGACTCAGTCCTTCTATGGCATTACCTCTGTATGAGAGAATACCTTTTGTGGTAGCAAACCATACATCGCCGGTCTTGTTATCAACAGCAACTGACGGTACTGAATTGGAAAACAAAGGGCTGTTATCCTCATTAAAGCTCAATATTTGTGATGTGCCGTCTGCTGACAGAAGATAAGCTCCTGAACCTGCTGTCCCCAGCCATTTCCTGTTGGAGCCATCCACGGCAATTGAAGTAATAGTTTCGGTACCAAGCATGTAATCAGCCAGCCCCGAGCCGTCATCCCTTGGTATTTTTATCCTGTATGCCTTAATATCGGATTCAAATATCCTGTCAGGATTATAATAAATAACGGGCCCCTGGTCTGTTCCCACCCATATATTACCGTCCAGGTCTTCAGCAATACAATATACAAATTGTATAACTTCATTATCCGAAGTGTATACGAGCATCTTTTTGTATAAATCATCATCGAAATAGTCCGGAGTTGAATTATCATCCAGAACAAAAAAACCGTTACCGCGAGGTAATACTATCCATTTTTTGCCTGAACGGCTAATTATTATATCACCTATTGTAGGAGAATTGATTGTCACCGGATTTACAATCCAGCTGCCGTCGGGTTTAAGTATCTTGATGCTTCCGGGTACTTCAGTCTGGGTGATCCAGAGATTATTGCCCTTATCCATGGCCAGTCCGCATATACGTACATAGGGTTTGTCAGGTATGATGGTCTGTAAAGGAGAGTTTTTTTCCGTATACTGTTTTACAATTGTATTGTTTCTTATTTCAAGGAGGCCGCCACCCCAGGTTGATAAAAAAAAATGATCACTGTCAGTATTATCAACAGCAGATCTGAGAGGGTCTGATATTGAATCAATTGAAAAATGTGACCATGAGTTGTTTTCACTGACAGAAACGCGCATGGGATTCCAAAGATTGTTCCATGAGGCATCAATGCCACCTGAACAAATGATAGTCTTTCCGTTATGAGAACAGACATTTATTGCATCATTTGATACCGGACCGGGAAGAGTCAGTATTCTATAATCACCGGAATTCTTTTTTTCTATCAGACCCCATGAAAAATCGGCGATGTAAATACCGTTATTGCTAATTGCTGTTTGAAGTGCGTTGGGAGTGCCAAAGCCGTAAGAATCAATTGAACGAACCAGGGTGCCGTTGTTGTTAAATATTCTGATATTTCCTCCAGTAATTATGAAACCCTCGTCTGTGCTATCGAATGAAGTATTGAACACTCCCTGATCATATAAGAACAATTCAGTCTGTGTTCCGATGGAAAATACAGAATCACCTTCAGTACCTGCCTGGTTAACATACAACTTGTTTCCTGAAAAAATTGATGCTGAATATCTTGCTGCAGGTGAAGGGAGGGTGCTGATTCTCGACCAGTTAGCATAGTAGGCCAGACCGGGATTACTTATATCTGCGGAAAAAACTCCTATATCTGTTGCAGCAAATATTTCGCCATTGCCAAATGCAACATCCAATACCTCACAATTCCCTGAACCTGTTCCCGGTTTCCATGTATCAAATATCTCTGTCCTGATGATGTCGATGATAACAATTCCAAAGCTGCAGGCCAAGTAGGCATACTGGCCCCTGATCCTTATTTTGTTTATCTCTTTTCTTCCTGCTATCTGTTTCCTTTCAATATCGGGGATGTTATATACGGTATTGCCTTTGATGATATCGATGTTAGTAGTGGAGAAAGCAACTACCAGGGCATGATGATCTTCTGACCAGGCAATAGCACTTATGCCTGTCTCACTCAGGCCATTAATGGTTGACAACCTTCTGAGTTGTATTTTTTCCTGGTCGTAGATCATTATTGAAGAACCGGTTGAGGCAAATATTTGCCGGTTACCGGCAACAACATGTCTGAAGCTGCTGTAATTGAGATGATCACTCCAGGATCCGACAGGAGTCTGGGCCGGTGATTTCAGAAAAACGGCAAGCAGACATACTATGATAAGATTGTTTCTCATCCGTGGGATGAATGTTAAACTCTATTTTTATTGTTTTGATAACGCAAAAGGAATGTTTTTAGTTTTTCAAAAGCTATTGCCCTGTGTGATATCCTGTTTTTTTCATCAAGAGACATCTCAGCAAAAGTAATGTTTTGTCCATCAGGGATAAAAACAGGATCATATCCGAATCCATCGTTACCTCTTTCCTTTTTTATTATCTTCCCTTCTGCGACGCCCTCAAAAATATACTCTTTATCTTCAAGAATCAGGGCTATAATAGTGCGGAACCTTGCTTTCCTGTTCTTTGCATCACCCATCATGGTCAGTACTTTCCTGATATTTGCGGAGGAATCTTTATTTTCTCCTGCGAATCTTGCAGAATGAACACCCGGTAAACCGTCAAGGATCTCTATTTCAAGGCCCGTATCATCTGCAAAAACATCGGTATGAATCATGTTATTCACAGTACGGGCTTTATGTAAAGCATTGCCTTCAAGAGTTTCTTCATTTTCGGGAATATCTTCAGTAATATTATAATCCTGCAAACTTAAGAGAGTGAAACTGTCTCCAAGAATATTTTTTATCTCCCTTGTCTTGTTTTCATTATTGGTGGCAAATACAATTTTCATATTCAGAGATTACATTTCAGACAAAAATACTTAAAATTGATCTTTACTTTTGAACGATCTTTATTTAGTGTTACTTTTGATATTGTTTATCCTTTGAAAATATGCTTTTCAGGAGATCTCTGAAAATAAAATACATCTTTCTTTTTTTATCTGTAAGCTTAACAGCAACAAGTTATCCGGCCGTTCAATCACTACAGGAAACGGAACCATTTTTGTCACGAATAATAATTAACGGAGATTCCGTTATAAGCCAACCTGTTGACAACATGATATTCAACAGCCGGAATAATAATATCATATTTGAACTGGGTTCGGCAGATACTCTTGTGTTTCAGTATTTTCTTGAAGGGTTTGATGACAGGTGGACAGGTTGGATAAAATATTCTTTTAAAGAATATACCAATCTCCCGGCTGGCAAATATGAACTCAGGGTCAGGTATACTGATCTGGCCAGTAATGCCGGTGAATTGTCTCTGATACATTTTAAAGTGTTACCACGATGGTATTCTTCTGTTTTTGCAATATTATTTTATGTTTGTCTTGTGGCTTTGATTATCTGGGCATTATATTCTTCTATGATGCTGCGTTTTGCGCGGACTCAGTACAGGCTTGAAAACATCATCAATAAAAGGACTGAAGATTTGATTATTGAAAAAGAGAAGACAGAAAATCTTCTTGCAAATGTTCTTCCAAAAGATACAGCCAGTGAACTGATGCAGAAAGGGAAGGCAAAGAAGATAAAGTATAATTTTGTTACAGTATTATTTTCAGATATACAGGGTTTTACAAAGATTGCTGAAGAAACTAACCCTGAAGTTCTTATAGACGAACTGGATAAATTCTTCTTTTATTTTGATTCTGTTGTTGAAAGGCTGGGAATAGAAAAGATCAAGACAATAGGTGATGCCTATATGTGTGCGGGAGGTATTCCGGAAAGGAATCGAACAAACCCTGTAGAAGTTATTCTTGCAGCTCTTGAGATGCAGGACTATATGAAAACGCTTAAGCAGAGAAGTGACGTTGAGGGGATGAAATACTGGGATATACGAATAGGGATCCATACAGGTACGATAATAGCCGGGGTTGTAGGCCAAAAAAAGTTGTCATATGATATATGGGGAGATACTGTAAACACTGCAAGCAGGATGGAATCCTCGGGAGAACCAGGAAAGATAAATATATCGGGGACTACCTATGAGTTTGTAAAAGATTTTTTTATCTGTGAGCACCGTGGGAAAATGCCTGTAAAATACAAAGGAGAACTTGATATGTATTTTGTCAGGGAAATAGTACCGGGACTAAGAGACAATAACGGGAAACCCAATAAAAAATTCATCCTTAAGATTCAGTTATTGAAACTTCAGGATATTGAAGAGCGTATTATAAAAATGTTTGATACTGAAGCGCCTCCTAATCTGTATTTCCATAACTCTTTTCTTGTAAAAACTATCAGTACACAGACAGAACTGTTGAGTAATGCAGAAAATATTCCGGAAGAAGAATTCATTATACTTAAACTGGCCTCAGTATTCCTGTTTGCCGGATATATCTCGGATTATGAGTATGATAATCCTATGGAAGCATCACTTCTTGCTATAGATGAGATATTGACAAAATATGGATTTGATAATATGGTGATTGACAGGGTAAAGGAATTAATCAGGAATTCATACAATAATGTTCTTAAGTCTATGGCAGATAATATTTTACATGATGCCAGGTATGATTATCTGGGCAGACTGGATTATATAAAGCTGACAGAAAAATTATTCAGGGAGGAATCGGAATACGGTAAGGTAGATGACAGGCTCCGGTGGATAGAGAAACAAAAGAAAATGCTCCGGGATCATGAGTTTATTACTAACACAGCAAAATTATTAAGGAGTGTGAGTGTTGATCAACAGATTACTTCACTCGTTGAAAGGATGGAATAAGTCATATTCTGCGGGGAAAAATGAGAAGAATAGATTTTAAAAATGTATTTTTACAGCGTTAATAAATATTACTCTAATGGAAAATTCAGACTGGAAAAATTTGCCTTTCGGTTATTATAAGACAGACTATAATATACGGTGTTATTATAAGAATGGTAAATGGAGTGATCTGGAAGTATCATCTTCGGAGCATTTAAATATTCATATTGCAGCTACTGTATTACATTACGGACAGGAAGCCTTTGAAGGTATGAAGGCCTATAGGTGCAGGGATGGGAAAATTCGTTTATTCCGCTGGGATGAAAATGCCAGGAGGCTTATTTTTTCTGCTGAAGGGATAAAGATGGCACCTTTACCCATGGAATTATTCAGGGAAGCAATTTTCCGTACAGTGGCCCTCAACAAAAAATATGTTCCACCCTATGGTTCAGGCGCTACTCTATATATCAGGCCTGTTCTTTTTGGAAGTGGTGCAGACCTGGGTGTTAAACCATCTTCGGAATATACTTTTATTGTCTTTGTGACACCTGTCGGGCCATATTTCAAAGGAGGGATTACCCCTGTAGATACAATGATATGTAGAAATGTTGACAGGGCAGCTCCCCTGGGGACAGGCATATATAAAGTCGGAGGGAATTATGCTGCCAGTCTGAGAGCTCAGATGACCGCCAAAGAAGGAGGCTATTCTACTGTAATATTCCTGGATGCCAGGGAGAAGAAATATATTGATGAATGCGGACCGGCAAATTTTTTCGGCATAAAGGATAATACTTATATAACACCGAAATCAGAGTCTATTCTTAATTCAATAACGAATATGAGCCTTATTGCTCTGGCTGACAGGATGGGAATGAAGACTGAAAGAAGAAAAATTCCGGTTGAAGAACTTTCAACATTTGAAGAAGCCGGGGCCTGTGGGACAGCAGCAGTTATAAGTCCTATAAGAAAGATATTTGATCCGGGTGAGAACATAACTTATGAATATTGTAAAGACGGAAAACCAGGTAAAGCCACAATGATGCTGTATAATAAACTTACAGGGATACAAAATGGCGATGAACCTGACGAGTTCGGATGGATGACAGAGGTTGAAGAATAGTCAGACAACTGATCACAGGTGTATCGTTTGTTTCTCCGGGAAATATTCAACGGGTAAATTCGGCGGACAGTATGAAAAAAAATGATAGCGGAGCATCAAAAGCAAAACTAAGGAGTTCATATCTCACTCTTATCGTCAGTGTGTCTCTCGTATTATTTCTTTTGGGTATTCTGGGGCTTGTTCTGATAAATGCCAAAGAATTGTCGGACTATTTCCGGGAAAGCCTCTCTTTTTCTGTCTGGCTGAAAGATGATACCAAAGAGGCAGATATCCGTATGCTTCAGAAAGATCTTGATGCCAAGCATTATGTTAAGTCAACTGAATATGTGTCAAAGGAAGAAGCAGCCGCTAATATGACAGAAGAACTGGGAGAAGATTTTATTACTTTTCTGGGAGATAATCCTTTGCCACCTTCAATTGATGTTTATCTGCTTTCATCCTATACAGTACCCGACAGTGTTTCCAAAATAGAGAAGTACATTCTTCAATATCCTTTTGTGAAAGAAATACTGGTACCTGAATCACTTCTTTTCCTGATAAATGAAAATGTAAAGAAGGTTAGCCTGTTTCTTCTGGTTGTCAGCTCATTTCTCTTTCTTATTTCAATTACTATTATTAACAATACAATAAGATTATCTGTATATTCAAAGCGGTTTCTTATAAGGACTATGCAGCTTGTAGGAGCAACACGGGCATTCATCAGAAGACCTTTTATTCTTCAGAGTGCTTTTCACGGCTTCCTTGCTGCACTCATTGCTATCACACTCCTTATGGCACTGCTATATCTTATTGAGAAAGAATTTTTTATGATGTTTACTTTCGAGAGTACCGAACTGCTTGTTCTGCTTGGTGCTGTACTAATACTGACAGGGATTATTATAAATATTATATCAACTTGGTTTTCAGTTAACAGGTATCTGAGCATTTCGGAAGACAAACTATATTATTAAACATTATGGGTAAAAAGATCGAAGAAAAAGAAAAACTGAATTTTGCTCTCGGCCGCGAGAACTACCGCTTACTGGCTATCGGTTTCGCTATTATAGTAATCGGATTCCTGCTTATGCTGGGGGGAAAAGCCGACAGTCCTGATGAGTTTAGTGAGGAAATTTTCAGTTTTAGAAGAATAACACTCGCCCCCATCGTTGTCCTGGCAGGATTTGTCTTTGAGATATGGGCTATCATGAAAAAACCCAAAGAAAATTAACAGCTCACATTAAACGGTCTGTTCCCGGCAAGCCTATGTCTGTCTATTGTCAAATGATTTGCCGCTTTTCATACAAAAGCTACTTTATTTTTTATACCTCAGAATATGAATTGGATTGAAGCTATCGTCCTTGGCCTGATCCAGGGACTTACGGAATTCCTGCCTGTCAGTAGTTCAGGACATCTTGAAATTGCAAAAACACTTTTCGGTGTTGATCCGGAAATGAATTTTTATTTCACTGTTGCTGTACACGGGGCAACAGTACTTAGTACAATAGTGGTTTTCAAAAAAGAGATCGTGTCCCTCTTTCTCGGAGCTGTAAAATTTACTATGAATGAAGAAACAAAATATATCCTTAAGCTTATTGTATCAATGATACCGGTTGGAATAGCTGGACTTGTACTGAAAGATAAGGTACAGAGCCTGTTTGACGGCGATATAGTATTTGTTGGTTTTATGTTGCTTATTACATCATCTTTGTTGGCTTTTGCACATTTCGTAAGGAAAAGAGGAAGGGAAATAGGGTATCTTGATGCTCTTATAATAGGATTAGCCCAGGCACTCGCAGTCATTCCCGGTATATCACGATCGGGAGCGACTATATCAACAGGCTTGTTGTTAGGAAACTCAAAAGATAAAATAGCCAGGTTCTCCTTTTTAATGGTTCTTGTCCCTGTAATAGGAGCCAACCTTCTGGAGATAGTATCGGGTGAAGTAAATACAGGGAGCGCCGGTACAGGTATTATTCTTGCAGGCTTTATAGCAGCTTTCATATCAGGATACGCTGCCTGCAGATGGATGATAGAACTGGTGAGACGAAGTAAACTTATCTGGTTTGCAGTTTATTGTATAGCAGCCGGCCTATTATCTATATTTTTAGGTTGAGGATGGAAGAACAAAAGAAGAATATATTTGAAAAAGGGCAGGTATTGCTGTTTAATAAACCATTGTACTGGACCTCTTTCGACCTGGTCAATAAGGTGAGAGTAATGATAACGAGGACATTGGGCGTCAGGAAGATCAAAGTGGGTCATGCAGGCACTCTTGATCCTCTTGCAACTGGTCTTATGATAATATGTACCGGAACTGCCACAAAACGTATAGAGGAGTTCAAAGATCTTGACAAAGAATATATTGCAACATTGTATCTTGGAAAGACAACAGCTTCATTTGACCTGGAAACAGAAACAGAAGGTAATTATCCGACTGAACATATATCATTGGATTTAGTACAAAACGTACTTTCGGGTTTTCTGGGAGAACAACAACAGGTACCCCCTTTGCACTCCGCAAAACTTATTGGTGGCAGAAGAGCATATAAATATGCCAGAAAAGGGATAGAAATGGAATTAAAACCGGTAAAAGTTCTCTTCAGAGAGATTGAACTTGTTTCCTATGGTATTCCCGAAACAACTGTCAGAATTCTTTGTAGCAAGGGTACCTATATAAGATCTTTTGCCAGGGATTTTGGCAGAGCCCTTAATTCAGGATGTCATCTCTCCGGTTTGGAACGTACAGCAATTGGNNCGGGTCTGCAGATATAGTAAGAGAGAAATTATAAATAAATATATATAGTATGAAATTATCACAATTCAGGTACAGTTTGCCACAGGAACTTATTGCACTGTACCCTTCTGAAAACAGAGATGAATCGAGGCTGATGGTTCTTAACCGGGAAACAGGTAAGATTGAGCATAAAATCTTTAAAGATATCATCGATTATTTCAATGAAAAGGATGTCCTTGTTTTCAATAATACAAAGGTTTTTCCTGCAAGATTATATGGGAATAAGGAAAAGACAGGTGCTGAGATTGAAGTATTTCTATTAAGAGAACTTAACAGGGAGCAGCGCTTATGGGATGTTCTTGTTGATCCCGCCAGAAAGATAAGAATAGGAAATAAACTCTATTTTGGTGAAGATGATCTTCTTGTTGCTGAGGTTATAGATAATACTACATCCAGAGGACGAACTCTGAGATTTCTGTTCGACGGAACATATGAGGAGTTCAAACAAACATTGTACAGTCTGGGCGAAACACCTCTGCCAAAGTTCATAAACAGACCCGTGGAACCGGAAGATAATGAGAGATACCAGACTATTTTTGCCAAGTATGAAGGTGCCGTTGCTGCTCCTACAGCAGGATTGCATTTCAGCAGAGAACTATTGAAAAAACTGGAAATTCTGGGAGTTGACTTTGCTGAAATTACATTGCATGTGGGCCTGGGGAATTTCCGGAGCGTTGATGTGGAAGATCTTACAAAACATAAAGTTGACTCAGAGAGAATAAGAATAAGCGATGAAGCAGCTGAGAAAGTCAATACGGCAAAAGATAATAAGAACAAAGTATGTGCCGTGGGTACCACAGTTGTCAGAACTCTGGAAAGTTCCGTCTCAACAACCGGTTATCTCAAACCTTTTGACGGCTGGACAAATAAATTTATTTTTCCTCCTTACGAATTTAAAGTACCTGACATGATGATCAGTAATTTTCATCTGCCTTTTTCTACTTTACTGATGATGGTAGCTGCCTTCGCAGGTTATGACGTGTTGTTTGATGCCTATAAGATCGCTGTAAAAGAAAAATACAGGTTCGGAACCTATGGAGATGCCATGCTGGTAATCTGATTTAAACCAATTCAAATTACAATATTTTTATCCGCATGCAAACTGACCAGAATTCTTCCAGGCTTATTTCAACAGAAAGAGAAACCTTAGAACTGTTTCCATTCCAATGATCTGATAATTAACATTATCAGTATTTCCTTAATGAGAGGGAACGGTACCAGTCTGAGAAATTGTCACTTTCAGACAGCATTGTGACAGGTCTCTGACGATTACTGTAAATGACGAATAATCGGGGCCGGGTGAATCTTTTCACCCGGTTTTTCGTTATAAAGTAATGGTTGATAACTTATTTGCCATGTGAATAACAATATTATTGAGGCCTGAATTTATAACTAACTTTAATTCTGCTTTTTACTGACTGTGTTTAATGCAAGCATCAGTTTAAATTCCGGGTTGATTTAGTAAAATGATCAAAAATATATGTTAAAAAATTTGCATAGCTGTAAAAAGAATATCTCCGCAGACGATTTTGATGATATTAATTTGTGAACTGAACTTGTTGTCCCCTGATACCATATTGATGACCGGTAAATTAACGGAAGTATCTAAAAGGCTATCCTTCCGGTTCTTCCTGATAATTACTGCCTGTTTACTGAGTTCAGTTAATAATCTGTCTTCTCAGTCAGTCGGGGATTATAAATCTGTGGCAAATGGTGTCTGGACTGACCTTTCAATATGGGAAAGATTTAATGGATCTGACTGGGATCCGCCAACACTTGGCGAGGGTTATCCCGCACAATATACTTCTCCTTCAAGAATAGATATAGATACTGATGTAACCCTGAATACAAACCTGACAAGAACTTCCAATCCAAGAATAAATGATTTAAGAATTAATACATCAGGTGTTCTGGAATTATCCTCCTTTCAATTTACAGTCAACGGTAAAACAGACATTTACGGTACTTTGAGTGACCAGAACGGAAGTGGTCGTGTCATTTTCTATCATGATATTTACATTGATGCAACTGGTAAATGGAATGCTCAACCTAATACAAGCGATAACCTGAGGGTTTTTGGAGATATTTCCAGTAACAGTAATGAAGTAATATTAAAAAATATCAGGGTTTATTCTGATGTCATTCTTTCGGGCTCTGGCAGCATCCGGGTTACAAATTTTTTCAATTATGAACAAGCCTATACTGTAACTAACGAATCGAATGTCTTTATAGACTTTGCTTTGAATTCTAATAACAAAAACGGGGTAAGTTGGATTAATAAGGGAACACTTACTTATTCAGGTTCATATCTTTTATTAGGATCCGGAGGTATTTTTGATGCTTCTGCTGAAGGGAATACAGTCAATTATTCAGGATCTGTAAATCAGGATATCAGGAACACTATATATTATAATCTTATCACTTCCGGGGGTGGTACAAAAAGTCTCATAGGGGATACCCGGGTCGACGGTTCATTGACAATGACAGCAGGGGATATCCTGACAGGCAGTAATATTCTGACTCTCAATAATCCTTCTCCGGCTGCACTTAACCATACTTCCGGTATAATAATCGGGAATTTTGAACGATTTATAAATCAGACCGGTACATATTATAATTTTCCTGTAGGTGTTAGCGGACAATTACATTCCTTTGATATAAGCTTTCAAGACCTGACATCAGGTTCTCTTCTAGTAAAATATATTGAGGGTGATCCGGGGAGGAACGGACTCCCGTTGATCGATAGCGATGGCACAGGCATAATAGATCAATATACAACAGGCTACTGGACAGCCCGTGCAAGAAACTCACTGGCAACAGCAGATTATATGCTAAACCTTGATGCTTCCGGTTTTGGTCCTTATCCTTTATTCCCGGAGACCAGGATCATTAAAAGGACAGCTACAGGAGACTGGATTCTTGCCGGTAATCATGTTGTTGCATCAGGATCAGTGCTTTGCCGCAACGGCCTGAATGACGGTATTTCTGACGGAGCAGACGGGACACATTATGCTGCAGGCAGACCTGGTCCGGGTATTTCAACACAACCTTCTGATCAGGTTGTCTGTGACGGAGGAAATGCCTTATTTACTGTTTCCGCCCAGGGTGCCGCTCCATTAACATATAAATGGTATAAAGAACCTGCAACTCCTCTCAACGACAATGGCAAATACACTGGTACCAGTTCGAATACACTTACAATTTACAGTATTGTGCCGGGAGATGCAGGTAATTATTATTGTATCGTAACAGATGGTTTGGCACAGACTGCCAGAAGCAACTCCGCAACACTTACCGTTAATCCCCTCCCGGATCTAACTTTTGGATATAATTATTACAAGGAAATAATTATCGATCAGGCTTCAGGGGCTCAGGACTTGTCCGATTTCCCTATTCTGATTAATCTGACAGACCCGGATCTGAGTGTTGTCTCTTCAGGTGGTCATATTGAGAATCCCAACGGATATGACATCATCTTCACAGATGCAGACAACAATAAGCTTGATCATCAGATCGAAAGATATGTATCTGCAACAGGTGAGTATATTGCATGGGTAAGAGTCCCTGTTCTTTCAGCCTCTTCAACCAGCACAATCAAAATGCTCTACGGATCGCCTGAAATTACGAATGACCCCTCGGTAAAGACTACATGGTCATGCAATTACCAGGGTGTGTGGCATATGGCAAATGATCCCGGAAGTGCTGCTCCCCAGCTTTCTGATGGTGCAGGGTCTAACAATGGAACCTCTTATGGTGGAATGTCATCAGGGAATCTTGTTCCCGGAATAGCCGGTAATGCAATATATTTTGACGGGATTAATGATTATTTTGATTTAGTCACAGCCATTTCTCCTAATGTTACTTTTACAGAAGAGGTATGGCTTAAAACCGAAACACAAAGTAATGACAGCTGGCATGGTTTTATAGGATATCATCCTGGAGAAACGTATCAAAGGCCACCTTCAATTTGGATCTGGAATCATAATTATATACATGGAGGTTTTGGTGACAATACAGATTGGTGTGAATGGACCACTCCTTCTTCTGTTATAACTAATGATAATACAACATGGAATCATGTTGTTGTGGTATTTGACGGTACAACATATACACTTTATGTTAATGGTGTAAATGTTTATTCAACAGACGATTGGGCAGGTAGGATTCCCTACAATACTCCAATTCGGAATATAGGAGGGTTGGATAATTATTTCAAAGGAACCCTCGATGAGGTAAGAGTTTTATCCAAACCCCTTTCGACCGGATGGATAAACACAGAATATAGAAATATATCAGATCCTTCAGGTTTTATCTCAGTCGGACCTGAAAACACAAATAACTCCCTTATATCAGCAGGAGCCTGCGATAATACCTACCAGCTTTCCGCAACACCTGTTGGCGGAAGCTTTTCATGTCCCACGGCCCCGGGAAGTATTACCGGTAATAATTTTAATCCTTCTGCTGCTGGAGCAGGGCTTCATACAATAATATATTTATACACTGATATTAATGAATGTATTAATAGTGTAAGCAGGGATATTGCTGTCACTCCGGTCCCTCCTGCACCTATAGCTCCAAATGTTGAGTGTTGTGTTGATAATATACAGGATCTAACAGCGTCAGGTTCAAACCTTGTATGGTATTTTGATGCCGGACTTACAAATCAGGTCGGATGCGGATCTCCTTTTGCAACAGGACAAACGGCTGACGGGACCTATACATACTATGTTACACAAACAATAAATGGCTGTATCAGTGAGGCAACAGCAACCTCGTTAACAATCCACCCTTTACCGACACCCATCATAACAGGGGATACAGAGGTTTGTCCGGGAGAAACAGGTGTGGTTTATAGTACCGGAAGTTCAGGTAATAGTTTTTCGTGGACTGCATCCGGAGCAGCTTCTGTTTCGGGAGAGAACAGCTCTGAATTTATTGTTAATTGGGAAACCACATGTGGTTCTGGATATGTTGCCGTTACTGAGACGATTATTACATCAGGATGCTCGGCAAGTGTAAATCTTGATGTTGACAGGGTTGATACTCAGGCCCCGTCTATTACAACACCTGCTTCACCTGCTTCCAGCGAATGTCAGGGTACCATACCCAACAATAATACTGACTATATTGCCTGGTTACAATTACATGGAGGAGCAATAGCTTCAGATGAATGTGATAATAACCTCACGTGGACAGACAACACAGGCACTGCAGTATGGGGTGGCACAGCATGTGCGAGGACTATTACCATCACGTTCACTGTCACTGATGACTGCGGGAACTTCTCGACAACCACAGCCACGTTCACCATCAATGACACCACGGCCCCCACGTTTACTGTACCTGCAGATATAGTTATCTGTCGTGCTCCGGATTGTTCATATAATGCCCTACCGACTATAACAGGAGATGTAGTTGATGAAGCAGATATCTGCTCAACAGGTTTAAATGCTACTTATCTTGATGATGCCACATCATGGCTTACAGACTGTGATCATGCAGGATATATATTAAGAACATGGACACTGCTTGACGCATGTGGAAATTCAACTGTTAAAACTCAGAAGATATGGATAGAACCCCTACCAAGACTTACTCTTGTACCGGCTCAGGATACTATCTGTGATGGTAAAACCACTAACATAAGAATTCAATCTCCGACCGTTCCAATATTCCCTGTACGTTTTGACTACCAGGTTGTAATTGATAATCCCGACAGTTTGCATGTAACTACTACAGGTTCAGGAACAGGATTGCTTAATGGGGCATTCATACAGGAGACATTTGATAATGTAACCCTCAGCAAGCAGAGAGCTATAATAATTGTCACTCCATATACTGTTACTTCAGAAGATGTACTAAAATGTACCGGAACACAAAGTACTGCAGTGATATGGGTAGAGCCAACTCCAACTGCAACCATTGTAGTAAATTCAAAAATAATATGTGACAGCAGTAATGTGGATATTGTTTTTGATAGCCCTACGATAAGTACAAATCCGGTCAATCTAAGCTTTGAAATAAAGGTAACATCAACAGATCCGGTAAATCTGTCCGGAACAGCTTCTTCTGATTTTATTATCTCGAAAGATCAGATGCCATATATACTTAATGGTACACTTATCAATACATCGGATTCTCCAATAAAGGTTACTTATACGGTCAATTCAAAGATTCAAGGTTGTGATGCATTTATACCGGTTTACGATACTGTCTGGGTTAATCCTACACCAAGAATACAAGTTACGGTTGAAGATACTCTTGTATGTGACAGTACTCAGACAAATATTTTGCTGCAAAGTCCAAGTTTGTTTACCAGTGGTTTGATAACTTTTAAATATTCTGCAACCACATCCGGTGACATAACAGGATTTTTGCTATCTGATTCGAATCTGCCAAATGATTATATTATAGCAGATAACCTTATTAATCATTCCAATAGCATCCAGACTGTAACTTATGAAATTTCGCCGGTAAGTCCTCTTGGCTGTAATGATGGCTCTGCCAAAATTATCACTGTCTATGTACAGCCTACGC
>LSQX01127522.1_pt4 | contig 27194 bp, 27 predicted proteins | sample 654561 | NCBI WGS metagenome assembly LSQX01 (sample SAMN04489861, study PRJNA283612) | anaerobic digester metagenome | isolation source: 4 biogas reactors fed with cattle manure at either 37C or 55C with and... | place: Denmark: Kongens Lyngby | collected 2014
TCAGATTCCAAAGAAGCGCAACAGCCGGATGAAGCTCCGAATGCTGATCCGGGGGCTGTATCAGATGCGGATTCGACACAGACAGAGAAACCCAAAAGAAAGCGGCGGACCTATACCCGGCGCAAAAAAACCGATCAAACCGAGGAGCCAAAAGAGGAATCTTGAGGCTTGTTAAGAACACTTGGGATTGCAAGTAAAGGGGTCGATCAGTCCGGGTCGGTTTCGGCTGGTTTGTTTTTCGCGTTTATCCGCTCGGCTTGCTGGGCCGCGCTAACAAGTGCGTATATATGCACTGCGGCCGCGATGCAGGCGAATGCAGTGGAAGCGGCGGTCAGTTTTTGGGTGATTTGGACGCCCATAGAATCTCCCAAGGTCCAGAAGAACAACATCCACGACAGTATCCAGGCGCCAAACAGCGCCATTCCAACCGCATACAACCCGCAGTAGATATGACCGAACCCTGGAGCAATCGACAGTAGAGCGGCAATTGTGGGGTTTCTGCGCTGGCCCTGCATTTTGCCGGGGTTGTCCAGCATATACGCAACAAGCTCCCGCTGCCGCTTTCCTTCCGCTATTTCAAGTATCGCTTTTGCGTATTTGGTCTCAGCAGACGCTCGCTCTGGGTCAATTTCAAGGATAGCTTTATAATGGTCTGCCGCCTTTTGCAGATCACCGTGGGCTTGGATCATATCTGCGGCGAACTCCCGCGCGTCGAGGTCGTCCGGGAATATCTGCAGCGCCTGCTTGATAGCCTCCGTAGCCTCCGCGTAATCCCCACGCCGTCTATGCACCGCTGCTGCAGTCATCAGCCGATCGAATTTTTCTTTCTCGGCAATTGCGTCAGGATTTCGAGGGTCGACGTGTGACAATGTTATTCCTTGTTGGCGCTGTTTTGATCGAGCTTGACGGTAGTGGCCTGCCAAAGCGACTCGATATCGTAGTATTCGCGCTCTTCGGGAGAAAAAATATGAACGACTATATCTCCGTAGTCCACCAGCACCCACCGCGCTTGAGAATAGCCTTCCACCCGATCTTTTTTCAAGCCCACCGCTTTGCCGTCTACCAGCAGCCCATCAGCGATAGCCTTAATATGAATATTTGACGTGCCGCTGCAAGTCACAAAATAATCCGTCAACGGCATCCTGTCCTGAAGATCGATAATCTCAATGTCATTGGCTTTTTTCGATTCGAGCAGTTTGATAATCAGTTCAAGTTTGTTTTTTGTCTCTATGGTCACAACTCCATTCGGTTAATATGATCTACATGCTATCGGATTCGGCGCAATCACGGCCGACTATTACCGTAATATCAGGCAGACTTTTTCCATCTTTCGCTTCGGTGCGAATATCTCGACAGTTTAGCAAAGACGCGATGCGCTGCACACCTGGCGTGCGCCCGTTGCGAGAAATTACACAGCATCGATCGTAGGTGAACTCCGGCGCATTGCCCTGTTTGGTGACTTGAAAGCCCGCTTTTTGCAGCTTATCAGCCACCCGGCCAGCCACCCCCGCAACGCCGCATCCGTTCAACACCTCCACTGTGGAATCGTCCTCTTCTTCACCCTCAAATCGCATCTGCAGCGCGACAACTGTGGGCAGCTTCGCGTCGTCAATAAGCCAATAGCTCGCATGCCCTTCGCTTCCCGGCTGACCCGGCAAAACTGCCATCCCGATCTTCTCCGGGTCGATATCCTTCATAAAGTCCGCGAGCGCTCCCCAATCCCTTATGTTCAGATCACTTTCGATATAGCCTTTTTCATACGCCTCGCTAAGGACAGCAGCTCGTTCGCGCTTTGTTGGAAGAGCCAGCACGCGATTGGCCAGTGCACGCATAAAATATTGCTGCCTCGCGATACGCCCGGCGGCCACTTTTTTACCATCCACGATTTTGTAGCCGCTGTCGCCCCACCTGTCATGCCGGAATCGCACAAACCCTTCAGCCTGTGCGCCATCCAGCAACTGCTTTTCGGGGCTGGCTTTAAGGTTGATATACAACTTCTGGCTGCGGTCGGTATATTTCATATTTTGGTCAACTATGATGTATACCCCTCCGACCAGATCGACCAACCCGCGCAGTCCTTTTGTGCTGGTCGCAAGATAGTAGTCGATATCGACTCCAAGCATATTTTCGATAACCTGTCTGGAAAGCTCCGGGCCGCCGAACGCATTTGCGGCGTTGATCTTGTTGGTTCCATGGCCAGGGATTCTCACCCGGGTGTCGCGTGGTATCGAGATGAGCCGCGCTTGTTTTGGGTTGGTCTCATTATTGATCGCCAACACCACCAGCGTATCAGAAAGCCCGTGCCTGCCGGATTTTTTACTCCCCGTCCCGTCCTCCCCGATCATCAAAATCCGAACGATCGGTTTGCTTTCGAGTTCGCTGGTGCGCAGTATCTCGCTTATATTAGTGATTCCCGAAAAACCGGGGATGGGTATGTCCTTCAGCTTCAAAGCGCCCAGCACACCTATAACAGCGCCCAATGTAATTACGACTACAACCGTCACCAGCGACGGTGCGCGTCGTTTACGTTTTTTGCGCTTTATTTGTACAGTCCCTTCGCCCAAATGTAATCCTCCACCACTCTGGGGACAAGATATCGTATCGACTTACCCTCACGGACTCGCCTCCGCAGGTCGGTCGAAGAAATGTCGATTCCCGGCATTTCAAGCGGCACAATCTCGCTTGCCAACTCGTCGGGCAAAGAGTCAATCACCTCATTTACCAACATACCGGGCCGATTTGCCACAACAACTTTAGCCAGCCTACAGATTTCCGCCGGCTTATGCCAACTCGCAAAGTCTCGACCCTCATCGGCGCCGAGCAGCAGGCATATTTCTATGTTACCATCGAACTGCCCAAGCAATTGCCGCAGCGTATCTATTGTATAAGACGGGCCGGAACGCTCCATCTCTATCGCCGAACACTCAAAATATTTGTTGTCTTCAACAGCCAGCGACGTCATCTTCAGTCGATGCTGTGCATCACTTACAATCTCATCAACCTTATGCGGCGGGTTCGCTGCGGTGACGAATATCACCCTCTCCAGGCAAAACCGCTCCCTCGCCTGATCCGCCAGTATAAGATGTCCCACGTGGATCGGGTCGAAAGTCCCGCCCATAAGACCAATACGCAAACCCTCAGACTCCCCTCAATTGCCCATCGCCGATGACGACATATTTATAGGTCGTCAACTCCTCTATACCCATCGGGCCTCTGGCGTGCAATTTTTGCGTCGATATGCCCATCTCTGCACCCTTGCCGAATTCGTAACCATCGGAAAATCGGGTCGACACATTAACGAATACGCAAGCGGAATCCACTTCGTTCGTGAATCGTCCGGCTGCCGAATAATCCTGCGTGACAATCGTGTCGGTATGGTTGCTGCCGTATTTATTGATATGATCGATCGCTTCTTCGATCCCATCGACCACCTTAATCGCAAGGATAAGGTCGAGATACTCCTCGGTCCAGTCCTCTTCAGCCGCTTCTTTCAGCCCGGCCACAATTGCTCTGGTTTTCTCGCAACCTCGCAGCTCAACCCCTGCGTCAGAAAGTCGCTTGCATATTCCAGGGAGAAAATCCGCTGCGATTTTTTGGTTTACCAGCAGTGTTTCGGCGGCGTTACAAACGCTCGGGTTTTGAACCTTCGCATTAAATGTAATATCGTTTGCCATTGCAAGGCACGCAGCAGCGTCCACATACACATGGCAGTTGCCGTCCAGATGCCAGATAACCGGGATCTGTGATGTTTCCACCACAGTGCGAACGAGGTTTTTGCCCCCACGAGGGATTAGGCAGTCGACATACTCTTTCATCTCCATCAACTCTCGCGCGGCCTGTCGGTCGGTGGTCTCGATAATCTGCACCGCTCCCTCCGGCACACCCTCTGAATTGATCGACTGCCGGATCAGCCTTGCGATGGCGAGGTTGGAGTTGATCGCCTCCGAACCGCCCCTCAGCACAACCGCGTTACCGGATTTCAGGCACAGCGCGGCGACATCGGCGGTGACGTTTGGGCGAGATTCATAAATAATGCCGATAACCCCAATCGGAACTCGCATCTTGCGTATTTCCATTCCGTTGGGCCGCAGATACCCTTCAATGGTCTCCCCGACCGGGTCGCGCAGCGCGGCTATCTGCCTGACCCCGTCCGCCATCTGCTCGATTTTTGCGTCATCAAGGGTCAATCGCTTGAGCATAGCTCCCGCCAGGCCGTTCTTTTCCGCGGCTGCCAGGTCGATTCGATTGGCCTCTTTGATCGATTCCTTGTTCGCCTCAAACGCATCGGCCATCGCCAGCAGAGCTTTGTCTTTCACCAGCGATCCCAGAGTTGCCAATTTCGCAGCCGCAGCTTTGGCGACCGCGCATTTGTTCAATACTTCGCTCATATCCGACTCTCAGACCCCCAGCACCAAATTATCTCTATGGATGACTTCGTCGAAATCTTTGTATCCCAATATTGTTTCTATTTCGTCGCTGTGCTTACCTCTAATCAAAGTTAACTCCGCCGCCGCGTAATTCGTCAAGCCCCGCGCGATTTGGTTGTGGTGTTCGTCGATGACCGCCACAAGGTCGCCGATCTCGAAGACTCCTTCGCATCCTACGATCCCCGCAGCCAGCAGGCTCTTGCCACGACTGATCAACATCTCACGCGCACCCTCGTTGATGATTACACTGCCTTTGACGCGGTGACCAAACGCGATCCATCTTTTTCGGTGGTTCAATTCGGTTTTTTTCGCTAAAAATCTTGTCCCAGCCCTCGCGCCGGAGACGACATCGACGATAGCATTGGGGCTGGTTGCGTTTGCGATCACCATCCTCACCCCGGAATTGGTCGCGATTTTAGCCGCCTCGATTTTAGTTCGCATCCCACCGATGCCGCACACTCCGTGAGTTCCGCCCGCCAACGCCTCGATTTCAGGGGTAATTTTGGCCACCTCTTCGATCAGTTTGCACTCCACGCCCGCCCGAGGGTCGCCGTCGTATAATCCATCCACATCAGAGAGATTCACCAGCAAATCTGCGCCCACTGTCGCAGCAACCAGCGCCGACAGCGTGTCATTGTCGCCGATTCGAATTTCATCTGTGGCAACGGTGTCGTTTTCGTTAATAATCGGTACGCATCCGAACCGAAGCAGGGTATAGAGGGTGTTGCGAATGTTCAGATAGCGCAGACGGTTGTTGAAGTCATCACGCGTAACCAGCACTTGGGCGGGTATGATCGAAAAAATGCCGAACAATTCGGCATATTTTTGCATAAGCGCGCCCTGGCCGATCGCCGCGCTGGCCTGCTGTTCAGGGATCGTCTGAGGCCTTTGGCTGATTCCCAGTTTTTCCATCCCTGCGCGAATCGCTCCGGAACTGACCAGAATCAGATCTTTTTTTCGTTTTTTTATTGCGGCGAGTTGGTCGACAAGATTGCCGAGCTTAACGTCATCAATCGCGCCGCCGTCATCCACCAGGCTGCTCGTGCCCACCTTTACAACAACTGTTTTAACGGGTTTATCCGTAAATTTCATCTGTATACTCGAATTCTATCCCGTAGATTCTGACGATGTCTCCCTCGTCAACCCCCAACTTTTTGAGTTGTTTTATCACACCCAGCTTGTCAAACTGTCTGTGGAGCCTTCGCAAAGCGTATTCGTTGTTCAGGTCGGTGCGCTTTATAAGCATCTCGACGGCTCTGCCCTCGACTTCGTATTCGTTTTCCCCGATTTTACGCGCATCCCAAGTGTCTGCTGGCTCGACGGTGAATCTCACCACCTCGTCTTGTGCCGCTTCGTGCGCCAATTCCTTGGGAGGCAGTTGCTGGAGCAGTTCCCAGACCCTGTAGACCAGCGGCTGCAGTCCTTGCCCTGCGATGGCAGAGATAACAAACACCTCCAGGCCGCGCTCCTCGAGTTTCGGCCGCAGTCGGGAGATGATTTCTTCGGCCTCCGGCATATCCGCTTTATTGAGCGCCACCAGTTGCCGCAGTTCCGCAAGCTTCTCCGTGTGAAGCCGAAGCTCATTGTTTATTGAATCAAAATCGTGCATCGGGTCGCGGTCGGTGTAGCCGGATACATCAATTAAATGCACCAGCAGTCGGGTTCGTTCGATGTGTCTGAGGAACTGATGCCCCAGCCCCGTGCCCGTGTGTGCGCCCTCGATAAGCCCCGGCATATCAGCGACCACAAACGAATTGTGATCGATCTTGACCACCCCAAGGTTCGGCACAAGGGTAGTGAACGGATAATCGGCGATCTTGGGTTTTGCCGACGATATCTTGGAAATCAGCGTGGATTTTCCTACACTGGGATATCCGATCAGGCCCACATCGGCGATGAGTTTCAACTCCAGCCGCAGAGCGATTTCGTCGGTAGGCTCTCCTTTTTCCGCGAATTTCGGGGTTTGTTGGGTGGAAGAGGCAAAGCTGGCGTTACCCCTGCCTCCCTCTCCTCCGCGTGCTGCTATAAACCGCTGCTTGTCGTGTGTGAAATCCGCCAAAACCCTTTCAGTTTCCGCGTCGATGACCAACGTGCCGATGGGGACCCGCAAAACAAGGTCTTTTCCGGTTTTGCCCTGGCAATCGTTCGGCCCGCCGTTCCCACCACGTTCGGCTTTATAGTGTTTTTTGTAACGCAAATCGACGAGTGTGTTGAGGTCGGCATCGGCTTTGATGACGATTCTTCCTCCTCGCCCGCCGTTGCCGCCCGCAGGCCCTCCGCGAGGGACATATTTCTCTCGGCGAAACGCAACAATGCCGTTGCCGCCATCCCCCGCTTTAACTTTTATATCAACCTGATCTACAAATTGCATTTTCTATATTGCCGACCGCAAAACAAAAAGGGAAGACGAATGCACTCGCAATTCATCTCCCCTCGTTGACGACGTGGTGGGACCGCGAGCTAGCTCGCGGTCGCCGGGTAGACGCTGACTCTTCTTTTGCCGCCGAGCGTCTCAAACTTGACAGTCCCGTCGATTTTGGCGAACAGTGTATCATCATTACCTCTGCCGACGTTGACACCCGCGTTGAGCGGGGTTCCGCGCTGACGAACGAGTATGCTTCCGGCCTTCACTGTTTCTCCGCCGAACTCTTTGACTCCCAGTCTTTTCGGGTTACTATCCCGACCGTTTCTAGTGCTTCCTAAACCTTTTTTATGCGCCATATCAATTATACCTCTTAGGCTGAAATCTTCTGAATCGACACAGACGTGAGCATCTGTCTGTGCCCATATCGTCTATGGATATTTTTCTTCGGCTTATAAGTGAAGCCTCTTACCTTGCGGCCTTTATATTGCCGAGTCACCTTACCTGTCACCGATGCGCCCTGCACAAACGGCGAGCCGATCTTGACCCCAGCATCGTCACTGACGAGCAGCACTTCATTGAGGACGATCTCCTCCCCCTCGGCTGCGTCGAGCTTATTAACCTCGATTATGTCATTTTCGGCGACCCTGTATTGCTTGCCGCCGGCTCTAATTATGGCGTACACTTGTAACCCCCAGAAGACCAGTTATAAAATAGCGCCGAAAAATCGCCGCCCGTACAGACACTAACCCGTTATCCTACCATACCGCCGCCGCCCTTGTCAACAGCCATTACGGCGAGCTGACTTGAAAAAGCTGCATTTCTCTATCGGGTGTGTTGGGGCTAGGCTGGGAGTCCCCCCTCTCCTGGGGCGAGTGGTATAGCACACGTATCCCCTCTCCTGGGGGAGAGGGTTAGGGTGAGGGCGAGGTGGAATTCCCTTTCCCGGGCATAGGTAAGGCTGAAAACTCTCTTCCCGCACACTTTCTCATATCTCATCAACCCGCCCGGTTTGCCACGCTTACCCCCTCACCCCCGCCCTCTCCCTCGAGGGAGAGGGAGTAACTGGCCCCTCGTCGTGAGGCAGAGGTTTGGCGCACCTGTCATCTCTCCTGGGCGGAAGGGTTAGCCCACGTGTCCCCTCTCCCGGGGGAGAGGGTCAGGGTGAGGGCGAAGTTGAGCGAACAAAGCTGTGCCATAAGGAAAGCTCACGGCTTGATACCGACTTATCCCACATTCCTCACTTATGCATTGGCCGTGCGGTGAAAAAGATGCAGGTAGAGCCGCCGCGAGAGTAGAATAATATAGCGTATGTTAAATACCGAGGTTACTAATGAGCGAGCTAAAAGAGAGAATCGGAGCGAGATTTGAGTGGATGGAGCGGGCGGAGCTGCGCGATTTCCAAAACGGCGCGTTTCGTCGCAGCATCGCACAGGCGGTAAAGTCCCCATATTATTCCAGGAAGTTTGCCGATATCGGTCTCGATCCGAGTGAAATAAAGACTATTGACGATGTAACGAGGCTGCCGTTTACCACCAAGGACGATCTGCGATTCAGCTATCCTAATACCATGCTCACGGTAGAGCCTGAGCGGGTTATCAGGATGCATACGTCAAGCGGGACGACAGGCAAGCCGACTGCGATCTTTCACACCAAAGAAGACATCGATAACTGGGCGGAACTGATGGCGCGTTCTTTGGCGATGGGCGGCGCGACTCCTCAGGATGTTTTTCAAAATATGTCCGGTTACGGGTTGTTTACGGGCGGGCTGGGGCTGCATTATGGGGCGGAGAGGCTTGGTATGTGGGTCATACCGGCGGGCGCAGGCAACACCGCCCGGCAGATAATGCTGATTCGAGATTTTCACGTGACCGTGGTGCACGCCACCCCGAGCTATGCGATGCACGTCGCGGAGCGTATGGTGCAGGAGGGACAGGACCCGAGGAGTCTTAATATCAAGATCGCAGCGCTGGGAGCGGAACCGTATACGGAGGAACTGCGGCTCAAATTGCAGGAGCTATATGGTTTCAAAGCGTTCAATAGCTATGGTTTGAGCGAGATGAACGGCCCAGGGGTCGCATTCGAGTGCCCTTTCCAAAACGGTATGCACATCTGGGAGGACAGCTATTTTGTCGAGATAATAAACCCCGAAACCCTGCAGCCGGTTGCCGATGGGGAGGTAGGGGAGCTTGTGTTGACCACGCTGCGCCGCACCGCGATGCCGATCATTCGTTATCGAACGAGAGACCTGACTACTAAAATGCTCGGCGAGTGCCCGTGCGGTCGAAAACACGTCAGGCTGTCGCGGTTTGTGGGCCGATCAGACGACATGCTGATTATCCGTGGGGTCAACGTCTTTCCAAGCCAGATCGAAGAGGTCATAATGCGCCATAAATGGCTTGGCGGCAATTATGTAATAGTACTATCGACAAAACAGGCGTTGGATCAGATGACTGTGAAAGTCGAGCTTGCACAGACCGGCTTTGATGGGTCGATGCAGACCTTGCGGAATCTGCGCGGCGAACTGCAAAGGCAGCTAAAAGAACAGATCGGCTTTTCCGCGGAAATCGATGTGCTGGAGCCGGGAAGTCTGCCCGCAAGTGAGGGCAAAGCAAAACGCGTCATCGACGAGCGATAATTGGCTAGTTATTTCAAGGAGTCTGAGTGATGTATAAAGAACTGCGGGTGTTCGTTGAAAATAAACCTGGCAAGCTATCGAAAATAGCCGAGGCGCTTGGCGGCGCCGGGATCGATTTGCTGGCGCTGGACTTGGCCGACGAGGGGCAGCACGGGGTGTTTAAGCTCCTGACGGCGGAGCCGGATCGGGCGAAACAGATTTTGTCTGAAGCCAATATGCTTGTTGCATTCAATCAAGTTGCAATTATAGAGATACCGGATAAGCCAGGCTCTTTGTTGAAGCTATCGAAGTCCATGGAGGATGCAGACCTCAACATTAGCGATGCTTATGGATGTATTCTGGAACGCGGCAAGCGGGCGGTGCTGGTCATTAAAGGCGATAATCTCGATGCAATTGAGGCGGCGGCCGCCAACGCTGGGTTAAAGGTTCTTTGCGACCTGAAATAATTTCAAGAGTATGTCGGCCGGCTGTTGCGCCGGCCTGTTTTCGTTATGCTTCCGAGCTGGTAGTTCGCCCCAGAACCTCCCCGGCGGCGGTGTGCTCCCAAAGGTATCTGATCTTGCGCAAGCTCATGGCGAGATAATCGTCATCATCGCCAAAAACCTCGAGTGTGATGGTGTCGTCGTAGCCTGTATTTTTGATCCGTCGCACCACCTGCATCCAGTTTATGTTTCCGACGCCTAGCGGCAGGTGTTGATCGCTTGTTCCCCCGTGGTTATCTGAAAAGTGTATGTGACCCAACCGGTGGCCGAAGTTCGCCAACAGCTCCTCGCTGCGATTATACGGCGTATCGAGGTTCGCATGGCCGACGTCGAGCAAGAACCGCACTGAGTCGACCGCCTCGACAAGCGGCTTAAGCTGCGCTACTCGACTGAAGCCGGGCATATTTTCGACAAGAAGTGTCATATCCCGCTCCTGCGCTCGCTCGGCCAGCCTGACTATCGCCTCGGTGTTTTGCGCAATTATCCATTCTTCGTCATACAAAGAGACTCTCGTATGCGGATGGATGTTCATTTTGTCTATGCCCATATCGTTGAATACATCCATGCATCGCTCCAGCTCCCGTAACGCCAGTTCTCGAAACTCAGGGAACGGGGACGCGATCGGCAGATACCATGCCGTATGGCCGACCGCAAACATATTGGCGTGGTCGAGCGCGTTTAATATCTTGTCGATGTCGACTATGGCAGAATATGTTTGCTCCGGTTCCAGGGTCAAATCGATAAAATCAAATCCGAGATCGCGAAATGCAGCGATCTCCTGCGTGATTTCGACCATAGGGTTATTCATTGCGCCGAATAGCATAAAAATCCGCCCTTTGATGCAGCCAGGGATCGAGTAATTGCTCTCGATCAGCAAGTTCAGGAGGGTTGCGCAGGTAATCCAGTCTTTTTTTGGCAATTTCAGTTCTGAGGCTATCTGGAATGCAGCCAGTAGAGGCGGGATGCTGCCAATCGAACACATCGACCAACGCGGCCAGCAGCAGCCAGTGTTCACCGAGCAAGTTCATAAGCCTGTTCCAATCCATGCGCCCGCACTGGGCCTGCGCTATTCGCATTACGTCCGGCCAATCGCAGCGATGTCGATTGATGACGAAGACTTTGATCCATACCAATTCTTCGAGAGGCAAGAAATCCAGGTGCAAGCCAAGAAATTCCCCACTCGAGGCTCGTTCAAACCAATCCTCGGTTATGTAGTTGACCAGGTTTGCAAACCGCCAGATCACGTCGAAGACGAGGCCGTTTTTGCCGGCGTGATAAATCCATTCGTTGTCTCCGGCGGCCTGTTCGCCGAGGTCGGTAAACCCGATTGAACGAAGCGCCTGTGCAGCTTTGCCGACTTGATCCTGGGTAACATACACATCGATGTCGTGGGTGTTGCGCCACCAGTCGGTGTAGTGATAAACAGCAAAAGCGCCGCCTACCATAAAGCGCACTCCAGCATTTTGAAGCGCGCTGAGAGCCTCCACATATATATCCCTGTCTTGAGTCTCGAAGTGATCGGTCATGTATGTCTAATACCCCAGCCGTCTGTGGTAAAAACTTGGGATGCGACAGATAAATATGGCGGCTGGAAATTTCAAAATGGGTAGAGGTAAAAGGCCTGCTCGTCTATAATAGTATAGTGACTTATAGAAGGGGGCTTTCTTTGTATGCGTAAGAAACAGTTTATTGCGCTCGGCTTGACGATCGCTGTGTTGATGGGAGCCGCGTTTGCGGCTTGGGCAAAGAAGGATGCCAAATACATTGGCTCTCAGGAATGCATGGCCTGCCACATAGGAAGCCACGGGGAGTTGATAGACGGATACAAGAAAACCGCCCATGCTTCGGCGATGGCGGACGCCGCCAAGACACCGGCCGCGGTTAAGGCTAAATTCGATGCCGACTCGCCGATCAAAAAAGCTGATATAAAATATGTGCTAGGCTCGCCGAAGTCGAATCAGAATTATCTGGACAAGGACTTCAAGGTGCTGGCGGGCAAATGGATGGCTAAAGGCGAACGCTGGGCTCCGGCCGCGAATGCCGGTAAAGACGGGGTCACCCAATGTGTGGGCTGTCATACCACGAATTTCGAACCAGTTAAAAAGACTTGGACTCAGATGGGAGTCGGCTGTGAGAGCTGTCATGGGCCTGGTGAGGAGCATGCCGATAGCATGGAAGCCGATGATATCGTGAATCTTAAGAAACTGGACTCCAAACAGAAGTCTATGGTCTGCGGTCAGTGTCACTCCGTCGGCACCGACCCCTCGGGCAAGTATGCTTTCCCGGTCGATTTTACCCCAGGCGAGGATCTTACAAAGAGCTTCAAGCTCAAAGAAGGCGCCACCAAGGGCCAAAACAACCAATATAACCAGTTTATCACCAGCAAGCACTATGCCGGTGGGATGGCTTGCGTTAACTGCCACGACCCACACGGCGACAAATCCAAGGCCGCTCATCAACTCAGACAGCCGATCAACGAAGGGTGTCTGGCTTGCCATGCGGCGACGATCAAGAGTATGAAGGACCACGCTCCCTCAGCAGGCCCGCAAGCCACCTGCGCGACGTGCCATATGCCTGATGCGTCGCACGAATTCAAAAAGACCGAATAGAAAAGTGATTTTACAATACGATGGGCGCGATTTCCATCGTGCCCATCGTGCTTAATAGTGGCTCATGGGAACCCAATCCCCGTGGGCAGCGTAAAAAACACTACGCCTCAGGCAGCTTTTGTTATGGCGATAGGGTATAGTAGTCAAGTTTTAAGATTACATTTCCGAAAACATTGATTTCCATCACCGAACCCGTTATGGGTTGCATTGCATTTAGGCTGCCGGATAAGTAGAATTGAGGCTAACGATACTAATGGACGAGGTAATATGACACGAGCAGCGAGATACCTGGCGCCGCTTATTGTCTGCCTTTGCATAGTCGCAGGCGCATGGGCTGATACGGTTCCTGCGCGGATTTTGATCGGCACCAGCGAGGCCCCACTTGCGCCATCACCGGTTTTTGATGGGGCGGGGGTGCTTGCGCCGGTCCAGATCGTGTCGATGCTTGGGGCAAGTCGAGTAGATGCCGAAAACGGGGATATGATCGTTACGGCGGCGGGGGGACAATCCGCCACAATCAAGCCGGTATACGTGAATGGTGTCCGTATGATCCCTGTGGACAAGCTGGTCAAACTTGTGGGTGGTGAACACTCGTGGAACGCCGCCAAACGCACACTTACACTAACGTCGCATCTGAACTCGGTGGAATTTGATGATGGCACTCTGAAGATTAACTGCTCATTCCCGGTGCGTGTGACAACGAGCATGTGGGATGGCAATATCGTTGTGGATGTCGCGAACACCAGGCTTGTTTCGGAGGCTAAAGAGGTCTTCATAGGCGCTCCACTGGTGTCAAAAGCGCGACTTGGCCAGTATGACAGCTCTACTGCCAGGGTCGTGTTGGAACTCACGCGCAGCACCGGATATGCCCTGGAGACCACTGGAGCGGTATCTCAGGTGCGGCTCAAGGTTGCCGACGGTCTGGTTCCGCCACCATCGGTTACGGCGCAGCCGGCGAAGCCGTCCGGCAAGACTTTCGATATACGCGGAGTTCGAATCCAAAAGGTGGATGAACGAGCTTTCGATGTCATCATATCGACATCGGCTCAGGGGTCCGCCTCCAGCAGCTTGAGTGTCAGCCCTCCCGAGATCAGGATTGATTTGCCGGGAGGTAGAATTGACGGGGTGGGTGAAATCGAGGGTTCGCATGGGCTTGTGAACCCGGTAATAGAGAAGACTCAGACCGGCGCTCAATTGATTTTGAGGCTTGGCAGGCCGCTGATTCATAAAGTGGAGGTCTCCAATACGGAGACGATAATATATGTGCGGCCGCCGAATAAATCCGGCGGGACGCTGGCGGATAAGGTTGTGATGATCGATCCGGGCCACGGGGGCAAAGAATGCGGCGCGCAGGCGGGTGGTATCAGCGAGAAAGTCATCAATCTTCAGCTCGCCCAACAACTTGCGGCGGCGTTGGAAAAGCACGGCGCACATGTTATTATGACCCGGAGTACTGATGAGCAGGTTGGGCTTTCTGCACGCCCCAAAATGGCAATTGACGCCAGCGCAGACTTTTTCATATCACTTCACTGCAATTCCAACGTGAAACCTGACAGCGTGTCCGGAATCGAGACTTACTATCACCAGCAGTTGCCCAGCCCTAAGCTGTTGGCGCATGCGATTCATGATGGCGTATGCAAAACTACGGGAATGTGCGACAGAAAAGTGCGCAGCGACAGGATACTCTACCAATCGGGGCTGGGGGTTCTCAGGGGCCTTGCGAACTCGGACATTCCGGCGATATTGCTCGAATGCGGATATTTGAATCATTCGTCTGATCGTGCCAAGTTAAAGGAGTCCAATTACCGCGCGAAAGTGGCCGATGGAATTGTTGCCGGACTTCGAGCATATATAGAAGGGACGCCGATACAATAATGGCCCAACGATCGCAGGAGGCGAGTCATTTCAATGGCTAGAAGAAAGAAAAGATCCCGCACTTCGGTGAAGTTGATTATAATTGGTATGCTGCTGGTCTGCGCGGTGGCTGCGGGGGCATATTATTACATGAACAACCAGCCGACAGGCTTGAAACTCCCCGCACAGAAGCCTGTAGTCACTGTGACACCAACGCCTGGCCCTGCTGCAAGTGAGCGCACGGTTTACATTTATCTGCCCAGGAAAAGTAAAAACGGGATAGGGTTTTATCTGGCCCGAACCGCCATCAAGAGCGCCGAAAAGGGAGATATACTCGACGTTGCGCTCGATGCGCTGCTCGATACCAACAAAGAAGGCGGCTCGATAGCCGCGTTAATCCCGGCGGGCACCAAATCCATCTCCCCTGTCAAAGTTCACGATGGGGTTGCGACAATTGACCTCAGCAGCCAGTTTGTGGACAATTTCTCCGGTGGATCCGATCAGGAAGCCCTCACGGTCAACGCCATAGCTCACACGATAGTAGCCAACAGTTCGGATAAAGTATCAAGTGTTCTGATCCTGGTCGACGGGGGAGCTGTTGAAACGCTTGGCGGCCATCTGGAGCTTAACTATCCTGTCGAGGCGGACTCGACATTGCTGCATCCCGGGGCGAGCAAGTGAATTCTCCGATAGGTGTGTTCGATTCTGGGTTGGGCGGGCTTAGCGTAGCCTCACGGATTCTTCAACTACTGCCGAACGAGCGGATAATATATTTTGCTGACACAGCGCATGTGCCCTATGGTGAACGCTCGTTTGATGAGATAAGGAAATTCTCAAGAAACATCGTGGACTTTTTGGTCTCGAAGGGCGTTAAAGCTGTGGTCGTCGCGTGCAATTTGTCCAGTGCGGTCGCATTGGATACGGTTGCGCAAGCCTTTCGGCAAATCCCCATAATCGGAGTAATCAAACCCGGCTCTAAGGCTGCAGTTGCTGCGGCAAATGGGTATCCCATTGGTGTGCTGGGTACAACGGGCGCTATCAAAAGCGGGGCCTACGAGAGCGCAATCGCCGAGCTGGACCCATCGATCAAAGTAGTGGGCCAGGCGTGTCCTAAGTTTGTGCCGTTGGTCGAGTCGGGTAAGTCGGATAGCGATGAGGCGTTGGCTGCTGCGTATGAATATGTCGCGCCGCTGCTGGCCGAGGGGTGTGGGGCGATCGTACTCGGCTGCACCCATTATCCGTTTTTGCGAAAATCTATTCAGACCGCAGCAGGGCTTGATGTTACAATCGTCGATCCTGCGCAGGAAACTGCGATCGCGCTTGGGAATATACTTATGAAATACAACATCGAAGGTGATGGGGCGGATGTTGTGCATGAGTTTTATGCCAGCGGCGATTGGGCCGGTCTTGTCGCTTTTGGAAGTAAGTTTGTAGGGCGTGATATCGGCTCGGTGACGCGAGTGTCGATATAGCCACGCACATATAGAATAGTAAAGGATTGATTATGATTCGCCTGGACGGACGCGCAACAGACCAGCTTAGAGACGTTAAAATAACCCGCAACTATCTGAAATATCCCGAGGGTAGTTGTCTGATTGAGATGGGGGATACTAAAGTTATCTGCACGGCTTCTGTTGAGGATAAAGTCCCTTTATTTCTGAAAGGTTCGGGACAGGGTTGGGTTACTGCGGAGTATGGTATGCTGCCGGGGTCGTGTGAGACTCGCACAAAAAGAGATTCTGCGATCGGGCGGGTCAACGGCAGGGGTCAGGAGATTCAGAGGCTGGTTGGTCGCGCGATTCGCTCAGTTGCGGATCTTAACGGTTTCGGCGAGCGCACGGTGTGGTTGGATTGCGACGTAATACAAGCGGATGGCGGCACCAGAACGGCATCGGTAACCGGGGCGTTCATCGCTTTTGTCGATGCATGCGCACAGATGAAAAAACAGAACATTTGCAAAAAGCTGCCGTTCAGCGATGTAATTTCTGCGATTAGCGTCGGAGTGGTGATGGGGGAAGAACTGCTGGACCTCAACTACAAAGAAGACTCGAACGCCCAGGTCGATATGAACGTAATTATGACGGAGTCCGGCAGAATCGTTGAGGTTCAGACCACCGGAGAGGGCGCACCTTTCACCCGAAAACGATTCGACTCTCTTCTCAATCTGGCGCAAAAGGGCATTATGGATTTGGCTGCGGCGGTTAAGTCCAGCCTCGCGGATGTGCTGTGAAAAAGTTGGTGGTTGCCACTAAAAACGTGGGCAAAGTGCAGGAAATAGTCGATGCTCTTGCCGATTTGCCGTTTGAAGTCGTCTCATTGCAGGATTATCCTGACGCACCGGACGTCGAGGAGACAGGAGCCAGTTTTGCTGAAAACGCCATTCTGAAAGCAGTGGCTTACGCTGATTTTACTGGGGAGTTGACGCTGGCTGATGATTCGGGGTTGGAAGTCGATGCTCTGGACGGCGCTCCAGGGGTCTTTTCGAGCCGCTACGCCCCAACAGTGCCGCAGCGCAACGCAAAGCTGTTGGATGCGATGAAAAACGTGCCGGATGATCGACGGGCTGCCCGGTTCAGATGTGTTGTCGCGATTGTTGAGCCGGGAGGAACCGCCCGAACTTGTGAGGACAGCGTTGAGGGTGTGGTATCTCGTGAACCGGCAGGCACAGGCGGATTTGGATACGACCCGATTTTCTATATCCCATCGCTTGGGAAAAGTATGGCCGAGTTGAGCTTTGTTGAGAAAAATGCAATCTCACACCGGGGCAAAGCTCTGAAGAAAGCAAGAAAATTGCTTACGAAAAACATCTAGTTTGACATACGTTGGCTTGAGTCGTATTGTATACCCATTCATAATGGACAGGGATGGTGGCTCGTGGTTAGCTCCGTGCTGCTTCTGACGGCTCTCGCTCTTGCACCGATTATTGGCGGCAAGTTCAGCGAGCTTGCGAGCGGAATTCTACAGATTATTATCCTGGGCGGTGTCTGCTGCCGGTTAATTCGGGCAAGGGACAAAGCCGGCGCGTGGCCGCGCATGCCTGGGATATGGGTTCTTGCTGCGTTTCTGCTGCTTTGCGCTATCTCCACGATATTCAGCCGGTCGATATATTTCAGCCTCAGCCAAAGCCTGTTTGTCGCCGCTTGCCTGGGCGTCTTTATGCTTGCGGGAGCGCTTTGCGAGGATAGAAAAATTGCGGCGGCGGCGGTGTGGGTGTTGATGCTGTGCGCGCTGGTCATCAGTGCGCTGGGTATACGCAGCTATATATTGGATGCCGGGGGCGGGATGCACTTTGTGAGGGCGCTTTTAAGCTCCGGAGAGCACAGCCGGATCTTCGGCACTTTTTTGAATCCCGGTTTTTTTGCGGGCTATCTCGTGATCGCCATGCCGATTACGCTGGGGATATATCTGGTTACCCGACATTGGCTGTTGGTGGTGACGGCAGGATTGGCATTTATACTGGAGACGCTGGCTTTAATGCTGACCGGCGCCAAATTCGGTATTATTGCCGCTGTGGCAGGGCTGGGGTTATTCTTCGTTCTGGCGATCGTCACGCGAGCATTAAGGCGTTCGAGGTTTGTTCGATTAGTCGCAATATGTGTGGTTTTAACTCCTCTGTTGGTGTTGTTTGCATCTCCTGTCAGGTCCAGGATACAGGCGGCCGAAACCGGCGGCACACAGGTCCATTCGACACAGTTCCGAATCAGCACCTGGCAGGCGACAGTCGATATGATAAAAGCCCAGCCGTGGCTCGGAGTCGGGCCAGGCACATATCCCATCACATATCAGCAATACACAATCGCCGGCCCAACCCGGCTCGCGCATAGCTCCTATCTGCAAATCGCGGCGGAGTGCGGGGCTCCCGCAGCGGGGGCTTTTTTGCTGTTTTTGCTCCTTATAGCCGTGTCGATGTTTATGGCAATCATACGCCCCACCTCACGCACGGATAATACCCGGGAATCGACAGAAAAATCCAAAACAGGGATAGCCTGGGCCGACCTTGTGCCGTTCAGCGGCTGGCGGCTGATAAACTGCGCTATGTTCGCGGGGTTGGGTGGTTCGGCGGTGCGAAGCCTGGCTGATTCGGACTGGTATATCATAGGCATCTCGATACCATTTTGGGCAATGGCCGGGACGCTGGCTGCACGCTCGGGTGTGGCTGATAAGGCTGTGGTCTTGGGCAAGCGAATGGCCACAGCTTTGGCCGTGGTTTGTGTGCTGTTGATTGCTGTAAGCTGCTCGTTTGCGCTGGGTGATTTCTTCGCGATAAGAGCGGCAGAGATTGTGGCCGAATCCCCGAATGCGAGCGCCCAGGTTGTAAAATTCTATAAAGATGCGACAGTGGTGTCCCCGCTGATGCCGACATATCACCGGCATTTGGCGGAGTGGCTGGGAGTTCAACAGATCGACCCCGAAGAGGCCCGCAAGCAGATCGATGCGGCAATCAGGCTTGCGCAGCACACTTCTGAGGGCGGTTGGTTCGTCAAAGGCATAATCGCGGAAGCCCAGGGGAATACTCCGCTGGCTATTTCAAGCTTCAAAAAATCTCTGCTATACCACCCCAACTCGACGCGCACACTTTTCAAGCTGGCCTTGATCTATCGGCACGCTGGGAATCAAGCGGCTCTGGAAGCGGTTTTAAGGCGATTGATAGCAATAGAAGAATCCGACTTCGAAAACATCAAAGGCACTCCGGAGTTAATCGACGGAACCTTCGCCTACGCACACGCATATTTCGGGGATAAATATCTGTCGAATCAATACTACAGTGGGTCGATCCGGGAATACAAAAAGGCAATAAATCGGCTCGAACGGTGGCGATCATCCGGGACAATGCGAGAAGTACAGCTAAGCCTTGGGTTGATGAGCGACAGCGACGCGGATGAGATGTTGGTTCTGCTGCGGGAGTGTTATTTGGGGCTGGCATCTGCCTATAAGGATGTAGGAGATAACGCCGAGGCCGCCCAGGCGACGGCCATGGCGTCAAAAGTGAAATAAGTCGAATCTACGGCTTGCCCTTCTTGCCCGCCCCTATGGCTCCATTGATCTTATTAAGCATCGCGCGCGCATAGCTGTTTGAAGGCTCCAACGACAACGCTGTTCTGATTTCTTTAAGGGCTTCGGAATATTGGCCGTGCTTGTATAGCGCATAAGAAAGATCCATGTGGACGACGGGGTTTTTGTCGCTGAGTTCTTGTGAGAACGTATCTTTTTCAGCCGAAACCACTATCAACGCCCAATATCCCATCGGCTTCCACAGCTTCTCACATTGGGAGTAGCTGAGTTCGGTGATATCGTCGTAATACGGATCGGTCACATAGAATTTGGATGTTTCGTCGTCATAGCCGGTCAGCACGCGAAAGTGTCCGGATTTATCTTTATCGCTGTTTTGCTGCAGCACCAAAAGCGGAGAGCCGGCGGCGAGCTTGTGTTTGGCGTCGTTGATGTTGGAGTTCCAGGAATATGCGGCATAGCCTTTGTTTCTGGCAAACAGCAGCATCTCCGCGCCGTGCGTAGCTCCGCCGACGGGGTCATATATTTCTTTGCCGATCTCCTGCTGGGTAATCCGCTCTCCCATATATTGCATCACCGAGGTCATTGTGGCCGGGCCGCAGTAGTTATGGAGTTGTTTTATTCGTGGTATCCCTTCGATTTGTATCTTGCCCAGGCTTTGCCCGCTGATAATCGGGGAGACCAACGCCAGGCTCAACACTATGAGAGTAGATGTGCTTAAGGTCCTGAAAAGGCGCAAGTTGTATCTCCGTGAATTGTGATGAATTGAGCTGGGGCCGCCGTAAATGGCCGAGCTTTTCTAATTGGGTGGTCGCACAAAACGTGCCACTCTGAATTTCATTATAGCAGCGCTAGTTGACAGTGCAAGCAGAGGGGCGGAGAGAAAATTAAAAAACCCTCCAGGAATAATCCTTCGGAGGGTTTAGAATTTCAGCCGGGTTAATAGCAGATATATTACCAGCCTCGATAACCGCCATAGCTGCCGGTGTAACCGCCGTAGGAGCGGTTGTTGTAGCTGCCATAGTTGCTGCCATAATTACCATAGGATCGATTGTTGTAGCCGCCGTAGTTGCTGCCGTATCCGCCGTAACGATTGTTGTATCCGCTATTCATTCCGTATCCGCTATTATATCCGTAGCCGCTGTTGTTCCCGTAACCGCTATAGCGGCCGCCCATATTGTAGTTGCTGCCCCAGCCGCCCATACCATAGCCGCCATATCCGCGGTTGGTGTCGCCGCTGTTCAGGATAGATAGAATCTCAGTCGCGCTCACGTTGTTTAGCGGAATCTTTTCTATTTTGATCTCCGGCTCATCGGTTGTAGCATCGATATATGGGGTCTCTGGTATTGGACTCGATGCTGCGACAAGGTTGGAGGTGTCCGGCCGTACGCTGACGAGATACACCCCGCCATCCTGACGATAGACCAACCCGGCCGATTTAGTCAGGCTTTTCAAGGCCGTCTCGAACGGGACATCTTTGATGGAAAGGGCAGAGATAGTCCCGGTGACGTTGGAGTCGATAGAATAGTTTTTCCCCGTGCCTCTGAATAATGCTTCGATGGCCGATTTGACGTCCGTATCCTTCAGATCGAGGTTTACATTTGGCTGTGCGGTCTGCTGAGCGAAAGTCGCGCCGCCGATTGGGATCATGAGCACGGCAGCCAAAACCGCAGAGCATAGCATTCGCAAACGCAATTCTCTCATAGTAAAAGCCCTCCGCCTGGTTTGCCGGCCTAATTGCCGGCCGCAGCACAATACATCCGTGTTACCCATGTCTATAGACGCAGGCCGCAGCAAAATGTTACAGCCCGGCATGCGCAAGCGACCCACCCCTGATTAATTGCATTATACCCCGATCCCATCAGTTTGCAACGATTGCCGCAGAGAATGATATAATGCTACCGAGGATGCCACTGGACAGCGGAGGTATAACATGCGATTCATCCTGACAATGCCGATTGCTTTCATCGTTTTGGCCGCGAGCTGTGTTGTTACGCAGACGCAGGCAGCCGCCTCGACCTGGGGGACGATTACACAGGGCAAGTGGGGGACCGCCTGGACAGCCAGCCCAATACAAAAAATCTTGCCCAAGACTCCAATTCCCACGACAAAGACCAACGGCGTGCAATTATACGCAGCCAATAACGAGTATGAGCCTTTTCAGATCGTGCTGACCGCAAAGACGCGGATTAACAATATCAAAGTCGTTCCGCACACCCTGGAAGGCCCGGCAAAAGCCAAGATTCCGGCCTGGAGCATAAACGTCAAGAACGTCGAATACGTCAACTGCACTACTCCTACAAACGATGGGATCGAACCGGGGTTATATCCGGATCCCCTCCCCGATCACTTCCCATACAACGCTATAGAGGGCCGCAATGCCGCCGCCTGGGTGACGGTTTATGTGCCGCGTAACACGCCGCCGGGGGACTATAAAGGAACTGTGGATGTGGTCGCCAGCGGCATCGGCAAGATCGTTGTGCCGGTATCGCTTCGGGTTTGGAATTTCACTCTTCCATCTGTCAGCCGCTTGCGCACCGCCTACGGCAACTCCATGCACAACGCATTCAGATATCAAGGCGCGACCACGAAAGAACAACAACGTAAGCTCGTCGAGCTTTATAACCTCAACTTTTTCAAGCACAGAGTGTCGCCATACAACCCCTACACGACCTATGAGCCGCGCATAGAGGAACAAAACGGCCAGATTAACATCGATTTCTCCGATTTCGACGTGGCAATTCAGAAGTTTTTCCCTTATGTCAACAGCTTCATGCTCCCGCGGTTCTGGATGGATGATGACGTTGGGTTTGGCAAGGGCGCTGATGGCCAGCGGAAGAAGATCGACTACATGCGTCAGGTGGCCGAGCACATGGTGGACAAAGGGGTGCTCAAAAAAGGCTACGCGTATATTTATGACGAGCCTCAGCCGGATGTTTTCGACAGCCTCATCGAAGGCGCCAAGACAATCCGAATGGCCGACCAGCGAATCAAGATTCTGCTCACTCGCCGCGTCGAAGAAAAGCTCATCGGGTCGGTTGATATTTGGACGCCGATAGTCGACCACTATGAAGAAGCGCCGAGCAAAGCCCGACAAGCCAAAGGCGAAGAGCTGTGGTGGTATTTGTGCTGCGGGCCGAAGGCCCCCTACGCAAATGGTTATTTCATCGACTACTCCGCAGCCCACATGCGCATGTATCACTGGCAGACCTGGAAATATGGTCTGGACGGCATTCTCTATTGGAATACTATGTATTGGCAGGATAATCCCTGGCAGATTCCGATGAGCCAGCCGCCGGATAGAGCGCACAACTGGGGCAATGGGGATGGGCAGATTTTCTATCCCGCAACCAGAGCTCCCTCCGATAAGTTCATTGCTAAAGGGCCGATCGACTCGATCCGATGGGAACTGGTGCGCGAGGGTATCGAGGACTGGGACTATTTCCGGATTCTTCAGGATAAAATAGACGCTGCATCCGCAGCAAAGAAAAATACTCCGGCCTACGCCGCGGCGGTCGATGTGCTCCGGCAGGTCAACTCCTGCGTGCCGTCGCTGACCGACTTCTGCACCGACGTTGCAAAAATAGAATCGACTCGAGAGAGGGTCGGCAGAGCCATCGAAGGACTCAACTAACGAAGCCTTGCTGGGGCGGGTAAACCTCGCCCCAGAACTAAATCAAGCTGCTGTGTTGCCGCGCTCTTTCATCATCTCCACGAATGCCTCGACGAGAGCCGGGTCGAATTGACTTCCTGAACACTCCATGATCTGCTGCATTGCTTGGGAATTCGATAAGGCTTTTCGGCCCGGTCGATCGTTGGTCAGGGTATCGTAAATATCGGCTATCGCGATGATCCGGGCCGGCAGGGGTATGTTGGCGCCGGCCAAGCGGCTGGGATAACCTGAGCCGTCGAAACATTCGTGATGATGCCTCACCCCCGGCAAAACCGAGTTCATCTGCTGGATTCGGCGCAGAATCTTTGAACCGAGGTTTGGGTGTTCTTCCGTGTGTGCCTGGCCGCTTGCGGTTCTGGTTTTATCGTCACGTGCTTGCACAGTAGTTCCCACTTTGCCAAGGTCGTGCAGCAAAGATGCCGACTTTAGGCTCGCCAGCTCATCAGCGGAAAGTCCGACGCAGCGGCCTATCGCCATCGAGATTTCCATCACCGCGCGTGAGTGCCCGACGGTGTATTTGTCCCTTTCATCGACCGCGGCCGCAAGAGCCTCAAGCGCCGAAATATCATCCGAGGCCAGCAGCGCACCGATATGGTCTTTGGAAACATGGTGCAGCCTGGCGCAGTCTTCATCGTATATCTGGATTTGATTGCGTCCATTGTGCTTGGCGGAATATAACGCGGCATCCGCACGGCAGATCAATGAATCTTTGTCTTCGGCGTGATCTGTGAATGTGGCGATTCCGGCGCTCACTGTAATGCTGCGATATTTTTGAAAGACCTGTGCGCTGGCCTGTTCGGTAACACGTCTTATTCTCTCCGCTGCCGCCTGGGCTTCTCCGGAACCGGTCTCCGGCATAATCAGCGCGAATTCCTCTCCTCCATAGCGGGCGAGGATATCAATGTTTCGTATGGAGTCTTTGCATATCTGTGCGAACCACTTGAGAACCCGATCGCCGACCTGGTGCCCCCAATTATCGTTGAATACTTTGAAGTAGTCCAAATCGAACAGAATCAGCGACACTACCCGACCGTAGCGCCCGGCGCGTTCGATCTCCACGTCCAGGCGCTCCTGAAAGTAGCGATGGTTATATATCTCCGTAAGTCCGTCAATATTGGCGCGCTGCTCCGCTGCGTGACGATTCTCCACCTCGCGAGCAAACAGAGAACCAATCAGCGCCGCCAGCATCTCGCAGATGAGAATCCATCCGCTGAGTGAAGGCCAGTGGGACTCGAGGGAAAAGCCGATGTCCTTCATCAGCGACTGGTAGAGTCTAAGGTCACCCCAGTTCGCCGATTCCAGGGCAAACACCCATACGCCGAGCAAATACGAACCGACGGCAAAGACAAAGCCCCCTGCATAAAATGCAAGCCGATACTGCAGACTCATTTTTATTCTATTGTCGGGCATATACCCCCCGCAGCAACACAACACAGGATAGTTACATTATCAGAAATATATTCCACAAGCTGGAGGGTGGGTAATACAAAAAGAACAGGCGCGAGTAATCTCGCGCCGGGTTAAGATCTTTCACTATGTTTGCGGATTATCTGGAGTGTGTTTTTCCAGAATCGAACGCCTTGAGATTTAACTCCACGAACCTGGGTTTAACTGACCCTTCTATCGCTTCCCGCCACACCGCCTCATCAATATCCGTATGGTTAGACAGCGCTCCGATCATCACCAGATTTACCGCGCGCACATTGCCCAATTCCCTGGCGATTTGCAGGGCGGGGATCACTTCGAGGTTTGCAAATGTATCTTTGAGCATGCCATCAAGATTTTCAGGCCACTCCGCCTGGCCGCTGGAGACCGTTACCGGCCTGATTTCCTGATCGTTTACCATGGCAACCCCGGCAGGGCTGAGAAAATGGGCATAGCGCAGCGCTTCGAGTTTCTCGAATGCGATCAATATATCCGTTTCCCCGAGAGCGATCAGGGGAGAGTGGACCTTTTCACCGATCCTGACTTGGCTCACGACGCTGCCGCCGCGTTGAGCCATTCCGTGGACCTCGCTCTTTTTGACGTCCTTACCGGAAAGCAGCGCCACTCGGCAAAGGATCTCGCCCGCCAGCAGGGTTCCCTGCCCGCCGACGCCGACGAGTGTTATGTTGAGGGTCTTGCTCATGATCTCCTATGCCTCCCTTATCGCGCCGAACTTACACACCTGAACACACATCCCGCAGCCCACACACAGCACCGGGTTGATCCGAGCCTTGCGTTTTTTGGGGTTGGAGGGGTCCGGATCGGATACCTCTATCGCAGGACAGCCCAGCCTCAGACAGACTCCGCACGCCGTGCACGTGTCCTGGTCGATAGTAAATTGCCCGGTGATTTTCGTCTTGCTGCCCAATACGCATGCTCGCTTGCTGACAACTACGGATGGTTCCTCCGAATCAAGCTCTTCTTTCAGCACCTCGATTGTTGTGTTGAGGTCGTTGGGATCGATGACTCGAACGCGCTTTACGCCAAGCCCCCTGGCCACATCCTCGACGAGGGTTTCGGTGGTTTGTTCACCCATTAGGGTTTTGCCTGTGCCGGGATTATCCTGGTGTCCTGTCATAGCCGTAGTGCGATTGTCGAGGACTATTGTTGTGGAATTGCCTCGATTGTAAACGATGTTCAGCAATCCGGTCATCCCGGAATGGAAGAACGTGCTGTCCCCAATTACCGCCGCCACCCGGCCCGGCTGTCCCGCCTTTTCGAGACCGTGGGCGTTGCCTACGCTCGCCCCCATGCATACGATTGTGTCCATAGCAGAAAGGGGCGCAAATGCTCCCAGGCTATAGCAGCCGATGTCGCCGGTTACGAATGCTTTCAGGCGATTGAGCGCATAAAACACTCCTCGATGAGAGCATCCCGGACATAACACCGGCGGCCTGGCAGGCAGATCGCCGATGGCCTCTTTCGGTTTAAGAGGGGCTTTATCATACAGCTCGGCCGCGAGTCTCTGGATGCGATCCGGGCTTAACTCTCCTATGCGCAGGTTCGTCTTAGTGCTCTGAACAGCGATCCCCATAGCGCGAATCTGTTCTTCTAGATACTCCTCACCTTCTTCGATGACATATAGCTTCTCGACAGATTCAGCGAATCGTTGGATTGTGTCCTTTGGTATCGGGTAGGTCATCCCCAGCTTGAGTATCGACGCGTCCGGGAACGCCTCTCTTGCGTATTGATAAGAAACCCCCGATGTGATGATTCCGATGGGGCCGCCCGGCTCGATTTTTTGAAATGGCGAGTTGTTTGAATATTCGGCGAGCCTGTTGACCTTATTTTCCAGTGTAACTCTCATCCGCCTGGCAAACATCGGCACGGGAACGGTTCGAGCGATGTCTTTTTTATAGACTCTCTGTTCGCGGGCATCTTGCAGTTTTCGAATACTCTTGATGTCACCCAGTTCGACTATGCCCGAGGAGTGCGATATTCGGGTGGTGGTGCGGAGCATTACCGGGATGTCGAATTCTTCGGATATCTCGATGGCCGCTCGGGTCATATCATAACACTCCTGGCTATCGGCAGGCTCCAGCATCGGGATGTGCGCGAATTTGGCCAGGATTCTGTTGTCCTGCTCGTTTTGTGATGAGTGCATTCCGGGATCGTCGGCTGAGACGATCACCATCCCGCCGTTTGCGCCGACATAAGCGAAGGTCATCAGTGGATCAAGCGCCACGTTAAGCCCGACGTGTTTCATAGTCGTCAACGAGCGTGCGCCGGCAAACGAAGCCCCGATCACGACCTCCATTCCAACTTTTTCGTTGACTGCCCATTCGCAATAAATCTCCGGGAATTTGGCGATGTTTTCCAGTATCTCGGTGCTTGGAGTGCCGGGATACGCGCTGGCGACGGTGATACCAGCCGCATAGGCTCCGTGGGCTATAGCCTCGTTGCCGGAGAGGACTTTTTTATTCTCTGCATTCGACCGCATTTCGTCTCACCTCAGAGGCACAAAAACGCGCCCGAACGCATCCGCCCGAGCGCCGCAATTGCTCTGCTCTGTTTATGTTATATCACTTAGACGCCACAAAGCGCAAGCGCAGCCCTTCACCCGATCCCCCACGACGGGGGACCAGCTACTCCATCTCCCTTACTCTGGCCCCTCCGACGCAGGTGCAATCTACTCCCTCTCCCTCGAGGGAGAG
>LSQX01253791.1_pt1 | contig 27188 bp, 27 predicted proteins | sample 654561 | NCBI WGS metagenome assembly LSQX01 (sample SAMN04489861, study PRJNA283612) | anaerobic digester metagenome | isolation source: 4 biogas reactors fed with cattle manure at either 37C or 55C with and... | place: Denmark: Kongens Lyngby | collected 2014
TATTGAGGCTGCCTATCGTCCCCATTCACGATCTCCGGTAGAACGGCGATGTATGCTGTGCCAGCACCGACTTTCCTGCCGGTACTGACGAGTCTGGGGCCGATCCAACTGGATTAAAATATATAGCCCAGCCGCAGGTGATACACCGTAACCCGCGGCCCCTGGTGCACATCGAGGTCCCGGCTCACACTTCCGAGAATATGCGTATTTTTCGACATGAAAGTCCCAGCCGCAATACCGATCGAATCATTATTCAGCCGATCCGTTACTCGGGCTCCATTCAGAGTCTGCTCAGCTCCCCATTTGTGCCGATACTGCAGTGACACATTGGACCTTGGTGCAAACTCATATCGCAAGTTGGCATAAACCTGGTAAAGAGGATCGGTTTCTATACCCAGCTTGTCGGTATCACCATATATTTCATACTCACCGACTGCTTCGGCAAACACCTTGGAATCGCCCAGCCGATGGACATAGGCAGTCTGAAAGTTGTACGCCCATTTGTCCGAGCTGGGAGCAAAGCCCTGGGCTTTCTTCGAGCCGGTAGGCGCCATTACTCTGAACGCCACCCCGGCAAACCGTCCCTTGCTTCTGTCTGCATACGGCCATAGCGTCGCACCAACAAAAACATCGCCCAGACCTGAGAGATCCACATCGGTTGCACCGGTGAATTGCTCGGCATAAGGAATACCACCTTCAAACAACAGCGGCATGTCCTTGAACTCGGTGTAGTGCAACAGGCGGAGCATGGCCTGATTGAGAGTCAAGTCCACATCCTCTGCTACCTTGTTTCCTCCTGCATAAATATCATCCGCCTCTATTCTATGCAGGATGTACAGCTGTTCATCCGCACTCCAAGAGGCATGGACCTGACCCCGGCGGGGGAGCTGTTGCTGGAAGAGGCACGTAATATCCGTTCGGTCGTGGAGCAGGCCGCCGAGCGTACCCAGCGCGCTGGTCAGGGCAAACTGGGGCGACTGGATATCGGTATTTTCGGCTCGGCGATTCTGGATACCATTCCGGCCATCCTGCTGAAGTTTCGCAACGACTTCCCCGAGGTCAAGGTGGTGTTGCACAACATGGGCAAGGACGCACAGATCGCCGCCCTGCGCCAGCGTCGTATCGACCTGGGCTTCAACCGCTTCCTCGACCCGCTGGAAGATATCGTCAACGAGATAGTGCTGACGGAAAAGCTGCTGATAGCGCTCAATGAGCAGCACCCACTGGCCGGGCAACCCGCGGTACCCTTCAGCGTATTGCAGGAGAACCCGCTGATCGTCTTTCCGGTCGGCCCCCGGCCCAGCTTCATCGACAAGGTGATGCACATGTGTCACCAGAAGGGCTTTGCTCCGCATGTCGCCCAGGAAGTAGGCAACACCCTGACCGGGGTGGCGCTGGTGGCCAGTAACTTCGGCGTCTGCGTGGTGCCCGAGTCCGCCACCAAACTGGCGCTGCCAGGCGTGGTCTATCGCCCCATCATCGATCCACCAGCGGATTCCGGAGCCGACCTGAACTGCATCTACCGGTCCGACGATCCCTCGCCACTGCTGGAATCCTTCCTCACCACGGTACGCACCTTCGGCGAGCAGTGGGTTACCTCCTATCCCTGAGGATGACAAGCAAGCCGTGGGGCACGGATGATGGCGCCCTGCCCCACTCTTGCATACAATCTCTGCCCACACTTCAAGCTGCCTGCCGTGCAGCCCTGCATAAAATAACGAAACCGCCATGCCCAACACTGCCAAAACCGCCCCCACTCCAGCCAACTCCCGCTCCCGGGTGCTGTTCGCCAGTCTGGTGGGTACCACCATCGAGTTCTACGACTTCTATGTCTACGCCACGGCGGCGGTGCTGGTGTTCCCGCACCTGTTCTTCCCGCCCGGCAACGAGACCACCGCGCTGCTGGCCTCCTTCGCCATCTTCGGCGCGGCGATGATCGCCCGACCGCTGGGTGCAGTGTTCTTCGGGCACTTGGGCGACAAGGTCGGGCGCAAGAACACCCTGATCTACGCCCTGCTGACCATGGGTATCGCCACCTTCCTCATCGGCCTGCTGCCGACCTACCATATGATCGGCTGGCTGGCTCCCTTGCTGCTGGTGATCATGCGGCTGGCCCAGGGCTTTGCCATTGGCGGCGAATGGTCCGGCGCAGCACTGGTGGCCACCGAGAACGCACCGGCGGGCAAGCGGGCGCTGTTCGGCACCTTCCCGCAGCTGGGCGCACCGCTGGGCTTCATTATTGCCAATGGTCTGTTCCTGCTGGTGGCCGCGCTGTTGCCCTCGGATGATCCGTCCCGTCCCTCGGAAGCCTTTCTCGACTGGGGCTGGCGAATCCCCTTCCTGTTCTCGGCGGTGATGGTGATCATCGGCCTGTGGATTCGCCTGAATCTGGTGGAAAGCCAACCCTTCTCCCAGGCAGTCACAGCCGGTCGGGTAGTCAAGCTGCCATTGGGCGAGGTGGTACGGCGCAACTGGCGCGAGCTGATCCTCGGCACCTTCTACATGCTCGCCACCTACGTGCTGTTCTATCTGATGACCACCTTCTCCCTGAGCTATGGCCGCGCACCCATCGAACCCGGCCCCGGCCAGCTGCCCGGTCTGGGCTACAGCTATAACGATTTCGTGCTGATGCTGATCTGTGGCGTGGTGTTCTTCGGTATCTTCACGCTGATCTCCGGCCCGCTGGCCGACCGCTGGGGCCGCCGCCGGACACTGATCGCGGTAACCCTGGGCATCATCCTGTTCGCCCTGCTGTGGGTGCCCCTGCTGTCGCTGGGCTTTGTCGGGGTGATGCTGTGGCTGGTGCTGGGCTTCAGCCTGATGGGCATGACCTTCGGTCCCATGGGCGCGCTGCTGCCGGAACTGTTCCCGACCAACGTGCGCTACACCGGCTCGGGCATTTCCTACAACGTGTCATCCATCCTCGGCGCAGCCGTCGCCCCCTTCGTCGCCGTCTGGCTCTGGCGCGTAGGCGACGGCAGCCCGGTGCTGGTCGGCGTGTACCTGGCGGTGATGGCAGGCGTCACCCTGCTGGCCCTGCTGATCGGCAAGGAAACCCGGGACATGGATATCACCCGGTAACAGCGTTTTAAAACCAGTCTCGGGGCTGCACGCCCAGCTCGCCCAGAGTTGCCGCCATATCCTCTGCCGAGGTCGCCGGTCTGACCTCGGTGTCTATCTTCAATATCCGCCCATCCTTGCCGATGTAGATAGTGTGCCGCCGGGCAAAGCCCAGCGGGTGCAGTACCCCGTAGGCCCTGGCCACGGATTTGTCCTCATCACTGAGCAGGGGAAAATCCGCACCGGTTTCCGCAGCAAAGCCCTTGTTCTTGCTCAGTGGATCGACGCTGGCCATGAAATAGCTGACGTCGTACTCACGGATCAGATGGCCGTTTTCCGCCAGCGACTTGCATTCGATGGTGCAACCGGAGGTGTAGGCCCGGGGGAACCAGGCCAGCACCACCGCCTGCTTGCCGACATGATCCGCCAGGCGATGGACCTCGCCATCCGAGCCGGGCAGCTCGAAATCCGGGGCCAGGTCGCCCACTTCAAGGGCATTCGCAGACAGGGCGGCCAACGCCAAGCCCAGTCCCGGTAACCAGCGTGCGATCTTTCTCAACATGGGTCTCGTCTCCTCGGGTCATTTCAACAGTGTAGCCGCCGCCGGGCAAGGCGACAGTACTTGTCTATACTCGAATGGATAACCCATCCACAGCCAGGGCAAATATGGAGAGCTCGGCATGATCAGGGTACAGATCTACCGCTATCACCCCGAAGCGCAGCACAAGCCGCACATGCAATCCTATACCGTGACGGACGAGTTCCGCCCGCGCATGGTATTGGATGTGCTGGAACACCTGCATGAAACCGACCAGAGCCTGGCCTTCCGCCGCTCCTGTCGGGAGGGAGTGTGCGGTTCGGACGGCATGAATATCAACGGCAAGAACCGCCTGTCCTGCATCACCCCGGTGAGCGAGGTGCTGGGCAAAGGCGACCAGTTGATCATCCGCCCCCTGCCCGGTATGCCGGTGATCCGCGATCTGGTGGTCGATCAGTCGCTGTTCTTCCAGCAATACCACAGCATCAAGCCCTGGCTGATCAACCACGACCCGGCCACCACCACCGAGCACCGGCAGTCCCCGGAACAGCGGGCCCTGCTGGATGGTCTGTACGAGTGCATTCTATGCGGTTGCTGCTCGTCCCAGTGCCCCTCGTGGTGGTGGAACCCGGACAAGTACGTCGGCCCCGCCGGTCTGCTGCAGGCCTGGCGTTTTATTGTCGACAGCCGCGATCAGGCCACCGAAGAGCGTCTGGAGCGGCTGGAAGATCCTTTCAGCCTGTTCCGCTGCCGCACCATCGGCAACTGCACCTGGGTCTGCCCCAAGGGCCTGAACCCGATGGCCGCCATCGGCAAGATCCGCCTGGCATTGCTGCAGAAGGGCAGCTGAGGTCATAAAGCTGGTTCCCGGCACTCCATTGCTGGGAGGGACGAGCACTAGCTCGTCCGCGGTGTTTCGGGCAGCTCCGCCCATCGAGCTGGTGCTCGACGTTCCCGGGGGCTCGATGGTCTCGGGATAAACCAGAGCCAGTTTCAGTTGAAATTCGGCTTGCGCTTTTCCGCAAAGGCGCTGAACGCCTCCTTGGCCTCCTCGCTGCGCAGCTGAGCGGAAAAGATGCGGCTTTCGCGTTCCATCTGCTCCAGTACCTGCTCGGTATTGCGCATCAGCCCCTTGGCCAGCGCCACTGCCCCGGCGGGCCGCTCAGCCAGTCGCAGCGCATAGCGCCGGGCCTCACCGTGCAGTTGTTCACGGCTGACCACCCGGTTGGCCAGGCCCCAGGCCAGAGCGTCATCAGCATTCACCGGATCACCCAGCGCGAACATCTCGAAGGCCCGCACATGGCCGATACGCAGCGGCATCAGCAGGCTCGAGCTGGCCTCGGGTACCAGTGCCAGGTTGACGAAAGGAGTAAGCAGTTGCGCGTCCTCGGCCAGAATGACCAGATCGCAGTGCAGCAGCATGGTGGTACCGACGCCCACCGACTTGCCCTGCACCGCAGCGATCAGCGGCTTGCTGGCGGCCACCAGATTGCGCAGGAAGCGCTCCACCTGACGCACGGCCGGACCTTCGTTGCGGGACTGAGCAGCAAACTCGCCCAGATCATTGCCGGCGGAAAAGATCTCTCCTTCGGCCTGGAACACCAACACGCGGACCTCCGCACTGGCTTCAGCCTGCTCCAGCGCATCAGCCAGCGCGCCGTACATTGCATTGGTCAGGGCATTCTTCTTGTCCGGGCGCGAGATGGTGACGGTCAGTACGCCGCCGCTCAGCTCAGTGGTCACTTCGCTCATCGGTTACTCCTGATGAAAATATTATGATTCTTGTCAGAAGTCCGAGGTTAGATGGAGGCCGATCCGGGCGTCCAGCCCGGCGCGGCTGAATCAACAAGTCTGTGCCTGCGGCATCGCCGCCGTGAATGATCTGCTCAGCCCGTCCCCTGCGACTGCCACCAGAGCGCAGCCAGACGACCGAGCTCGGCAGCCGGCAGGGTTGCATCCAGGGTCAGGACACCAGGCTCGCCCTGCGGAGATTCCAGTGTGGCAAACTGACTGGCGACCAGTGCGCCACCGTGCTCTTGCCACAGGCCGTCACCCCCATTACCACCACTGCGTCGATAGTCACGCTGTCCTCCCGTCTGACTTATGGTCATCCCATTGTGAATCATCAATCACAATCAGACCGCCAGCCGACAGCTTGAGCGACGAACAGATGGAGCAGATAGGGGGGAGAGGGCACGAAGGGGATGCAGTAGAAATCAAGCAGGAGGCGAAGGGCTTGCCCCCGCCTCCTGCTTGATGGCTGGCTTTCACGGAACTCGAACCGGAATCAGGACTTCTTGTAAGTGTCCAGATCGATTCCCGAGCGGCCCGGGGCGAGGATGTTGTTCGGGTCGACCGCGCGCTTGATGGCATGCTCCAGATCCCGTTTCACCTCACCGTAGCTCTGCGCTACCCGCTCCTGGAAGCGGGTGTTCACCCGGTACACGGCATAGCCTTCCTTCTCGAACTCATCCAGCAACTCGTTGAAGCAGGCATCGGCGCGCTGGGTTTCTTCTTCGCTGCTGCGGTCGTACAGCACGTCGATGACGTGGTGCATGTCACGCGGGGCGACGATGAATTCGGCGACATAATCCAATCCGTGTTTGTGCAGGATACGCTTGGCCATGGCCGCCTGCTTCCTGCACTCGCTGCCACGGGCCTCACTGACCGGTGCGAACCACATGGAGCCACCACCCCCGCGCCAGTTGTACAGGCCGAACTCCTGCAGGTTCGGTATGCCGTACATCAGCTCGGCGCGGTACTTGAAGGGCTGGGTGTCACCCGCTTCTTCCTGGGTGACGATACGGCCTTTACCCAGCTTCTTGAAAGTCTCGGTAACGATCTTCCAGTTCACGTCGACCTGTTCCTGGGTGCCGTACAGAGCAGCGTAGAGGTTCCAGGCACCCATACCGGTGTCCTTCTGCATCTGCTTGATCACACTGTCCGGCGTATGGCCCGGCTCGGTGATGTATTGAGCGCGGGTCAGGTGCGCACTGCCGGCTTCCCACAGGGTACTGGCGATAACCACCGAGTTGGGGATGGTATTGTTCATCCGCAGCGGGCGCAGGGCATCGACGATCTCGACGATGTCTTCCTCGTTTTCGAAGATGACCTCGAAAGGCTTGTACACCGGTGGCTTGGGCATCAGCCAGAAACCCATCTTGGTGGTGATACCGTAGTTGGCCTGGGTGAACATGCCGTCCAGCGTCGGGCCGTAGCCCCACTTGAAGATCTGCCAGGTGTTGCTGCCCGGCACGCCGCCCATACCGGTACGGTAGACATCGCCGTTGGCCAGTACCACTTCCATGCCGCACTGCATCATGAAGTGCTCGCCATAGGGGGTATAACCCACACCGCGGTCCATGGTGTTGCCGACCGGCCCGGCAATTGCTGAGGGTGCCGAGAACGACAGCAGCACCGGCAGGTCGTTTTCCTGGATGTAGTTGTACAGTTGACCGAAGGTCACGCCGGGCTCGACCAGGGCGTAACACATTTCCGGATCAATCTTGATGATCTTGTTCATTTTCTTCAGATCAAGAATCACCTGACCGCGCTTCACCGGCGCCGCCGAACCGTAGCCGAAGTTGCGGCCGGTGGAGATGGTATAGATCGGGATACGGTGCTCATTACAGATTTTCACGATCGCCTGGATCTGCTCCACGGTGGTGGCAGTCAGCGCCGCCGACGGTGCGTGGGCAGCGTTTTCCACCGACATCATGATCTTGCCGTAGGGCACCAGTTGCTGCTGTTCAACCAGTACGTTGTCATCGCCCAGCAAGGCCCGGAATTTCTCCAGAGCCTGGTTGAATTCTGCCTGCGTGACCCCTGCGGGCAGCAAATCGGTATTGTGTTCAGACATGGATCAGACTCCTTCAGGTCTCGATCGAAAAGGAAACGAAGCTGCCGGTCAGTGGCGTACGGCTGGCACTCACCAGGGGGGCCGTGGCCGCCCGACGCTCTCCCAGGGTGCTCAGCAGATAACCAAGGCTGGCAGCCCACTGTTCTGCGTGCTCGGTGCGGCGCGCGGGACCAGCCAGTTGACGGGCCGGTGCAACGCTGCTCTGGCGCTCTTCATGCAGGGTAAAACCGGCACCGCAGGCATGCAGCTGGCGGCTGAGTTGCCGTGAGCAACCTTCGGTCAGCTGGGTGTTGAGCAGGTGGTGGCGGCTGTGGTCAGCGGCAGCGGTGTGCTGGCCGATCCAGTTCACCCGGGCACCGGCACTGCGCGCCAGATCCAGCACCAGCGCGGCCGAGGCATCATCCAGCAGCCCGACCATGCGCATCGGCTGACCGCTGCGCAGTTGGCTTTCCAGCTCCAGCATGAAACCCAGACTGGTATCCACCGGTTGCAGTTTCAGTTGGCTGCCTGCAGCGCGGATGCCCTGGACAAACGCCGAGTCCTGCGCATCTTGTCTCACCAGTGCCACCAGCGGGCGACCGGCGCGGCTACTCGGCGCAGCATTCAGCCCCGCCACCGATGGCAGCGCAGCCCCCATGGTCAGCCCGGCAAGGCTGCCCAGCGCCATCCCCTTGAGGACAAAACGACGATCTACGCTCATGTCAGGCTCCTCAAGGTTGTTCCACCAGCGGCAGTGTCGCTATGTATTCAGTTACCTTGGCGATGGATTCATCATCAACATAGGAGGCTGGAAAGGCCGGCATGGCATTGAAGCCATTGCGCACGATGGCCTTGATATACGCCTCCGGCAGGCCGCGGCCACCCAACGACGGCCCGACGTTGACCTCGGGTGCATGGCAATGACCACACACGTTATCGTACAGGTACTGGCCACTGCGCCATTGCGGCTCGGACTCTGCCTGAGCTGCTGTCGACAGCAGCACCAGCGGCAGGGTCACGCCTGCGGCCAGGGCTCGCATCGCCACCGAGCTGATTGGAAATAACTTCATTTAAGGCTCCTTTTACCCATTTCTTATCGTTCGAGCGGCATGACTCGCTCGATGCTGTATCTGATACAGAACGCAGGCGTCAGAACGGATAGGGACGCGGCGCATGCTGTACGGTGATCCACTGATCCGTGGTGAACTCCTCGATGGCCCAGTCGCCGTTGAAACGACCCAGGCCGGAGTTCTTCTCGCCTCCGAAGGGCGCGTTGGGCTCGTCGTTGACCGGCATATCGTTGATATGGGTCATGCCGGCACGGATGCCTTGAGCAAAGGCCACGCCCCTGGCGATGTCCCGGGTGAATACCGCACTGGACAGGCCGTACTCGGTGCTGTTGGCCAGCTCCAGCGCATGCTGCGCATCACGCGCAGTCTGAATCCCCACCAGCGGGCCGAAAATTTCTTCCCTGGCCAGCTCCATATCAGCGCTGACATTACTGAACACGTGGGGCGGCATGACGTTGCCCTGGGGCTCATCGCCCACCAGTAAAACCGCGCCCTCTTGCTGGGCGATCCGCACCTTGTCCTTGAGGCCCGCCAGCTGTTTGGCATTGATTACCGGCCCGACCACGGTTTCCGCCTTGCTCGGGTCACCATAGGGCAGCGCCTTGACCCGCTCGACGAAGCGTCTGGTGAACTCCTCCAGCAGCGGCTGCTCGACGATGATGCGGTTGATGGCCATGCAGATCTGGCCCTGGTGCAGGAACTTGCCGACCACGGCGGCATTCACCGCTGCGTCCACGTCCGCATCGGCCAGCACCACAAAGGGACTGTTGCCGCCCAGCTCCAGGGCCACATGCTTGAGATGCTCGCCACCGGCGGCAATGCGGCCGATGTTGCGACCCACCGGGGTGGAGCCGGTAAAGGAGATGAAGGCTGGCACCGGGTGTTCGACGAAGGCGTCACCGATGTCCGAACCGGCCCCCACCACCACACTCAGCACCCCGGCGGGCAGGCCGGCCTCCTCGAAGATCCGTGCCAGCAGCAGCCCACCCGTCACCGGGGTATCGCTGGCCGGTTTGATCACCACTGCGTTGCCCAGCGCCAGCGCCGGGGATACCGAGCGGGCACTCAGGTGCAGCGGGAAGTTCCACGGGCTGATTACCCCGACCACACCCAGGGGTGCCCGGTAGACACGGCTTTCCTTGCCTGGCATGTCCGAGGGCAGGATGCGGCCATGGCAGCGACCCGGCAGGCTGGCTGCCTCCTGGGTAATGGCCCGGGCCGAGCCCCACTCGATCTGTGCCTTGATCCGGGTACTGCCGGACTCACGGATCAACCAGTCGATGATCTCGTCCCGGCGCTCGTCGAAGATGGCCACGGCCCGGCGCATCACATCGCCCCTGGCGGTGGGCCCCATGGCAGCCCATTCGATCTGTGCCTTCTGCGCCTGGCGATAGGCCTCATCCAGGTCCTCGCGGGTGGCCATCGCCACGCTCAGCAGCTGCTCACCGGTAAAGGGGTTGGTGACGTTCAGGTTGCGTCCGGCGCTGCCGACACGCCATTGCCCGGCGATCGGTTGGAGTTGCATATTCTGATAGGCAGGCTTGCTAGTCATCAGGTTTCTCTCTCTTGTTGTCGAATTCCCAATGCCATGCGGCAGATCGACAGGATCTGTAGGTGCACAGACGGGAGGGGGTCTGCTATTGGGGAATCAAGTTCTGTGCCACATCCAGCATAGGCGACCAAAGGCCGCATAGCCATTTGCTGCCGGTCAATTCCAGACACTGCCACTCCCCAGAGTGTTTGATATTCAACAATTGCGTATAATCACACTCACAAATTCAGACAGTGTCTACACCATGCCCGAACTACCGGACTTCACCGACAACCTGTTGCAGCGCCTGCTGGCCAGCCGTCGCAACCTGTTCGTCGACCCTTCGAACCGCCTCAGCAGCGGCTTTCCAACCCCCGAGCAACTGGCCGAAACCGTGGCCTTCGCCCCCACCCAGGGCAATATCTGGCTGTTCGGCCAGCGCTATATGCTGATGCAGAGCGCCGCCTTCGGTCAGATCCGCAGCGGCCTGATCAACGAGCTGGGGACGGAAAAGGCCCGGGGCATCTATACCCATACCGGGTGGCAGGCCGGTGCGCGGCTGGCCGAGCAGGTTGCCCGCCAGTGGCCCAGCGGCGACCACGGCAGCCTGTTCTCCGCCGGACCGCGACTGAACATGCTCGAGGGCATGGTCAACGTGGAGCCCATCCGCTTCGAGATGGACAGCGCCACCGGCAGCTTCTACGCCGAGATGTTCTGGCACAACTCGCTGGAGGCCCAGGAGCATCTGACCCACCATGGCACCAGCAGCGAATGCGTCTGCTGGATGCAGACCGGCTTTGCCAGCGGCTATGCCTCCGCCCTGCTCGGCCACCTGGTGGTATTCCGCGAGACCGAATGCCGGGCCACCGGCCACAGCGCCTGCCGCATCATCGGCAAACCAGCCCAGCAGTGGGATGACATGGATGAGCGGCAGCCAGCCCCCGGCGATGAACTGTTCTTCAGCCACCTGTTCCATGGCATGCCCGAGCCCGACACGTCGATGGACGGCCAGAACACCGACGAACAGAGCATGATCGGCTCATCATTGGCCTTCCTGCGCGCCAGGCAGATGCTGCAGCGGGTTGCCCCGACTCAGGCCACGGTACTGCTGACCGGCGCCTCGGGGGTGGGCAAGGAGCTGTTCGCCCAATACCTGCACCGCCACAGTTCGCGCCGTCATGGCCCCCTGATCAGCCTCAACTGCGCCTCCCTGCCGGAGCATCTGGTCGAGGCCGAGCTGTTCGGCGTCGAGCGCGGCGCCTATACCGGTGCCGACCGCAGCCGCCCGGGGCGTTTTGAACGGGCCGATGGCGGCACCCTGTTCCTCGACGAGATCGCCTCCCTCAGCCCGGACGCCCAGGGCAAGATACTGCGCGCCCTGCAGGAGGGAGAGATAGAACGGGTCGGCGGTGGCAAGCCGATCCAGGTGGACGTGCGCCTGGTGGCGGCGGCCAACGTGCAGCTGCGTGACGAGGTGGCGGCCGGTCGCTTCCGCCAGGATCTGTTCTACCGGCTCAACGTCTATCCGATCCGGATACCCAGCCTCAGCGAGCGCCGCGAGGATATTCCGGCGCTGATGAACCACTTCCTGCAGCGCTACAACCAGCTGCATGACCGACAGATCAGCGGCTTCACTACCCGCCTGCTGAACACCCTGCTGACCCACGACTTTCCGGGCAATATCCGCGAACTGCAGAACCTGATCGAACGGGGCGTGATCAGCTGTGATGATGGCCAACCCATGGACCTGCAGCACATCACCTTCAATGGCGAACTGCTTGAGGACAACCTGCCACTGGGATTGACCGCCGACGGTCGACTGGACACCGGAGCCATGGAGCCGGCAGACAACCAGCGGCAAACCGACAGCGCCCCCACCCTGCCACCGATAGTGGCCCGGCTGGCGGCCTTCCTGGAAGGCACCGATGAGCGCTTGCAGATATCCCTGGACGAGCTGGAGAATGCACTGATCGAGCGGGCGCTCCAGCGCACTGCGGGCAACGTCACCGCCGCCGCGCAGTTGCTGGGCATGAGCCGGTCACAGGTCAACTACCGGCTGCGCAACAGATGAGTGGAAAGGGTCAGGCCAGCTTGAGGATCGGCTTGACCGCTGTGCCGTTGGCGGAATCCTCGAAGGCCTGGTTGATCTGGTCGAAGCTGTAGAACTTCACCAGCTTGTCGAAGGGAAAGCGACCAGCCTTGTAGAACTCGACCAGTTTGGGGATGAATACCCGGGGCACGGAATCCCCCTCGATCACCCCGATCATGCTCTTGCCCTCGGCCATCAGGTCGTTGTGCACGTCGATATTCATCTCCGGGGTCACACCGACAATCGCCACCACACCCAGGGGACGCAGGGCATGCATGCTCTGGCGTACCACCGGCGGCACACCGGTGCTTTCCACCCCATAATGCACTCCACCGCCACTGGCCTTGCGAATCTCCTCGACCACATCCACTTCCTTGCCATTGAAGGTGTGGGTGGCACCCAGCTCCCTGGCCAGCGCCAGACGGCTGTCATGCACATCGACCGCGTAGATCTGCTGGCAACCGGCAATCTTCGCCGCCATGATCGCGCTCAGGCCCACCGCACCACAGCCATACACGGCAATGCTGGTACCGAACTCCGGTTTCAGGCGATTGAGCACGGTCCCGGCACCGGTCTGGATACCACAGCCCAGTGGCCCGAGCAGAGCCAGATCCACCTCCCGATCAACCTTCACCACGTTGCGCTCATGGGCTACCACATGGGTGCCGAAGGAAGACTGACCGAAGAAGGTACCCAGCTCGGTCTCACCCTGGTGCAGGCGGCAGGTGTGGTCATCCATGCGCCCGCCGAAGTTCAGCTCGTTGAACCGCGAGCAGACGGTCGGGTGCCCGGTCAGACAATTCTCGCACTGACCGCAATGGGCGAAGGACATCACCACATGGTCACCGGGCTCGAGACTGGTCACGTTCTCACCCACCAGCTCGACAACACCCGAGCCCTCGTGGCCCAGCACGATCGGATAGGGCGAGATGCCCAGATCCCGAGCCACCGCGTCGGTATGGCATACGCCGGTGGCAACCACCCTGACCAGCACCTCATTGGCCTTGGGTGCGGACAGGGTCACATCTTCAATACTGAAATCCTGACCCTTGGAATGGGTCACTGCGGCCTTGATCTTCATTGCGCGTTACCTCCTGCTATGTTCAATGCCAGACAATAGGTGCAATACAGCATGCAAGCGTCGCGCCAGTACGACACCCAGACGGTCAGCATAGCTCAACCATCCTGCAACCATGCCGGCCGTCCACCTACTCAGGCAATCGGCTCGTAAGGCAAACCCACATAGTTTTCGGCAATCGTAGTGAGACCCGCATCGGAGTGAACGTAGTAATCACGTTCACTGGCCTGAATCCGTTGACTGAAATCGTCGGACTCGGGGAAGGTATGCAGGATGGAGGTCATCCACCAGGAGAAGCGCTCCGCCTTCCAGATGCGCTTCAAGCAGATTTCGGAGTAGCGCTCCAGCAGATCTGTACGCCCTTCCTGATACACCTTGCACAGGATGCGGTACAGGGTGCTGACATCGCTGGCGGCCAGATTCAGGCCCTTGGCCCCGGTAGGCGGCACGATATGAGCCGCATCCCCGACCAGAAACAGGTGCCCGTACTGCATGGGTTCAGCAACGAAACTGCGCAGCGGTGCGATACTTTTCTCGATTGAAGGGCCGGTCACCAGCTTCGCAGCCGTATCGGCCGGCAAGCGACGCTTGAGCTCTTCCCAGAAGCGCTCATCGCTCCAGTCCTCGATTTTTTCATCCAGACCAACCTGCAGGTAATAGCGGGTACGGGTGGGAGAGCGCATGCTGCACAGCGCGAAGCCTCGCTCATGACTGGCATAGATCAGCTCCTCACTGACCGGCGGGGTATCCGCCAGGATGCCAAGCCAGCCAAACGGGTAAACACGCTCGAAAGTCTTGATGCAGTCTTCCGGAATCGATTGTCGTGAGACGCCATGGAAGCCGTCACAGCCCGCGATATAGTCGCACTCCAGCTCAACCTTCTCGCCTGCATGGGTAAAGGTCACCCTGGGCTTGTCGCCTTTCAGATTGTGCAGTTCGGCATCCGGCACCTCGTACAGGGTGGTCTGCCCACTTTCTTCACGCGCCTGCATCAGATCCCGGGTCACCTCGGTCTGGCCGTACACAGTTACCGCCTTGCCATCCGTCAGCTGCTTGAGATCAATCCGCACACGCCGCCCGGAGAAGGCCATCTCGAATCCGTCATGTACTATGCCCTCGCCTTGCATCCGTGCGCTGACACCAGCCTCATGCATCAGGTCGACCATGCCCTGCTCCAGCACCCCGGCACGGATACGACCGAGAACGTATTCGCCACTCTGGCGCTCGATGATGATGTTATCGATACCAGCCTTGTGCAACAGCTGTCCCAGCAGCAGACCGCTTGGACCAGCGCCAATGATGGCTACCTGTGTTTTCATTTCATGGCTCCCATGTGTTTATCGTTGTTTTTATATCTTTCGTTGTAACGCCCGGCATTTGAAGGCAATATCGGATCCGTTACTTGGACTTTCCGAGGATTACCATTGATTGCAAATACGCCGGTACCGGTGTTCAAGCTGTACGGTGAGACGGTCCATTGGCCGACTCCCGACCTGCTGCACATGGAGTCGATCCCCGAGCGCAGCCGCACGCATGACTGGCATATTCAACCCCATCAGCATGCCGATCTGGTTCAGATCCTGTACGTGCGCCAGGGCTCTGCAGAGCTGGAAATCGAGGGGCGCCAATATCATTTCAACGGCCCCGTGGTGCAGCTGGTACCCTCCCTTTGTGTGCACGGCTTTCGCTTTTCCGAGGATGTGGACGGTTATGTGCTGAGTCTGGCGCAGCCGCTGGTCGAGGAGCTGGGCCGGCTTCTGGGTGGACGGATCCTGGCGAACGCCAGTGCCCATATGCTCGCTGCGCAGGAGCAACAGCACCTCGACAATGTGCTCGATGAACTCTGGCGGGAATACACCGACCAGGACGACGGTCGCGATCTGATGCTGACGGCGCTGACCTACATGCTGCTTATCTGGCTGCACCGCCTGCAGCGCAAGGAAGTGACCCAGTCCGTGCCGCATGACCGGGGAGAACAACACCTGAACACCTTCCTGCAACTGCTGGAACAGCATTTTCGCGAGCACTGGGCAATTGATACCTACGCCTCCCGCCTGGGGGTCAGCGCACCGCACCTCAATGCTCTATGTCGCCGCCTCTGTCAGCAGTCCGCCCTGCAGATCATCAACCAGCGGGTGGTTCTTGAAGCCAAGCGCTGCCTGGTCTACACCAATATGACCGTGAGCCAGGTGGCTGATACCCTGGGATTTTCCGAGCCTGCCTACTTCTCACGTTTTTTCAGACGCCATACCGGCCTGCCGCCCCGGGAGTTCCGTCTGCAGCACGTCAGGGATGCCGCGCAATGAACCCGGACAACCGCATCAAACTGCGCCACCTCAACTGCTTCCTGGAAGTGGCCCGCCAGGGCAGCATCCAACGTGCCGCTGACGCCCTGTCGATCAGCCAGCCAGCCGTCTCCAAGACCCTCCGAGAACTGGAAGACTCCCTGAACAGCCGGTTGTTCGAGCGTGGCAGACAGGGCGTAACCCTGACCGATGCTGGCAATGCCTTCCTGCATGTGGCAGGGCCCAGCATGCAGGCCCTTCGCCGGGGCATCCAGAGTCTGCGCAGCGACGAGTACAAGTCAGGCGAACTACGCCTCGGCGTACTCTCCTCGGTCGAGACCCGGTTGGTACCCGATATGATCCAGCTGCTGCATGAACGGCATCCGGGACTGCGCATCAGTGTCACGGGCGGCCCCGCCGCCTACCTGCTGGGCCTGCTGCGCGGGGCGGAGCTGGATCTGGTGGTTGGCCGCCTCAGTGACAGCCCACACCTTGAGGGACTGCACTTCGAACACCTGTATGGCGACGCACTGAAGGTCGTCGTGCGGGCCGGACATCCGCTGCTGGAATCAGCCGCCGAACTTCTGCCCAGCCGACTTACCGATTACCCCATGGTTCTCCCTCTGGCTGACACCACCCTGCGCCAGCATGCGGACAGCCTGCTCCTGCAATCGGGAGCGGGTTTACCCGCAAGCTGCCTGGAAACCCTGTCAAACACCCTGGCACGGGCCTATACCCTGCAGGCCGACGTGGTCTGGCTGGCCCCCCGGGATGCTGTACTGAGTGATCTTGAGCAAGGCATCCTCCATCTCCTGGCGCTTGACGGCCACTCCTCGGGGGGCTCGGTCGGGGTGTGCAGCAACCCGACCATCAACCTGCCGCTGTCGGCGCAATGGTGCCTGGAGGCACTCCGGGAGATCTGCAACAATCAACCCGACACATAACCAAACGGTTATACATTCAGTCGCTCATTTCATTGGTCAGACGGGCCTGCTCTCAGCACAATGCCTCGCAACAAGAGGAGCACGTCCATGACCAATACCGAACATAGCCGCTTCGTCGCGCGGAATCGCATCGACCGCCACCCGAAGCCCTACTATCCCGATTACAAGACCTCCATCACCCGCTCCCCCCGTCAGGCGCTGGTGAGCATTCCCCAGTCCGTGTCCGAAGTGACCGGCCCGGACTTCAGCCACCTGCAGTTCGGCAAGAACGACAACGATCTGCTGCTCAACTTCAATACCGGCGCACTGCCGATCGGCGAACGCATCATCCTGCATGGCCGGGTCATCGATCAGTACGGCAAGCCGGTCCCCAACACCCTGGTGGAAATCTGGCAGGCCAACGCTGGCGGTCGATACCGCCACAAGAATGACCAGTATCTGGCCCCGCTGGACCCCAACTTCGGTGGCGTCGGGCGCACCCTGACCGACCGGAATGGCTACTACATGTTCCGCACCATCAAGCCCGGCCCCTACCCCTGGCGTAACGGCCCGAACGAATGGCGTCCGGCGCATGTCCACTTTTCCATCAGCGGCCCGGCCATTGCCACTCGCCTGGTCACCCAGCTGTATTTCGAAGGCGACCCGCTGATTCCCCAGTGCCCGATCATCCGCACCCTGGACATGGACAGCGCCCAGTCCCTGATCGCCCATCTGGATATGGGTATGGCCAACCCGATGGATGCACTGGCCTACCGTTTTGATATCGTCCTGCGCGGCCAGCGCCAGACCCACTTCGAGAACCGCTAGGAGACAGAGGATGAACAAGCAACTACTGGCAGAAACCCCGTCCCAGACAGCGGGTCCCTATGTGCATATCGGCCTGGCCCTGGCCGCCGCAGGCAACCCGGAACGGGACCTGGAGATAGGCAACCGCCTTGCCACCTCCGCCGCCCCCGGCCAGCACATCCGCCTGGTCGGCCGCGTAATAGATGGCAATGGCCACCTGATCCGCGATGCCTACCTGGAGTTCTGGCAGGCGGACAGCAAGGGCGTCTACCATGGCGACTATCGCTGCGAAAATGACTTCAACAGCTTCGGCCGCTCCGCCACCGCCTTCCAGAATGGCGAATGGGAGCTGTTCACCGTCAAGCCCGGTCAGATCAATAACGCCGCCGGTGTGCCCATGGCACCGCACATCAACGTGCTGCTGTTTGCCCGGGGGATCAATATCCACCTGCAGACCCGCATCTATTTCAGCGATGAGGCCCAGGCCAACGCCGAGGACCCGGTGCTGAAGCTGATCGAGCAGCCCGAGCGTCGGCTGACCCTGGTTGCCCAGCGCTGCGAGGACGACGAAGCAACCTACCGTTTCGATATCCGCGTCCAGGGTGAGCAGGAAACCGTGTTTTTTGACTACTGATAATGGAGAATGCAGGGTGGACAGCACAGCCAGTCAGTTGAACGAAGCCTACTTTGGCTTCCGCCCCATGCGTGCGGTGTTTTCCGATCGGCAACGGGTGCAGGGCATGCTCGACTTCGAGGCCGCCCTGGCCCGCGCTCAGGTACAGGCGGGGCTGGTGCCACAAAGGTTTGCCGATATCATCAGCAGCCATTGCCAGGCACAGCATTTTGATCTGCAGGCACTGTCCCAGGCCACCATGCTGGCTGGCAACCCGGCCATTCCATTGGTCAAGCAGCTGGGCCGACTGATTGCCGCAGAAGATGAGGAAGCTGAGCGCTACCTGCACTTCGGTGCCACCAGTCAGGATGTGATGGATACCGGACTGGTACTGCAGCTGCGGCAGGCCGTCCAGTTGCTTGAGCAGCAACTGGCGGAGCTGGCCGGCGAACTGGCGCGCACCGCCCGAGCCCATGCCAGCACCGTCATGGTCGGCCGAACCTGGTTGCAACACGCTACCCCCATCACCTTGGGCATGAAGGCAGCCGGCTGGCTGGGTACCGTCACTCGCCACCGCCAGCGCCTGGCCGAACTCAAGCCCCGTCTGCTGTGCCTGCAACTGGGCGGCGCCGCAGGTACTCTGGCCGCCCTGGGCGAATCTGCCTGGCCCTCTGCCCAGGCCCTGGCTGACGAGCTGAAACTGGCCCTGCCCGAACAGCCCTGGCACACCCAGCGTGATCGCCTGGCGGAACTGGCCGGCTGGCTGGGCAGCCTGGCAGGCTCCCTCGGCAAACTGGGTCGGGATCTCAGCCTGCTGATGCAGACCGAAGTGGGCGAAGTGTTCGAGCCCAGCGCACCGGGCAAGGGTGGCTCATCGACCATGCCGCACAAGCGCAACCCGGTCGGTTCCGCCGTGCTGATCAGCGCCGCCACCCGGGCTCCGGGTATGGTGGCCACCATGCTGTCGGCCATGGCCCAGGAACATGAGCGCAGTCTGGGACTCTGGCACGCCGAATGGGACACGCTCCCGGAACTCTGCTGTCTGGTGTCCGGCTCCCTGGCACAGGCAACACAGATGATCGGCGGGCTGGAAGTGGATGCCCAACGCATGCTGGTCAACCTGGAGCAGACCCTGGGACTCAACCTGGCTGAACCGGTCAGCGTGGCACTGGCACCCCATCTGGGGCGTCACCGGGCCCATGAACTGCTGGAGCAGTGCTGCCGCGAAGCGGTGGAGGCCAACCTGCATCTGCGCCAGACACTCATTACCCGGCCAGAAGTCACCCAGCACCTGAGCATCGCTGCCATCGACAGCCTGCTGGACCCGATCAGCTATACCGGCCAGGCCTCCCGCTGGGTCGAGCACGCCTGCCGCGACCACGACCAATTCGAACAAGGAGAAGCATGATGGACGAAAAACAGCGCTATGCAGAGGGTATGCAGGTTCGCCGCGCGGTGCTGGGCGATGCGCATGTGGATCGCAGCCTGGAAAACCTGACTCCGTTCAACGAAGAGTTTCAGGAAATGATCACCCGCCACGCCTGGGGGGATATCTGGACCCGCCCCGGCCTGCCCCGCCACACCCGCAGCCTGATCACCATCTCGATGCTGATCGGCATGAATCACGCCGAGGAACTGAAGATGCACCTCAAGGCAGCCCGGAACAACGGCGTGACCCGTGACGAGATCAAGGAACTGCTGATGCACAGTGCCATCTACTGCGGCATCCCGGCAGCCAATGCCGCATTCCATCTGGCAGCCTCCGTATGGGATGAAATCGGCGTGGAATCCCTCTAATTAAAGGGCATCGGTACGCGCCGCCATGATGAAATCATTGCGGTGCAGGCCCTTGATCTTGTGCGTCCACCAACGCACCGTGACCCGGCCGTACTCGGTCAGGATCGCCGGATGATGACCCTGCTGCTCGGCCAGCTCGCCGACCCGGTTGGTGAAGGCCAGGGCGGCAACAAAATCGCTGAACGGGTAGACCCGCTGCAGCTGCGCCACGCCCTCCACCTCGATCTGCTGCCACTCGGGGATCTGCCGCTGCAGTTCGGCGGCCTCCTCGGCGGTGACCCTGGGTGCGCCCACCCGGCAGGCTTCGCAATGCTGCTCATTCAATCTGCTCATCATCTCTCTCCCCTGTGTTCATCAAGAATAGACCAGCCCGTCTGATCATCGGTTTTTTCCTGCCTTCCGGCTGGAGAAGTAAACACTTCTGATCAACACTTGTCAGAGTAGCAAGCCATTCAGCTTGAGGAGTCAGCATGACCACCAACGCCGCCACCGGACAGACCAGTATCGACACCGCAACCGGCGCCACCGACCTGAGCGAATTCGTCCGCCACAGCTACAGTGGCGACCAGGCGGAGCAGCAGGCCTTTGAGCGACTGGTCAGGTTATGCAAGCAGGTCGCCAGTCAGTTGCGCGCCCAGGGGCCGGGGCAGGTGGCGGTGATTGCCGATCATGTGTGCTGGGTATCGCCGCTGTTTACCGCCGAAGAACCCCTGGTATCGGCGCTGGGCCGGGATCTGGCGCATACCGAGTTCACCTATGCGTTCTTTCCGTCACACACCGAAGAGCTGACCGCCGATGAGCTGGACGATATCTCCGATGCGGTGGAAAGCTGGCTGGGCAGCCCGGTATTCCAGCGAATCAACCCGGCCGAGCTGGACAAGGCGGTACCGGTCATCATCGAGCGCTGGACCGATGACGATTGCCGTCATCTGCTCTGAAGGGCCTTATCGCGACGATACGACCATCTCTTTCGTCATTGCGAGGAGCGCAGCGACGCAGCAATCCATGGGCCTCTAAGCCACCGCACACTAGATTGCCACGCTGCGCTCGCAATGACGATGGGGTGGCACAGTAGGGAGTAGCGCCGCGGCCCTCCCCCGTCATTGCCTCCTTCAAGCGATCAGAACACGACACCCAGCTTGACCCCGAACTCGTTGCTTTCCAGCTCGGTATTGGCCGCCAGGTCGCGGCGGTTCTTCAGTTCGTAGTTGGTCTGGGTGTAGTACAGCCCGGCGGTGACCGGTACGCCGAAGCCGCGATCCCAGAGGAAGTTCAGCTCCGCATAGGGGTTGAACTTGTCTTCGAGATCAACGGTTTCACTACCCACGCCATCGAGTTTGACCTTGCCCTCACCCTCGATACTGTAGCGGGTGCCCACTTCCAGGCGGGTGGTCAGGGTATCGCCTTTGTGCTGCCAGCCCACTGCGGCCTTGGCAAAGGGACTCTTGTTGCTGAGTTCCACATCACCGACGTTGGTATCGTCCATCTCGAAACGCGACCAGTCATAGCCAGCACCGATCAGCAGGTCCAGATTGCTGCTGTCACCCAGCGGCATGCGCATACCCAGGTCGAGATCGGCACGGGCATCCTTGATCTCGTCATCGTTGCGCTCGCCGTAACGTGCATCAACACCGATCTGATAGATAAAGCCGGGCCCGCCGGTCATCTTGTTGCCGTAATTATAGAAGAGACCGGCCTTGCCCACGTTCTCGTCGCGACCATCCACATTTGCGTTATCCGAGTTCAACTCATACTCGTTGTAAGCCCCGATGATACCCAGATTGGAAACCGGGCCCTCATCCAGAGCCATGGCATACATGGGGCTCATTACCAGACCCAGGGTCGAAGCCTTGATCAGAGTTGTGCTGAGGCGCATAGGTAATTTCCTCTTTTATATTTACCTGAGTAACGTCCGACCGAATGGCTTGGAAAATGTTCGACTTTTTTGCAGTTTCTATTACATAACGCCGAAGTTGAGCCGTGCTGATATATACTCGGCGCCCATCCTCCGGTGCTCAGACAGCATCGTCAATCATGTGCAGGGTTCCGATGACTGACCGTTATTTCGATCAGCTGGGCAGCCATTTCGCCCACAAGATCTACTCCAGCCCCAAGGGCGCCATCCGCCTGGCGGTGCTGACCCGGGACCTGCAGGAATGGATGAACGAACTGACTGCACCACAGCCATTGAGGGTACTGGATGTGGGGGCCGGGCTCGGGCATATCAGTGAATGGCTGCTGCAGCGCGGCCATCATCTGACCGTCAGTGAGCCTTCGGCGGAAATGCTGGATGCCGCCCGCAGTCGACTGGATACCCTTGCCCTCGCCGCCGGGCAGCAGCGGGAGTATCTGCCGCTGGCCCTGCAGCAGCTGCCGGAACGCGGCGAGCGCTACGACCTGGTGATCTGCCATGCGGTGCTGGAATGGCTGGCCGATCCCGCTGCGGCGCTGATGCATCTGCGCAGCCTGGTCAAGCCGGATGGCGCACTGTCACTGGCGTATTACAACCGCGACGCGCTGATCTACAAGAACCTGATCAAGGGTCAGTTTCGCAAATTGCAGCGCAACCAGCTGGCCGGGGAAGGCAAGCGCAGCCTGACCCCGCAGCAACCACTGGATCCGCGGCAGATGCAGCAATGGATGGCCGAGGCCGGATTCAGCTGCACCCACCAGAGCGGGGTGCGGGTGTTCCATGATTACATGCCGGAGCCTTTCAAGTCCGAGGCCGACGAGCAGCAGGTGATAGAGCAGGAGCTGCTCTACAGTCGCCACCCGGCCTACCAGCACCTGGGACGTTATCTGCATTGCTGGCTCAGGCCGGAGAGCTGATCAGCTCCGCCCGGAACCGGGCAGACGCATCCAGCGGTCCTGCTTCCACAGCCAGACAAACCAGCCGCCGAGCAGCGCCCCCCGGGCCAGCATGAACAGGTAGAAACCCAGCCACAGGCCGTGGTTTCCGCTGTCGCGCAGCAGCCAGGCCGCCGGGATATAGATCAGCCCCACCGCCAGCAGCATGCTGTTGCGCATGGCCCTGGCCCGGGTCGCACCGATGAACAGACCGTCCAGCAGATAACTCCACACCGCCACCAGCGGCATCCAGGCCATCCAGGGCAGGTAGGTCGAGGCCACCTGGCGGATCGACTCCACCGAGGTCAGCACACTGATGATCCACTCCCCGGCAAGGTTGAAGCCGAGGATAAAACCGGCACCCACCAGCAATGACCAGAAAGTACTGACCACCACCACCCGCTTGAAGGCCTGCCGATTGCGCTGACCCAGGGCGTGGCCACCCAGCGCCTCGACCGCATGGGCCAGACCATCCAGCCCGTGGGAGGTGAGCATCAGGAAGTTCAGCAGCACGGCGTTGGCCGCCACCACCGAGTCGCCCATGCGCGAGCCCTGCATGACCAGCAGATAGAACACCAGCTCGAGTGCCAGGGTGCGGATCAGGATATCCCGGTTGACCTTGATCAGCGGTGCGGCACCACGCAGGCGCAGGGCATCCAGCCAGGGCATGCTGCCGGGGTAACGCTGCAGCACAGGGTTCAGCAACCACAGGCCCAGCGCCATTCCGGCGTAGTCGGCCACTACCGTAGCCCAGGCCGCCCCCGCCACACCCCACTCCAGCCCCACCACAAAGAGCACATCCAGCGCGATATTGATCAGGTTCACCGTGAGCAGGATGAACAAGGGTGCCCGGGCCCGCTGAGCGCCGATAAACCAGCCGATCAACACGAAGTTGCCCAGCGCAGCGGGCAGGCTCAGCAGGCGGATATTGAAATAGATACTGGCCTGCTCCAGCAGCGCCTCGCTGCTGTCGAGAAAATGCAGCCCGAGCCGCAGCAGCGGCTCATGCACCAGCCACACCAGCAGCGCCAGCAGCAGTGCCAGCCACAGCGCCTGCAGCAGCACCAGCCGCAGGCGGTTGCCGTCATTCGCCCCACAGGCCTGAGCGGCAAAGCCGGTGGTACCCATGCGCAGGAAGCCCGCGGCCCAGAGAATGAAGGTGATCAGCGTGGCGCCGACGGCCACACCGCCCAGATAGTGGGCGCCATCCAGATGGCCAACCACCGCGGTGTCCACCAGCCCGACCAGCGGCACACTGATATTGGACAGGATCATCGGCGTGGCCAGCGCCCAGACCTGACGGTGGGTCGGGCGGTGACCGGCGGCGGAAAAAATACTCGACAGGTTCACCAAGCTGGAGTCGCCCGCTCATCCGCCGTCTGGGGGTGCAGCGCACCCGCGCTACGCTGGTATGCCTCGATCCCCGGTCGTCGAGCGGGTGCTCGACAACCCTGAAGGTTAACTCCCGCAGCACTCAGCAACACAGTATCAACCACCAGCCCGTTTGGTCTTGAAGCCTTCGGCAGCCAGCCAGTCGCACAGCATGTCCGCCCGGTCGCCCTGAATCTCGATCACCCCATCGACCACCGAACCACCGCAGCCACAGCGGGCCTTGATACGTTTGGCCAGGACCTTGAGTTCATCGGCGGGCAGCGCCAGACCAGTGATGGTGGTCACCGTCTTGCCACCCCGGCCCTTGGTCTCCCGACGCACCCGGGCGATACCATCACCGGCAGGTGTGGCGGTCTGGGCGCAGTTGCACTGAGCCTGGGGCTGGCGGCAATCCGGACACATGCGACCGCTGTCCGTGGAAAACACCAGCCCGCCGAGGGAGTCGAAACCTGTGGAACGCCTGGCCATGGATCAGCCCTGCTCCAGCAGGCGACGCAGGTCGATCAGCCCGGCGTTGGCCCGGGACAGGTAGTTGGCCATGACCAGCGAGTGGTTGGCGAGGATGCCGAAGCCGCCGCCATTGAGGATCACCGGACTCCAGATCGGCTCCTGGGTGGCTTCCAGCTCACGGATGATCTGGCGCAGACTGACCATGGCATTCTTGTTATTCAGCACATCCGCGTAGTCCTTCTCGATGGCCCGCAGCAGGTGCACCATGGCCCAGGCACTGCCCCGGGCTTCATAGAAGACGTTGTCGATCTGCAGCCAGGGGGTCTGTTTGCGCTCACGACCGCCCTCGGTCAGCGGCGCACGGGCCACACTGGCCGACAGCCGTTGTGACAATGAGCCCATACGCGTACTGGCATCGCCGATCCAGCCGGCCAGGTTGTCTGCTCGGGCATAGAAACTGGCGTTGCCGCTCTCCAGCCGGGTGATGTAGTCCTCCAGCAGTTTCAGACCGCTGCGGTACTCGCTTTCACTGGCGGGCAGAGCCCAGCTGTTGTGGTCGAAGTGGAACAGCGGCTCGGCCTTGGCCAGCGCTGCATCCTCGGTGGACTGGGACTGGGAACGAGCCATGTCGCGGCGCATGGCCCGGGACATGTCACGCACCTGCACCAGCACGCCGAATTCCCAGCTGGGCATGTTGTCCAGCCAGATACCGGGCGGAGCCACGTCGTTGCTGATGAAGCCGCCGGGCTTGTCCAGCAGCGTGGTGACCAACGCCTGCAGGGTGCGGGCGGTATGCGAGCCGGTGGTCAGGTGGTCGGTATTGCCTACCGGCAATATGTTCAGTTCATCCAGATCCGGTTCCTGGCTCCAGTACCAGCCAACCAGCAGACAGATGACCAGATAGGCCGCCAGCAGCAGGCCTAGCAGCCTGCCAAGTGAACTGCCCTTGCCCCGGAAACGCTCGGTGGCGCCGTCCAACCGTTGGAATCTTCTGGAAAATTTCATCTGCCCCTCCCCTGTCTGTACAGTGACAAGCATATCACCTGTACGCCCATTGGCACTGCATCGAGCGCTGATTCAGCTGCGCCTGACCACCTGCCCGGCGGACATCAGCAGTGACAATCCGCCTGCGGCAAATACCCTCTGGCTCTGGTATTAACAGCGCCAATCACTATCATACCGGTATGACCATTTCAGGTATTCCCATGCGGCTTTCACGCTTCTTCCTCATCATCCTGCTGCTGTTGAGCAACAGCGCACTGGCGCAACTGCCACTGTCGAGCAGTACCACCGGCAACACCAGCCTGCTCGGCAATATCGGCAGTACGGTACAGTTTCTCCCGGTTGATCAGGCTTTCCGCCCCGGTCTGGTGGACGCCAGTCGCCAGCGCATCCAGCTGCAGTTCGATATTGCCCCCGAGTACTACCTGTACCGCCACCAGTTGAGCTTCGAGCTGCTCGGCGGCGACGACCAGATCCGCCAGATCGAGCTGCCGGATGGCAAGGCCATCCATGACGAGTTCTTCGGCGATGTGGAGGTGTACTACAACAGCCTCCCGGTACAGCTGGATATCAGCCTCGGCCAGACACCCGCCAGACAACTGCGCGTGAACTACCAGGGCTGCGCCGACGCCGGTCTGTGCTACCCGCCGGAAACCTGGCTGCTGGATCTGCCCGGGGCCAGCCCCAGCTCGGCCGGCACCGACCAGGCAACAGCCGGTCGTGCCCTCTGGTGGTCCCTGCTGGTACTGTTTGCCGCCGGTCTGGCACTGACTTTCACCCCCTGCGTTCTGCCGATGGTGCCCATCCTTACCGGCATGGTGCTGGGCCGCAGCAATATCGATCGCACCCGGGCCTTCATCCTGTCCCTCAGCTATGTACTGGGCATGGCCCTGACCTTTGCCCTGGTCGGCGCCCTGATCGGCCTGTTCGGCGCCGCGCTGAACATCCAGGCACGCCTGCAATCACCCTGGGTACTGGGCACCTTCGCGGTGTTCTTCGTGATCTTCGCTCTGGCCATGTTCGACGTCTTCAACCTGCGCCTGCCCGCCTTCATCCGCGAACCCGCCGAAAAGCTCGGCAGCCGTACCCGTGGCGGCTCCATCCCCGGCGCCGCCGCCATGGGCGTACTGTCCTCACTGGTGGTATCGCCCTGCATTTCCGCCCCACTGGCCGGCGCACTGGTCTACATCAGCGCCACCGGCGACGCCCTCGGCGGTGCCCTGCAGCTGTTTGCCCTGGCCCTGGGCATGGGCGTACCGCTGATCATCGTCGCCATGTTCGGCAGCACCCTGCTGCCGCGCTCCGGCCCCTGGCTCAACCACGTCAAACAGGCCTTCGCCTTCGGCCTGCTGGCCGTGGCCATCTGGCTGCTGGAGCGCATCATCCCCGGTCCGCTCAGTCTGGTTCTGTGGAGCGCACTTGCCGCCGGAGCGGCAGTTCAACTCGGCCTGTTCGAACGCCAGCCCCGCAGCGGCATGGGCCGCCTGGCCCAGACCCTCGCCCTGCTGCTGGCCATCTACTCCGCCGCCGCCCTGTTCGGCGCCCTGGCCGGAGGCAGCGACCCGCTGCGTCCGTTGCAGAACATCAACACCAGCTCCAGCACCGCCGCCCTCGACAGCAGCAGCGACTACTTCAACCAGACCAGCGACCCGGGCAACGTCCGCCAGCAACTGGCCGCAGCCCGCAGCCAGGGCCAACCGGCCATCGTCGAACTGTCCGCCGACTGGTGCATCAGCTGCAAGATCATGGAACGGGACATCATCAACCAGCCCAGCGTGCGCAGCGCCGGGCTGGATGGCCTGGTGCGGATTCAACTGGACGTCACCGACAATACCCCAGCACAGCGTGAATGGATGACCGAGCACCAG
>LSQX01260173.1_pt1 | contig 27172 bp, 12 predicted proteins | sample 654561 | NCBI WGS metagenome assembly LSQX01 (sample SAMN04489861, study PRJNA283612) | anaerobic digester metagenome | isolation source: 4 biogas reactors fed with cattle manure at either 37C or 55C with and... | place: Denmark: Kongens Lyngby | collected 2014
CGGACATGAGCTGGGGCCGCATCAATCACCCCAGCGAAGTGGTCGAAGTCGGCCAGGAACTGGAAGTGTTTGTGCTGGACGTCAATCTGGAGAAGGAGCGCATTTCTCTGGGCTTGAAGCAGAAACAGCAAAATCCGTGGGATGAAATTGAATTGAAGTACCCCAAGGACGCGCGCGTGCGCGGCAAGGTCGTCAACCTGCTCCCCTACGGCGCCTTTGTGCAGCTCGAAGAAGGCGTCGAAGGCCTCGTGCACGTCAGCGAAATTTCCTGGACGAAGCGTCTGGCGCGCGCGGCCGACGCCCTGAACGTGGGCGACGAAGTCGAAGCCGTGGTGCTCAACGTCAACAAGTCCGAACAGAAAATCTCGCTCGGCATTCGCCAGACGGAAGCCAATCCGTGGGATGACGTGGCAGCCAAATACCCCATCGGCAGCCGCGTAAAAGGCAGTGTGCGCAACTTCACCAACTACGGCGCGTTCGTGGAGCTGGAAGAAGGCGTGGACGGCATGATTCACGTGTCCGACATGAGCTGGGCGCGCAAAATCAACCACCCGAACGAAATCCTCAAGAAGGGCGACGAAGTCGAAGCCGTGGTGCTCGAAGTCTCCCCGGAAAACCAGCGGATCAGCCTCGGCCTCAAGCAGGCCCAGGAAGACCCCTGGGCGGGCATTTCCAACCGCTACCAGATTGGCCAGCTCATCAAGGGCAAGGTCAGCAAGCTCGCCAGCTTCGGCGCGTTCATCGAACTGGAAGAAGGCGTGGATGGCCTCGTGCACATCAGCCAAATCAGCGATGATCACGTCGCCAAGATTCGCGACGTCCTGCAACCGGGCCAGGAAGTGGAAGCGCGGGTCATCAAGATTGACCCCGTGGACCGCCGCATCGGCCTGAGCATCAAGGCCGCCAAACTCTCCGACGAAGAATTCGTAGTGGACGACAGCATGCTCGAAGGCCTCCGTCCGGGCGAAGACCTCGTGGACCTGGCCGGCGCTTTCGACGCCGCGCTCAGCTCGGCCGACAACGCGCCGGAAGAATGGTCCCCGGGCGCCAGCAAGGCCGAAGAAGCCGAAGAAGCGTCCGACGAGAAATCGGAAGAAGCCTAAGTCAGCCTTCTGACGTGCAAGGGTTCCGGATGAAGATGCATCTCATCCGGAACCCTGCTTCTCGACAATGATAGACCTTCATTGCCATTCCACATTTTCCGACGGCTCACTCACGCCCGAGGAACTAATAGACGCCGCCGAAAAAATCAGGCTGACGGCCCTCGCGCTGACCGATCACGACGCCGTGGCCGGCCTGCCGCGTTTTCTGGCCGCCGCCGTCAATCGCAAGGTGCGTGCCATCCCCGGCATCGAACTGAGCGTGGACTCCGCCGCGGGCGTCATGCACATGCTCGGCTACTGGATAGACATTGAGAACCCCGACCTGCTGCGCCAGATTGAATGGGTGCGCAACGGGCGCGCCATGCGCAACCGCGCGATTCTCGAAAAACTCAACGAACTCGGCATGACCATGACCGAGGAGGAAGTCCGCGCCGTTGCCGGTGAAGATGTGGTTGGCCGGCCCCACTTTGGGCAGGTCATGATTCAAAAAGGCTACGCCAAGAACAAAGACGAAGTCTTTAATCGCTGGCTGGGCACGGGCAAACCGGCATACGTGGACCGCGAGCGCCTGACCGCCGAAGCCGCCGTCCGTTTGGTTGTCCAGGCGGGGGGCGTGGCCGTGTTGGCGCATCCGTTCACGATTGGCCTGCCCGAAGATGAGCTGTCCGCCTTGCTGGCGGACCTGACCGCCATTGGCCTCTCAGGAATGGAATGCTACTACTCCGAACATTCCACCGACCTCACCAAGAAAGCCCTCGCCCTGGCGGAGCGACACAATCTGGTGCCGACCGGCGGTTCCGACTTTCACGGCGACATTTCGCCGGATATCCGCCTCGGCGTGGGCTTCGGTGGCCTGCACGTGCCCGACGAAGTGCTCCCCGCCCTCGAAGCGCGACGCCCCCGCTGATGGGTGCCGGCCCGCCAAACCGCCAAATATCCGTGCGGTGTTATTCTTGACAAGCCGCGCATTCTGCTGTAGATACAAATTTTCAAACAAAAGGAGCGATTGATGAAACCGACCTCTCTTATTTTACATTTCATTCTCGTGCTCGTTCTTGTCGGGACGGCGGCGCCGGCCCTGGCATGGGGACCGGAAGGCCATGAAATTATCGCGGCCATTGCCGAGTCATACCTGACGCCCATGGCCAAGGAGCAACTTCAAGCCATCATCGGCTCCACCAAGCGCATCGCCGACCCGGAACTTTCCAGTTGGGCCGATCACATCCGCTACATGAAGGAATACAAAAGCGTTTATCCCGGCAACGGAAACTGGCACTTTGTGGACTTCAACGTCACCGAGCGTTACGACGAAAATTTTGAGCTGCGTCCCGATCCAAATGGCAACGATGTCATTGGCGCCATCCGACGCTGGACCGACGAATTGGCCTCCAACAAAATCCCGCTGGAACACAAGCTCGATGCCGTCCGTTTTGTCGTGCATCTGGTAGGCGACATTCACCAGCCCTTGCATTGCGCCTATCGCTACGGCGACATGGGCGGCAATATGATTCCCGTTCATTCCTTCCAGGGCCGAAACTATTCATTTGACGCCGAAACCATGATGGACTTCGGCCAGCCAAGTATTCATAGCGTGTGGGACGAATCCATGGTTTATGAATTGCTCGGCAGCACGCGCCCGCGCATCATGGCGCGCAAACTGCAAAAGGAAATCACCGACGACGAATTCAGAAAATGGTCCAACGACAACATTTTGCAATGGGCCATTGACAGCTATTGGCGCGCGCGCAAGGAAGTCTATCGCTGGCCCAACGGCGATCCCCTCCCCTGGAAATGGGCGCGACCCGGCATGGACCTCACCAGCGAAAACTACATTGACGCGCGTCTCCCGCTCGTGCGTGAGCAACTCAAAAAAGGCGGCGTTCGCCTCGCCTACATGATTAATTCCGCGCTCGATCCGGATTTCCTCGCGGAAAAAACGGCCGCCCGCCAAAAGTCAGTAGAAAAAGCCGAAGAAAAAGCAGCGGAAAAGTAAGCCCCCCCCTTACGTGCCGGATGACTGCCATCGCGGCAGCTCCGGCAACTGGCGAATCGCCCGGATAATTTCCAAATCTGCCTTGGAAAAGGGATAGCTGTCAAACTCCTCGCGAGTCACCCACGCGTGATCCGCGCAGTCCAGATGATGCGGCCGCCCGGAGCGGATTTTTGCGAAATAGGCGTGCAATTCGATGGTAAAATGGCTGTAGGCGTGGTGAACCGTCACCAAATGCGGCCCGATGTCGAGATTCACGCCCATTTCCTCGCGCAGCTCGCGGCGGATGCATTCGGGCATGGTTTCGCCCGGCGCTTGCTTGCCGCCCGGAAACTCCCACAAGCCGGCCAGCAATCCACCCACCGGATGGCGTTGCGCAATCAAAAATTGGTTTTTCCGGTTCACAATCACCGCCGCGCCGACAACTTTATGCGGAACACTCATCTTTTTTCTCTTTTTGGGGAACGCTTCCATTTTTTTCAGCGAAAAAGCCCGGCAAACGCCTCGCATCGGGCAAATGGCGCATTGCGGTTGGCGCGGGGTGCAAATCAACGCCCCCAGCTCCATCCAAGCCTCATTCACCAGCGCCGCTTTGTCGCGCAACAAAAGCGTATCCGCCACTTTTTGCAGTTTCTTTTTGGTCGCCTGTTGCCCGATGTCCTCATTCGATGCCAACCAACGGGTAAAAATCCGCATGATATTGCCATCCAGCACGGCCAAAGGCTGCCCAAAGGCAAAAGAAGCGATGGCGGCAACGGTGTACGGCCCTAAACCGGGCAACTGGGCCAGTTTTTCGGGATTTTCGGGCAATTGGCCGTTAAAATCGCGCACCAAAATCTGGCTGGCCGCGTGAATGTGTCTGGCGCGGGAATAATAGCCCCAACCCTCCCACAGCTTCAAAACATCCTGCAATGGAGCCGCCGCAAGAGTCGCGACATCCGGAAAACGCGCCAAAAATCGCTGAAAATAGGGAATCACGGTATCCACGCGCGTCTGCTGGAGCATGATTTCAGAAATCCAGATGGCGTAAGGGTCTTTGGTCCTTCGCCAAGGCAAATCCCGCGCGTTTTTCTCAAACCACGGCACCAAACGCCGCCGAATCGCCGTGCGCAGTTTTTTTGCCTCTTCCTTTGACAACATGCGCATAGAATACTGCGCCCTGCCCTATCGGACAAGATTTCGCTCCAGCCTCAAAAAAAAGCAAGCTGTCTCCCCCGCTCAGCAGTGTTGCCAAGGTGCTGAATGTAGATTGTCGCTGGAGGGGGCGTCGGCTATAATGTCCGAATCATGAATTTTTTGGGGCAGATTGGCGCGGGTGTTATGGCGCGCATGAGCCGGGCGGCACGGATAACCGGCATGCTGTGGGGCGTGTGCCTCAAAGCGGTGCGCCCGAGCACGTGGACGCCGCCGCTGCGCAATGTGCTGGCGCGGCAAATCCTTTTCACCGGTCTGGAAGCAACCAACTTTATTGTCATGATTGCGCTGATTGTCGGCGTGCTCGTGGTCGTTCAGGCGCAATACTGGCTGACGCGTCTGGGGCAGACCGCGCTCATCGGGCCGATTTTGACGGCGGTGGTGTTGCGTGAACTGGGACCGCTGCTGACCAATTTCGTGGTGATTGCGCGCAGCGGCACGGCCATTTCCACCGAACTGGCGAACATGAAAGTGCATGGCGAAGTGCGCGCGCTGGATGCGATGGGGATTGATCCATTCGTCTATCTCGTCATCCCGCGGGTGCTTGGCGTGGCGGCTTCCACGTTTTGCCTGACGATTATCTTCCTGGGCGTGACGTTTATCGGCGGCTATTTCTGCCTCTGGGCCATCATGCTGGGCGATTTGGACATCGGGCTCTTTCTCGGCAACATCATTGGGTCCATTACGGGCACGGATGTGTTCACGCTGCTGGCGAAATCCATTTTGCCGGGAATGTTGACGGGCGCGATTTGTTGCGACGAGGGGCTGGGCGTGGGCGCGGCGGCAACGGAAGTGCCCATTGCGGCGGCGCGTGGCGTGATGCGCGCGGTGGCGGCGCTGTTTGTCACGTCGCTTTTGATTTCGGTGATGGCGTATTTATAGGGATGAGCATGAGCGGCGAAACATCTCCATTGTGGCGCGTGCAAGCGGTAGCGGCGGAGGCCGGCGGCCCGGCGTGGAGCTTTGCCGTGGCTCCGGGCGAGGCGCTTTGGATTCCAGACGGCGGCGAAAACCTTCTGAATTGGCTGGATTGGCTGACGGGAATTGAGTCGCCGCCGTGTGGCGAGGTGTTTTGGAAAGGCGTGGAGTGGCGCGCGCGGAGCGCGGATGCAGCGTCGGCGGAGCGCGGACGAATGGGCGCCGTCTTCGCGGGCGGCGGCCTGCTGGCGAACCTGAATATGGATGAAAATGTCTGGCTGCCGGCGCGCATTCACCGGCGCGCCAACGCTGCTCAGGACATCGAAAAGTGGGCGCGCTTTTTTAACGTTTGGCCGCTGCCGACTGTTCGCGCGCCCGCCGTGCGCGAACGGATGCGCCAAAAACTGGCATGGACGCGAGCGTTTGCCGGCCAGCCGGAGGCGCTGGTTCTCGAACGCCCCTTGCGCGAGGCGGCGGCGGAAGATCGCGCCCGTTTTTTGGAAGGCGTTCGTCAACTGCGCGCGAGTGGCTGCGCTGTGGTTTGGATAGACGCGGAATTGGACCCGGCCACCCGGCAGGCGCTGGAGCCGTTGATTCCAGCCGCCCCGGCGATTGGATGAGGAGAAATAGGATATGACGCAAAAATTCAAGTTTCGCTACGTGAATGAAATCGTGGGCGGTTTCGTTCTGCTGGTCTTTCTGTTGCTGTTGGTGGGCGTGTTGATTGCCGGCCACGCGCAGCATTGGTTTGAAGGCATGGGCGAGATTGACCTGAAGTTCCCGCCGGAAGGCTCCATGGAACTGCAGAAGGGCGCGGAAGTCATGTTGCTGGGCGCAAAGGTCGGCAGCGTGCAGGACATCAACGTGGATGACGAGGGCAATATCACCGGCTCCATTCGTGTGCGCGGGCCGTTCATGCGCTTTGTTCGCGAAGATTCCATTGCGCTGGTCAAAAAGAAAATGGTGGTGACGGGCGATGCCTTTATCGAGCTGACGCGCGGCACGGGCGAGCCGCTGCCGAAAAGCGGCGGCGAAATTCAGTGCGTCATGGATACGGCAATCATGCAGATTCTGGAAGATGCGTTGGCCGAAATCCAAAAGGAAACCACGAACACGCTGGCGCTGGTGAATGCAGCCATCGCAGAATATACGGAATTGGCCGCGGGCATGAATGCCCCCGATGGCAATTTGCAGCAAACGCTTGGCAACGTGAATGGCTTGCTGGAGGATGCCCGCACCGGAGAGGGTTTGCCGGCGCGCATTCTGAACGACCCCAAGCTCGCGCAAGATGTGGCCGACATCGTCACAGAAGTTCAGGAGCTGTTGGTAAAAATCAATGCGATGGTCGCGGACATTCAGGCCGCGACCGCCAAAATCCCCGGCATGACGGATACTGTGGCGGATGAAGTGGATAACCTGCCCGTGTTAATCGGTGAGGCCCAAACGCTGATGCGCTCATCCACCGTCCTGCTCGATGGCCTGCAAAAACATTGGCTGTTGCGCAAATATGTGGGCTCGGACGATGCCCTGCAATCCGCGGAGGTTCTGTTGCCATGAAACGAGCAAACGCAAACATGAATGGACGGAACAACTCGCACGCCAACGGATGGCGGCGGACGGGACTGCTGGGCATTTTGATTTTGGCATGCGCGGGTTGCGCCACACCGACGCCGCAATTCACCGATGAAGAATGGGTGTCGCACACGACTACGGGGCGGGGCAGTCGCGCGCGTGGCGATGAGCGCCGCGCGGCCGACGCTTTCGCCCGTGCGCAGCAACGCGCCCGCGCGCTGGATGATGCCGACGCGCTGGCCGTCTCCGCAGTCAATCGCGCCTATTGCCTGTTGCCGTTGGGACGCGCGTCCGAAGCCCGCGCGGATGTGGCCGAGGCGTTGAGCGATGCGCGCGTATCAACGGCCCGTCGCGCCGAATTGCTGGCGGCGGCGGCGCGTGTGGAATTGGCGCTGAACCAGCCGGATGCCGCTCTGACGTTTTGCACAGACGCAGCCGCGCTCCAGCCGCCGTGCGTTTTACAGGCGCAACTGGCGCTGAGTGAAAGCGCGGCGTGGATGACGAAAAAAGACAACGCCGCCGCCGCAAAAGCCTTGAGCGCCCTGCCGCCGAAAATCTGGGCGCAACTGCCGGAATCCGTGCAGGCCGAACATGCGCTGCGGCGCGGCGAAATCGCCGAGGCGGACGAAAAATTTGCGGATGCCGCTGTCCTCTACGATGAAACGGCCGCGCTTTGGAAATCGGCGGGACGCTTGCCGGAAATGGCCCGCGCCTTGCAGGCCGCCGGACGGCAATATCGGGCCGCCGGAGATATTGCGAGCGCCTGCGACCGGCTCTATCGCGCCGCCCAGAGCTTCCGGGCGCAGGGCTTGGCCGCCGAGGCGATTGCCGCGCTGGATGCCGGCGTTTCGTGCGCGGAAGTTTTGAAGGACGATGCCACCAGTCGGCGCATGGCGGAATTGGTTGTAACTTTTCAACAAGCGGAACGACCGAATGAGTAAGGATTCTGGGAGACAACGTATGAAAAAATGGACTCTTTTTATGGGCATGGCGCTGTTGGCCGGAAGCGTCTGGGCCGCCCGCGAAATGAGCGTGCAGGTGCGCGACGGACAGTTGCGCAATCGCGCGTCGTTTCTGGGGACGGTCGTGGGCACAGTGGCCTATGGCGACCGTGTGACGGTTCTGCAAACTCAAGCGGGCTGGAGCGAAGTGCGTGTCGCTGACAAAACCGGCTGGATTCATGAGTCGGCGCTGACCCCCAAACGCGTGGTGATGAGCGCCGGCGCGGGCGATGTGCGCAGTGGCGCCAGTGGCGAGGAAATTGCGCTTGCCGGCAAAGGCTTCAATAAAGAGGTCGAGGCCGAATATAAAAAGCAAAACCAGAAACTCGATTACACCTGGGTGGACTGGATGGGACAGCAAACCATCGGCGCGGAGCAACTGATTCAATTTTTGAAACAGGGCGGGTTGACGCCGTGAAAGGGAATGCCATGAAAACTGTATGTTCCTTTTCGCGCATGGGCCTGTTAGCGACAGTGCTTGCGGGGTTGTGCCTGACGAGCGGTTGCGAAACCGTCAATCATCTGACCGAGTTGAGCACGGAGATTGCCTGTGCCAGCGGCGCCATCACCGAAGACCAGGCCACAAGCATCAACCGAACCTCCCAAGCAGTCACCAAGACGTTTCAGGACATCACGCCTGAGCAGGAGTATTACATCGGGCGAACGGTCGCCGCAACGGTGCTGATAAAATACCGGCCCCAACCCGACCAAAATCTGAATCGCTATCTCAATGAAATGGGTCAGGCGCTGGCGCAATTCTCCACGCGCCCTGAAACGTTCGGCGGCTATCATTTTCTGCTGCTGGATTCCGACGAAATCAACGCTTTCGCCGCGCCCGGCGGGCTGATTCTCGTCACGCGCGGCTTGGTGCAATGCTGCCGGAACGAAGACCAGTTGGCCGCCGTGCTGGCCCACGAAATCGGTCATGTGGAAAAAATGCACGGGTTGCGCGCCATCCGCTCCGGACGCCTCAGCTCAGCCTTGACGGTTTTAGCCGTGGAAGCCGGCAAGAATTTGGGCGGCGCGCAGTTGGCGGAAATTACCAAGGCTTTTGACGAGTCCATCAACGACATCGCCGGCACGCTGATGAACAGCGGCTATTCCCGCAAACTGGAATATGAAGCGGACGCCGCCGCCGTTGCCATTTTGAAGCAGGCCGGCTATGAGCCGGGCGCGCTGGTGGCCATGCTCGAAAATATGGCCGAAAATTGGGACTCTTCGCGCCTCGATTTCGCGGCCACGCATCCGCCTCCCGCCGAACGCATTGCGCAGCTCAAAAAAGCGAAGGTGAAGTCTTCGCTGGCCTCAAACGACGCCCGGCAACAACGTTTTCTGGCGGCAACAAAATCGCTGCGCTAGAGGCAGGCGGATTCGGGCTCATCGGAATGAGACATGAATAAAAAAATTACCTACGGCCTGCTGGCCGGCGTGGCCGCTGTTGCGCTGGTGGCATTGCTGAATGTCTCCGGCCTGCTGGCTCGATGGGAAAACCCCACCGCCGATTGGCGGGCGCGCCTGTTGGCCCGCCCCTCCCCCGCGACGGAACAGATCAAGCTGATTCTTCTGGACCAATACAGCTTGGATTGGGCCAGCCAGAATCTGGGCTGGTCCTGGCCGTGGCCGCGCGAAGCCTATGCCGTTGTGCTGGACTATCTGAAACGTTGCGGCGCGAAGACCGCCATTTTCGATGTGCTCTATACAGAGCCTTCCGCATTCGGCGTGGCCGATGATGAAGCTCTGGGCGCGGCAGTCGAGCGATTCGGATCTTTCGTGGGCGCGGTTTTTCTGGGCCAAACCACCGCGCAAACGACCACATGGCCGGACACCGCCAAACCCAACGCTTTCGTGGTGAATGGACTGGATGCCTGGCTAAATGCGCATCCGGCCGCGGCCACGGAAATGGTCGCCACAGCCGCCGCTTTTCCCGTGCCCGAGCTGACACGCGCCACGGCCTGGCTTGCCAATGTCCGCGAAATTCCAGACGAAGACGGTGTTTTTCGCCGCGCCATTCCATTCCGTATGTTTGATGGTCAGGTTTTGCCGTCGCTGGGATTTGCCGGCTGGCTCGCTGGCTTGGAACCGCCGGTGGCCTCGGCAACTCTCACCGCTGATGAATTGCATGTGGCGGGGCTTAAGGTTCCGCTGGATGCTTCCGGGCGACTCATTCTGAAATTCCGCGGACCGTCCGGCACGCATCAGGCTTTTAATGCGGTGGAGGTTATTCAGTCGGAACTCCGTTTGCTTGAAGGCGGTTCGCCGCCGCTGACAGATGACAGTATTTTCAAGGACAAGTGGGTCGTCTTTGGTTTTAGCGCGCCGGGGCTGAAAGATTTGCGCCCCACGCCCATCGCGCCGGATTATCCCGGCCCTGAAATCTATGCCACCATGCTCGACAATATGCTGGCGGGTGATTTTTTGCGCGAGGCTTCGCCCGTCGCTGCCTGGGCGTGGATTTTCGCGCTGGCCCTGCTAGCGGCGGTGATTGCGTCCGTGGCGCGCTCCGGTTGGCATAGCGGGCTGGCCGCCCTGATTTTGCTGCCGCTGCCAACTATCGCAGGCCTGCTGGCCTGGCAAGCGGGAATCGTTTGGCCGGTCGCGGGCGCTTCGGTAGGCATGCTGCTGGGACTGCTCGGCGGCGGAATCGTCAACTATGTCCTCGAAGGCCGCCAAAAAACGTTCATCAAGGGCGCTTTCAAACATTACCTCAGCGCCGAGGTCATTGAGCAGATTGTCCGCGATCCGAACAGCCTCAAGCTCGGCGGCGAGCGGCGCGAATTGACGATTTTCTTTTCTGACCTCGAAGGATTTTCCAGCTTTTCCGAAAAGCTTTCGCCTGAAGAGCTGACCAAGTTGCTTAACGACTACCTGACCGACATGACCGACATCATTATGGATGAGGGCGGCACGCTGGATAAATATGTCGGCGATGCCATCGTCGCGTTTTGGAATGCGCCCCTGCCGCAGGTGGATCATGCCGCGCGTGCCGTGCGCGCCGCCGTGCGGTGCCAGCGCCGTCTGGCGGAACGACGCGAGGAATACATGCAGCGCACCGGCGCTGCAGTGCGTATGCGCATCGGCCTGAACACCGGGCCGGTGGTGGTCGGCAACATGGGCTCCGCCCGCCGCTTTGATTACACTATGCTCGGCGACGCCGCCAATCTGGCATCGCGCCTCGAAGGCGCAAACAAAGCGCTCGGCACCTATACGATGGTGGCGGAGTCCACTTGGGCGCTGACGCAAAACGCATTTCCGGGGCGCGAGCTGGGCCAGTTGCGCGTCGTGGGGCGCAGCACGCCGGTGCGCGTGTTTGAGCCGCTGGGCTTGGCAGGCGAGCCGCCCTCCTCCATTAGCGCGCCCTTTGCGGCGGCCTTGGCCTTGGCGCAAGCCCGGCGATGGGCGGAAGCCGCGCAGGCGTTCACGGCCATCGCCACCGATGACCCCGTCGCAAAAAAATACGCAACGAAATGTGACGCACTCGCCGCGGCGGGCCCAAACGCGACTTGGGATGGCGTCTGGAGCTTGACGGAAAAATGAGGACGCCATCATGAAAATCATTCTCGGCGGCGCGCGCGGCAGTTTTCCTGTTTCGCGGCCCGACAAAACCCGTTATGGCGGCCAAACTTTCTCGCTCCTGATTGAAGGAGGCGACGGCACGCAAATCCTCGTGGATGCCGGCACGGGCCTGACCAACCTCAAGCCGTATTGGCGGGCAGGCGGGACCGTTTGTTTTACGCATACGCACCTGGATCATATCCTCGCGTTGCCATTTCTCATGGATGCCTGGCCGCGACAGCTCATCCTGCCGCGCGGCGACCTGCCGGATGTGTTGAAACGGGTATTCACTCCGCCGACCTGGCCGGTGCCCTTGCCGCCCGCGGACTTCACCATCCCGCCCCAGCCCGCCAGAATCGGCGGCCTGCAACTCGCATGGCACGAAGTGGCGCATCCTGATGGATGCGTGGCCTACCGCGTGGAAGAACCCGCCAGCGGCGCGGCAGTGGTGATTGTTTCTGACATCGAATGGCCCCTGATGACAGCAAAGGCACAAGACCGTTTTCTAGCCTTTTCGAAACGCGCGGACCTCTTGATTTTCGATGCCCATTTTCTGCCCGAAGAATATGAGACGTACCGCAACTGGGGCCATAGCACCTGGGAAGATGCCATCGCCGTTGCCGAGCAATGTCAGGCCCGCCAGCTCTGGCTCGCGCATCATGCCCCGCAACGCACGGATGACGAACTCGACGCGCTGAATGTCGCCCTGCGCGAGCGTCACCCCGCCGCTCAATATGTCCGTGCCGGCACTGTGGCCACCCTGCCGCTGTAACTCAACGCGGCGAAATTTCTATTCCCAATGGCCCACAGCATCGGGTTATATATGGCCCGATGAAGCATCGTGGGATTAAATTCTTGCTGGGCATTCTGCTGTTGCCGATTGCCGTGGCGCTTTCGATGAGTTTTGGGCGGGTGGTGATGATTCTGGCACAGGCGCCCGACCGCCTTCCGCTTCTGCCAGCGTTCGCAGGGATTGCCGGCATTGTGATTTGGCTGTTGATTTGGTTGTTTTTGCCGCCGTTGACCCGCACCTATATTTTGGGGCATGAGCTCACCCACGCGCTCTGGACGGTGCTGTTTGGCGGCAAGGCGTTCGGCCTGCGCGTGAATCATCGCGGCGGCAGCGTGCGGGTGACGAAAAGCAATGTGTGGATAACGCTCGCGCCCTATTTCTTCCCGCTATACACATTCGTGGTCGCCGCCGTGTGGCTCATCATGCACTGGCTTTGGCCGCCCATTCAGCCCTATGCTCCAATTTTTGTCTTTTGGATTGGGCTGACCTGGTCTTTTCACCTGACCTTCACGGTTCGTTACTTGCGGTATAACCAGCCAGACATCCGCGAGCACGGACGGCTGTTTTCATACACGCTGATTTATGTGCTCAACCTGCTCACGGTGGGGGCCGCTCTGGTGGCAATCAGCAGTTGGACCTATCGCGAAGCTCTGGCGGATGTGGGGAACAATCTGCGTCTTCTGGCCGCCGCCGCGCATACGTTCTGCGAATGGGCGCGCACCCAATGGCCGACGCCATCTTGAGAAGCGAACAGTGAAGTCGCGCCGGGCGCGGTCTCCCGCGCCCAGCGCCTTTATCTATTGTCCCATCCAGCGCGTCGGCAGGGTGTAGAAGTTGGTCGGGCTATAGGTCCACGTCCAAGTATTCCCCAGCCCGCCATTGCGGGAGACGATGACCAGCACGTCGTTGGGCTTGAAGTAGCCGGCCGGCACAGGTGCGTCATTCTGGCGGAAGCGCCATTCGCCACCCAAATTGCAATAGATGGCCGTGTTATCGCGCACCAGCTTTCGGGTCGTGTCCCATGTGTAGATGTAGTCGGCCTCCAGTTTGTTGGCACGGCAGAAGTTCGTCGGCAGGTTCAACTGGCTGGGGTGAACCGCCACGGGCAGGTTCAGAGCCACAAGGTTATACACCTCCGCCCACACATTGCTGCGCTCCTGAACGCCGCAGTGGATGGTGTGTTGGTACTGGCCACTGATGGGGCCGTTCGTCGGCACCTTGAGAATGGGGTGCCACACCATCGCCGGCAGGTTGGTCCATTGGTCCGCATAGGCGGCATTCGTGGTGACGAATTTCGCCGGCAACGGCGACGGCAGGGTAATCGAGAAAGCACGCGAGAAGAAGCCGGGCGCCTGCTCCGTATGGGTAACCGGTGACGAATTCCCCGACGGGTAGGATTGATACCACTCGCCATCCGAGCCGAAGAAGTACTGGGCGCTAATCAGCGCGCTGGTGCTGGCCGTGTAGTATTCGATGCGGGTGGCCGTAGCCGGAGAATCCCCTGACGGCCACAGATTGGTGTCCGTGCCGAACACGCTGGCAAACGTATTGGAATATGGCGTTCCGTGGAGACCCACATAGTTGACACCTTCAGAGATGACGATGTTATGCAGGGCATATACATCCTCGCTCGCCAGCGGACGCTGCGGCAAGCCGCTGACCACGTTGGTCCGACGCCAGCGGTCCTTGTAGGACGCCCGATAGAACCGCATGTTGCCTCGGGCCAAGTCCTGTCCCGGCGCATCGGTGAACCAGTTGCTTTGAATGGTGCCCACCTTGTTCCAGCTCCAACTGGCACTTTCCTGAAAGGAAGGCTTGTCAATGTAGATAAGGTCATACTGCTTGTTGACCTGAGTGTATTGACCCTGCGCATTGGTCGGGCCAGCCGCAATCCAGTACAAGGCCGCCGCGCCCTTATCCTCTGGGCGCAAGTTGTTGTTTCCGGGGAACGCGGCCTCAATGACGCCGCGCGCGCGCATCACGCCTTGGGTCACCGCGAAGCGAATCGTATTGTTGGTGGCCCAACTATTCGGATTGGCAGGGCCTTCATTGCCGGCCCGATCCAGACCGACGACAATGATGGCGTAGTCCTGATCGTAATCGAGATCGTAGATGCGGATGGATGACGTGGCCATGTTCGTCAGCTTCAGATAATTCGTGCCGGCCGCCGAAGGATCGGCGATGGCATTGGTGGACGTGATCGAGGGCCAGTTGGTGTACGTGCCAGTGGCAATAAAGTTCGTGTAGATATAAGCGTTGCCATAGCCTTGGCCCGGGTCGCTTTCCGGCACATCCATCGGATCAAAGGTGCCGTAATAGACCTTGTAGGAGCGCCACGGCGAGAAGATGTCGCGATCCGCGTTCGCGTGAGTCGGATGGCGAGCATCGGATGGATCGTCGGGACCAACTTCGAAGTTCAACTTGTTCGGGTTCCACGTCACATCGAATTGCGTGGTGGGGTCATCCACGGTTTCCGTCGCCGCCTGCACATCCGGCACGGCCCTCGGCGGGGTGATGTCGTAAGCCGTCCCAAACATCGGGATATCCGAGTCACTCGGCTTACTGCTGGCCATGCGGTCGCCGGGGCGGTTGTTGTCGCGATCCACGGCAAACAGATAATTGGTCTTCAGTCCCTGCTCGGTCGCCATGAAAATGGCGCTGACTTCATCAATCGGAGCTTCATTGTCGAGCAACTCGACCTTCAGTTGAATGTCATCCCAAGCGCCCGCACCGGAGAGGGTCACGCGGATGGAGGCCACGGCCACATTGAATTTCTTGGTTTCGCCCGCAGCACCAACCCATGTGTTTGGAACACCGTTGGCAAGGGATGTGAACGACGAGCCCATGATGGAATCGCCGTCAGCATCCAGACCTTCCACCTTCAGAGTACCCGTGCCAGTGCCCATAAAGTGAGCGCCGATGAGCGCCACTTGCGGGACATAGGAATTGGTGTTGACGATGGGAATGACCTGTACAGCCGTGCCTGCGCCGGAGATGGTCAGCGAGCGCTGCCCTTCATAGGCCTGAGCCGTGGTCACGTCGGCGCCGTTGAGCGTCCAATGCAACCCGCCATGTTCAAAGCCGTAATTGGCCAGCGCACCATCGGCCGGAATGGGAATCGGCGCGCCCAAATCAGGACCGATATTCGCCTTGTCCGTCGCGACACGATACTCGCCGATGCCAGTCACTTCCAGGTCGGTTCCTTGCTTCGCACCATCCACGGACGGCTCAAAGGTGATACGGAATTCCGGCTGGTTCGTCCACGGCGCGGTGTAGCGGTCAAGCGGCCCGCTCATCGCCACGCCATTGACGGTGATGTTTGCCGGCGCGGATGGGGCAACGGTGTCGTTGTCGAGCACCTGAATCGTGCCCAGACTCACCTCGCGCGACATCTGGTCTAACTTCCGGTTATCATCGGCGTCAAACAGCATGGCGGTCATAATATGGTCTTGAGCCACCTCGCCCGCATTGAGCCAGTGACCAACTTCCGAATACGAGAAGGACGTGAACGCCCAAACGCTGGTCGGGAATTGCGCCGCAATTCGAGTGAGGGGCAACGGTGAGCTGAGGTCGGTCCGATACGCGGACACATTCTGAACCTGAACGGTGCCAATATTAATCCAGCTATTGGTGATGTCGTATCCGCCGCCGGTGGAAGACGGCTCCGTCAGGGTGGTTCCGCGCTGTACGCCCTTGATGGTGCGGCCGCTGCCACCGCCGCCGGTGTCAAATGCTGGCAATTCAATACTCAGGGGCGCGGCTGCCGACACCTTCGCCAACTGGCTGTCATAGACGCGGTTGGTCAAGTCGGAAAGAACCGCAGCAGCATTGGTGCTCAGGGGTCTGCCGCTATAATAGCAGTCATTCTCTCCTGGCAAGCCGAGATACACCTTGGGAACACGCCATTCATCCTTAGCCGGGCTCCAGGAGCTTTGCACGTTCGGCTGGCCCACATCGTTATCAATGAAGGTCAGGAAGCCGAGACGCGCATTTGTCAATTCGAGAGCATCCACGTTTTGACCGTCGGCGTTGTGGCGATCGTCATCCTTGTCCCAAACGGAAACAATTTGGACCAAGTTGCTCTCGCTTTCGTAGGTGTTGAACATGGCATGTGCCTGTTCCAGGCTGATTTGCCATTCCATGGCGGCATCCGAGTTGTTGGCGGTATCCACGGTGACGGTGTGGACCGCTGTCAGCCAAGGATTGGTGGAAAGGATCCCGGCGGTGACATTGGACACGCACAGCTCCGGCACCGTCCAACCGCTATAGTCGTAGAGGTTGACGCGCATGGTGATCGAAGTGGCTGTGGCATTTTGGAGTTGCTCGTCATTGATGCGATAATCGCGAGCGTTGCCGGAGCCGACGGCCTTGGTCAACACACCATCCACAAACACGCCCAGCGGCCCGCCGTAGAGCGTGCCGCGCGCCGGACGGCTCGTGTCATCATCATAAACGGTGACGCTACTCGGCACCTCCGAAACGGTGCGCCAGTCACCATCACGATCCACATCGGCATCGGTCACCGTAAAGCGGGCGCGATACTGCAAGGGACCACCGCTAGCTCCCAACACAATTTGCTTCTTATCGGCGACAGCGGGTTGCCCCGAAATCGTCAAATAGGTGTTGGTTGCGGAGCTCCAGCCATCCGTGATCAAGGCGTTGGTGATGGGCGTGACCCCTTGCGTTTCGTGCCAGAAATCCACGCGCGGGGCGCGCCCCGTGGCGCCCAAGGTACCGTCAATGCCGCTATACTCATCCATGGCCTTCAAAGTAAACGTCACCGTGCCATGAGCCAGATCGTGATCGGTTACTTGTGCGCCGCCGGCCGGACCGAGGAGATATCCGGCGACAATAATGTTATCCATGTACCAGTTGGCATTGACCGAAGATATCAGGTGGTTCGTATTCGCCACACGCGCCCGAATCTTGAAGGTGACCGTACCATCAGCCGCCGACGGCATCGCCAAAGCCGTGGCATAGGAATTCCAATTGGTACCGACCGGATTCTCCAAATCGCACAAATCAATCTCCGCGGATCCCCAAAGCTGTTCGCTCCCTCCCGGCATCGTGCCGAATACCTCGATCAGGTCTGGCCCATTCAGGGAATTGACACGGCTGTCGAAGCAGATGCTGGTGGCCTTGAACGTGCGCCCGGTGGCAGGCGTCAGCGTGAACGTCAGCCATCGATTGGAGGCCGGCTTGTAGAATTGAGCATTCATGTAGACGTAGGTTGTCCCCTGCAAGGCTCCGGCGGGACCATGGCTGATATCGCTAGCCGCGAGGTTCTCCGCTATGGCCGTAGGGGCCACGGAGTCCTTGCCATTGGGGAACGCCCATTCCACCAGATTGGTCATGACATATTCGCGCGCCAGGCCAGTGCCGGTGACGCTCAAACTTGTGTCGTCAATTACCGGGTCCACGGGATCATCATCCACGAGTACCACGCGCCCAAAGTTCACACGGGCGCTGGCTTGATCGCCAGAACGGTCGTTGTCCACGTCGTAGAGGTCCAATTGGATGAGGTTGGCGACGCCGAGCGGGCCGGACAAGCTGTCCGGGCCCCACAGCTTGGTTACATCCTGCGTAGTGATATTGTCCCAGTGCCAGGTCAGCATGGTTCCGCCATCGGTCGTATCGGTGACGATGCTCTTGGCGGCAGAATAATTCACCCAATTGGTCTGCCAATACGCGGCAATGAAGGACGTATTCGTAAGGGTACGCCCCTGATCGCTAAAGGTCGGCGTGGTGCCAAGCGCAATCCCCTTGCAGAAGGAATCATACGCATTGAAGCAGAACGAAAGCGGCTGACCAATCAACGCGCCATCGGTGACCTGATACAGAATGTCCTGACCCGCGCCCTCCACACGTTCCAGGCGCTTGTTCGCGTTAGACACCACCAGAGAGGCCTCATTCGGCCACCCCAGCGCCTTGCTCGCGCGCGGGGCGATGATGTCATCATCCCTGACCTGAATCCGAATGAGGTAGTTGGTGGTGATATTGCGGGCCGTGTTGGGGCCATCTGCGCACCAGCCGCTATAGGTTTCCGACGTGCTGGCGGCAAAACTGGCCCAGGTGCCATGTTGCCACCAACTGCCGCCTTCCGTGTAAGAGTCCTCGGCGCTGAGGGTCAGATAGTACTCAATATCCGGGTTGTAACCGCTCACGTTGAAGGCATTGATAACATAGTTCGTCATGACCGGGTCTGAGTTCCCCTGCGCAAGGGTGTTCGTGGCAAAGAATGGCCGGTCCACACCCCAAAACTCACTGGTTGTGTTGTTTTGGGTGTTCACGGCAATCAAGTCCCAGTTGGGCGAAACCCGCCCATCCGTATCCACAATGTTATAGGCAAACCCGCCCGCGCCGTTGGGCGGGTTGCCGTCGGCGCGCATCTTGTTCGTGGCATAGACCCCGCTGGGGTCTTCCCATCGAATCACGAAACCAAAACGAACGTTCTCATCGCGAATTTCGCTGTCCAAAACACTTTGAATCGGGCCGTATTTCTCAATCCGGTCATTGTAATTGCCCGCCAGATAACCCGCTACGTTCGTGCCGATGTAAAGCAGGGTCGGCTTCGGCCCTTCGGTGTCCAGCTTGCCCACCACGCGGAAGAAACGCGTCGTGGCAAGAGAAAGCTGGCCGGCGGTGTCTCTCGCGCGCACCCGCCACCAGTACTGCGAGGCGGAAGTCGTAAAGACGTAATTGGTGACCGTCGCACCCAGATTCACGCGCAGGTCCACCTCGCCGTTTTCCCGACCGATCACGCCGTTGAATTGCTCATTCGTGCTGATTTCCAGCAGGTAGCCGGTAATCTCGCCATCGGCATCCGTGGAGGGTTGCCATTCCAGGGTCGGGCTGGCGACAACCCCTGCATCGTGGGCCGGGGCAACCAACACAGGCGTCGTGGGCCGACTGTTGTCCACCAAGCCCGCCGCGCCAAATTTCACATCCACCCAGAAGTCAATGTCAGCATCGCTGATGTCTTCGATCCAGGACGAAAGCTTGGCATCGTTGTCCGGTGTATTCACAGGCGGAATGGAGACGGAGTCCACCGCCGCCGAAGTGTTGTCCGCCACCTTCACCGTGCCGCCGCCGCCATTGTTCCAGATTCCGTTATTCAGGAAGGACGCCACGGTAAAGCGCACAGTCTTGGCGCCGGTCAGATTCAGATCGGCCCGCGGCACCTTCACCTCAATGGCGTTATGCTCGACGCTGATGGCAGCCGCGCGACTGGCGCCCGGCCCATACCACGAGTTCCCCGTATGATGATAGGCCTCGATTTCAGCATTGCCGCCCACGGAGTGGATATTGAGCTGATATTCAGGGAAGTGCACGGAGCCACTGCCTCCAAAGTAGCCGTCGCCCACAAAGGTATCGGCATCATCGCCCAGCCAATTCATGGCCGTGCTGCCCGCGCTCCGGCGCGTATCCAGGCCAATCGCCACAAACGGCTTGGCGGCATCGGTGATATCCGCCAACTTGATCAGAAAATATACACACTCCGCATCGGCATAGACCCGGAATTCCTTGATGTCGGCATTCTTGTGGTCGCCATGGTCCATGCGCTCTTCGCCGCTCTTGTCAGTCCAGATGTATTCCTGACGCGAGCTAATCGCCGAATTGAGCGTGACCGACGGCGTCCCCAGCCAGTCCGCCGGATTGCCGTCAATGGTGATGCTCTGCGAACCAGTGGCCGTCTTCGCGCTGGCCGCCGCATAAGCAACCGAATAGTAGCTCCAGTTCTCGGAATAGAAGCGATAGTAATAGGTGGTATTCGGTGCCAGACCGCCATCCGCGAAGGTGGTGGCGGAACCGCGATACACCACCGTGCCGGAACCCAGCGCGTCACCCGCCTGATAGGCGACGCCATTGACTGGCGCGGTCCAGCCGGTATCCACCGTCTGGCGCACCACAACCACATCCTTCGGCACGCCGGAAATGCCGCGCGTCCAGGCCAAATTGATCTGGCTGTTGGTGTGCGTTCCGTCCCGAACGGCCGAAGCGCCCGTAGGCGGGTTCAAATTCTGAACCGTCAGCGCGGGGTTGTTCGTCCGCACCGGATCGCATCCGCTGCCAGCGGCCACAAAGCGGCTCGTGAAGACGCCCGCCGAAGTGGATTGCACCCGGTTCGACCAGTAGGTGTTGTTGTTCTCGTTCTTCAGCCAGGGCAGATCCTTCACTGTCGAGAAGGTGTTGTTTCTCGCCCAATCGAACTCAATGCTGCCGCGCTGGCCCGGGCCCGGCGGATACGATTGGAAAACATAGCTTTCGGAATCACCCAGCCAACTGGTCGTCGGCGCAGTCCACGCCGCGTTGTTGAACATGTTGCTGCCGGCCCACGTCGGGCACTTGACCGCCACAAGGCCGGCCCAGTTGGTGGCGTAGCGAATTTCATCAAAGAACACACGGCCAATCGTGTTGCCGGAATCGCTTGACCCCGCATTCAGGCGAATGCGCGCAATCTGGTTGATGCCATTGCCCAAGGTTCCGGTGGCATCCCAACTGGTCGGCTCCGTGTCGGGGAATGTGTTGCCGGCCAGGTTCCACGCCTTGGTCTGCAACTGCTTTGTGCTGAAATCGTATTTACCCACAACCATGTACACATTGACGGTACTCGCGCTGTACGGCAGGAAATCAAAGTCGGACCAGAAGGTCTGGTTGTCGCCAGCCGCCGCCAGGGTGTTCCAATTCGCGCCATGGCCCTTGCCGAAGAAGGCCACTTCGTTCCCGCTGCCGTCCGTTAAACTCAAGCCTGCCCACTTGTTCACACCTCCCGCATACTGATAGGCCATCATGAAGGCCACGTAGAAGGTGCCGGAATCAATCGGCGTCGCCAAGCTACGATCCGCCGTGGCGCTGCTGCCGTTGCCGGGATTTTCCACCCAGGCCAGGTTGCCGGCCATGGGCGGATAGCCGGTCATATCGAAGAACCGCGGCACATCTGTGGTGGCCACGGCGTTGTTGGTCCGCGCCCGCCACGTGCCGCTGTTGGCCGCCCAGTAATTGGCACCAAAGCCTTGGCCGCCCTTCATGGAGGCGGAAAATGCCGTGTCATTCGTATAGCTGAACGGGTTGACCCATTCATTCGCCAGATAGGTCCCCATCGTGGCGGACGCCCCGATGCCAGTCGAATAATAGTTGGCCGAATTGACGGAGTAGAACTTGTAAACATTCGTGCTGCCCGGCGTCACGACATGCTCCAGCGCCGTCGCCGCGCCGCGATAAATCACAGTCGCGCCGTCAATGGTGTTGCCGGCGGCATAGCCGGTGCCGTCGGTCGGCCCCGTCGTGATGGCGCTGGTCTTGTGCAGCACCATCACATCGCTCCCCGCGCCGTTCTTCGTCCATGCCAGGCGCACCATTTCGTGCCCGTCAACCGTGGCGGTTGCGTTGGTGGGATCCGCCGGCTTCGACGGCAAAATCTGCACGATGCCCGCCCAGTTGGTCGAAATGCGCACTTCGTCGAAATACGTGTTCCCCGGCGTGCCGTCCGAGGCCCCGGCGCCAGCCGACAGCCAGACCGTATTGACCCAGCCAACATCGTTGCTGGCCTTGGAGAGCGAGGCATCCCAGTCGCTGGCCCCCGGCTCTTCCGCCGGCACCGCCTGCGACCCCACCGCGTAGGCCTTGACCTTCGCCACGCCGTTTTCCCAGTCGTAATAGCCCACGATAATGTAGTCCTTGCCCGACCCGTTATCCAGCGTGTAGGACGACCCCGCACTGCTGTTGGGAGTTGCAATACCGAGCTGCTTGTCCTGATCGTAGATTTCGCCGAAGAACACCTTCTCTTCGCTGTTGCTCCATGCCAGTGACAGGCCCGCGTACTTATTCGGGCCGCTCCATTCGTAGTTCAGGATATAACCAAACCATATCTTCCCGCTCTTAAAGTCCTGTCCCAGATAGCGACAAGCCTTGACGCCGGTGTTATTCGGCGGACACACCCACGCCTTGTTGCCGGAGGTCGCCGGGTAGTTGGTCTGTGTCGCAAAACTGCCCGATACGTTCGTGAACAGTCCGACCTGCGGCCCGTACCACGCCCCGCCCCAGCCGCGTTCCCCATTCAAGCCGGTCAACGCCGTGCTATTCGTATAGGAGAACGTCTCCACGATTTCGCCCGCGCTGAAAGCGGAGGTGGAATCCGAAGCCGTCACACCAGCGGAATAATAGTTGCCGCTGTAGGAATAAAATGCGTAATGGTGCGCCTTGTCCGACGCCACCACATGCTCCAGCGCCGCGCCCGTGCCCTTGTAAATCACCGTGCCGCCGCCGCAGGCCCCGCCCGCGCTGTACGCCGTGCCCTGAGTCGGCGCCGTTGACGCGCTGCCCTGCTTGTAGACAATCATCACGCCGTACGACGCATGCTTTGTCCACGCCAGCCGCACCATGGTCTTGCCATCCTTGGTGGCCGTTGCCGCCGTGGGGTCCGGCAAAATCGTCACGCTCGCCGTGGCCGGCGACATCGTCCGATAGTTCAACATGCTGCCCGACCCGTTATACGGATAGACGGCAATATAATAGTTCGTACCCGTGCCCAAGCCGGTAATCGTGGCGCTGCCGGACTTGCCCGCACCCGCCACCACCACGTAGTTGCCCGTGCCGATTTGGGTGCCGCTGCCATAAGTCAAACTGGCCGCGTACTGCGTCCAATCGCTCGGGTTCGCACTAACCGCCCCGCCGGCCCGAATGAGAATAATCGTCCCGTCGGCGGAACCCGAATTGTTCCAGACAACGGTCGCGCTCGAACTGCTCGTCGGCAGGAACGAGGTAATGGTGGAGCTGGTGGTCGGCTCCGCCTTGCCCGTCGTGGCATTCGCGCCCGGAACCGTGGCGGATGTGCGGTAATTATATGTGCCATGTGCCGGTGTGCCGTCATAGGCAAACGGGAAGATTAAATAGTGATACGTGGTATTCGCCGCCGTGTTGTAGCTGTCCGTGTGCGAACCCGCCGCGCCGGAAGCAATGACCGCCACCACCTGGCCATCGCCAATCGTGTCCCCCTGCGCATAGCTGCCGCCATCCACCGGCGCGCCGGTCGGAGCCGAACCCGTCTTGCGCACAATGATGTATCCATTCGCGCCGGTCGCCGCCGTCCAGTCCAGCTTGACCTGTGTGTCCGACAGCGCCGTCGCCGTCAACGCGCCATACGCTGAAGGCTCTGTCGAAAGCGTGTAGCGGCTCGCCGGATTCCCGCTCGCGGTATTGACATTGTAGTTCAGCGTGGCATTCGTGCCGTTGTACTCAAACACGCGCACATGATATTCCGTCGCCGCCGTCAGCCCGGACAATGTGAACGGGCCGGCTCCGCGATGCACCAGCTTGTTGCCGCTGCCCAAATCCGCCGCGCTCGCGAAGTTATTGTTCTCGCCCGAAACCGCCACCCCATCCGTCGGCGTCCAGTCCACCGCGCCGCCCTGCCTCACCACCACAATCCGGCTGAGGCCGTTGCCCGCCGTGAACGAGACCTTGTAGCTCGTGTCCGCCAGCGTCCCGAACGTGATGGCCGTCGCCTGAGTCGGCTCCAGCGTCAGCGTATAGCCATTTGCGTTGGCAGGATCGCTCGTGCGATAATTCTGTGCGCCGTCCGCCCCGTTGAAGGCATACGCGCGCACATAATAGAGCGTGCCTGGCGTCAGCCCCGTCACCGTCACACTCGTGCCTGTATTCGTATAAACCACATAGCTGCCCGAGCCCAAGTCGGAGCCGGAACCGAACGCCGCACTCTCATCGTAGGTATTTCGGTCCGCCGGACCAGTCGGAGCCGATCCCGCACGCACCACAATCAACGTGTTGGTGCCGGCAGTGCCCTTGGTCCACGTCACGGTGAAGCGGTCCGTGCCGATATTCGAGAGTGCCAGATCACTGACCGCGGAACCCGGATTGGCCGCCATAGTCGTCTGACTAATCGGATTGCCCGTCGCGGCGCTGGTGTTGTAGTTGATGGCATCCCCACTGCCATTATACTCAAACAAGCGGAAGTGATAGACCGTGTCACGCGCCAGAGAGCTGATTCTGTTGGGTGTGCCCGTGCCAACCCACAGCACATAGTTCCCGGTGCCGATTTCGGCGCTAGCGGTGCCAAAATTGGTGCTGCCCGTATACGTCACGCCATCCACCGGGAAGCTGTCCACCGGCGCTCCGGCCTTGGCCACCAGAATGCGCCCGACCCCATTGCCAGCCGTCCAGGTGAACCCGCTCATGCTGACTTCGGCGGGCGAACTAATGGCCATCCCCGACGCCTGAATGGAAGGCTCCGTCGCCAGCGTCGTGCGGCTGGCCACCGGCGCGCCGGCTTGCAGATAGTTCGGCGTGGTGGAGCCGTTAAACTCATACACCGCGAAATAATACTCAGTGCCCGCGGAAAGTCCCGTCACGTTCACGCTTGTGCCGCTGCCCTTGTACACCACAAAACTGCCCGCCGCCGTGGTGCCGCCGGAACCAAACGCGGCATTGGCCGTATAGGTCGTGTTGTCCACCGGCGCGGCAGGCGCGCCGCCCTGCCTGGCCACCACCAAAACGGCATCGCCGTTCCCGCGCGTCCAGTTCACCGTGTAGGAAGCGCTTGCCAAATCGCTGAACGTGATATTGGACGCCGGCGTCGTCGGCTCGCTAATCATCTTCATGCCGCTATCCGACGCGCTGAAATCGCTCATGCTCGCGCTGGTGCTGTTCGTCGCCCGCACCCAGTAATAGTAGGTCACTCCCGCCGTCGCCCCCGTGTCATCATAGCTCGTGGCATTCGCCGCCGCCGAGCCGATGCAGGCCGCCGCGCCCGAATTATCCGCCGTGTGCCGCCAAATGCCATAGCCGGTCTCGCCGGCAACGTCGCTCCACGTCACCCGCACCATGTCCGTCCGGTTCTCAGTGGCCGCCACATTTTGAACCGTGGCCAGCTTCCGATAGCCCGTATCCGCCGTGCTCCAGTCGCTGACGCTGCTGCTGGTGTTGTTCGACGCCACCACCCAGTACCAATACTTCTGGCCCGGTTCCGCCGTCGTGTCGGCAAACCCGCTGGTCTGCGCGCCCAGCGCCGTCGCGCCGGTGGGACTGGAATCCGTCTTCCGATACACATGATACGCGGTCGCTCCCGTCACGGCGCTCCAGCTCACGGTCACCTGCGCCGTGCTGCTGCCATCGGTAGCCGCCACACCCGTCGGCGCCGTCAACTTGCGATAGCCCGTATCCGGACTGCTGGCATCGCTCGAACCCGATGCATTCGACGCCCGCACCCAGTACCAGTACTGCTGACCTGGCGCCGCCCCCGTGTCGTTGTACGACGCCGTGGCACCGCTATAAATGCTCGACGCCCCGGCAAAGTTGTTTGCCGTGTTGCGGAAAAGCTCATAACTCGTCGCGCCCGTCACCGCATTCCAGCTCACCGCCACCTGCGCCGTGCTGCTGCCATCGGAAGCCGTCAAGCCGGTGGGCGTCGCCGGCTTGGGCGCGGTATACGTCACCACAACGGTGTTGCCGCTCGTCGTCAACGCAAACGTGCCAGACGCCGTCCATGTTGTCCCCAGCGCCATGTTCGCGATATTCACCGAACTGCCGCTCATAATTGTCCACGAATACGAAGTCGCCTGATTGAAACCCGTCGGCGCTGTCGTGCCCAGATTGATGGTCAACCCGCCGCTGGCCGACACCGCCCCCGTCGCCGCAATCTTATCGCAGGCCGTGCTGCCCGTCCCCGTGATGTCGCACGTGTACGTGCCAATCAATGAAGCCGCGCCGTTCACATTCAGCGTGCCCGCCGTGCCATTCGCATTGCCGGGGCTGACCGTCGAACCACTCTGCATCGTCAGCGCCCCGACCGTCCCCGCGCCCGCCAGCGTCGCCCCGCTCGAAACCGTAACGGCTGAACTGCCCAGCGATCCGCTCACCAGCAGCGTGCCCGCACTGACCGTCGTTGCCCCGCTCATCCCGCTCGTCCCCGACAGCGTCACCGTCCCCGCCCCCTGCTTCGTCAACGTCCCCGTGCCGCTCAGCACTCCCGCATACGTCCCGTTGCCGGCCTGGTTGAACACCACCGCCGCATTGTTGGTGATGTTCCCCTGCAAACTCGTCGTCGTCCCCTCCAGCATCCCCGCGCTCACCCGCGTCCCCGACGCATACGTGTTCGCCCCCGACAACGTCATTGTCCCCCCGCCCGCCTTCTCCAGCCCGCCGCTGGAGATCACGCCGGAGAAGGTCACGGCGTTATTGTTGGTGACGATGCGCATCCCGTTGCCCAGGCCGACCGTGTTGGTGATCACCAAGCCACCGCTGCTGTTGACCGCCAAGCCCACGTTGCCGTTGATCACCAGCGCCTTGCCAATGGTCCGGGTGGTGGTGCCGTCTGAGCTGTAGGTTGTCCCGTCCGCCATGCTCAGGGTGCCACCCGAAGGCAGATCGGTTCCCGGCCCCTGACGGATTTCACCCTGCTGCAACGTGATGGACCCTGTCAGGCCAGATGCGGGGCGCAAGAAATAGGCCGCGGTACCGCTCTTGTGTAGCGCGCCGTCCCCCGTCGTCTTGCTGCCGCTCAGCGTGCTCCCGCTCTGCATCGTTACCGCTACCGTGTTGGTGATATACAGCGTGTAGGAACCCGCCGATACCCCGCCATACAGTTTAAGCCCCCCGGCCGTCACGACAATCCGCGAATCCGCGCCTAAAGTAATGTTTCCCCGCAAAGAGGAGGCCCAAGCGGTCGTTTTCCGAATCGCTCCCCAGTTGGCATTTGTGCCGGTGCCGTAAAGATTGATCGCCACGGGCCGCAGAGATACCCCGCCATATTGTAAATCCAGCGTGGCGTTGGTCCCCACGTTGATGGCGCCAGTCCCCATGGCATTGGTGCTGCCGCTCAGTTGCACCGTCCCCTTTTCCACCCATATCCCGCCTGTGAACGTATTGTTGTTCGTCAACACCACGATGCTGTTTTCCTTCACCGCCAGCCCGCCGTTGCCGCTGTCCGCGTTCAGCACACCGTTCAAATACAGCGTATTCTGGTTGTCACCCCACACATCGATCCAGTTGGATTTCAGATAAATGGGCTGATTGAAGGTCAGGTTGCCGTTGA